>WBZO01003380.1_pt1 | contig 18751 bp, 15 predicted proteins | sample 5204261 | NCBI WGS metagenome assembly WBZO01 (sample SAMN12412400, study PRJNA552823) | activated sludge metagenome | isolation source: activated sludge from anammox sidestream of wastewater treatment plant... | place: USA: North Carolina | collected 2017-09
AGCTTTGCCTTTATCTCGCAGGCGAAAAGGCAGCATTTTTTACGGGGCAGGCCATCCGGATGGACGGAGGACTGGGGATCACAATTGCCGGAAGCAAGAGGGAATAGCCTGTAGAAGTAGATTGGAAAAGCTAGGCTGCCTGGCCGAAAAAAGGCACTACTTAGGAAACTGAGTCGGTCTCATAAGACAAATTGCTGCCGCCGACAACGAATAAAGTTCTTGTAATTATTTGGGAGGATGTGAGCCTGTCTCATAAGTCAGTGCCGCCTACGGAGGCGGAAAAAATTCTTTAGAACTTGTTTGCGTTTTGGTGCTTGAATCTAAAAGCTGTTCGAATGGAGCTTACCGGCTAAAAAGTCGCCTTTTTATCTGCCGCAGCCCCATCCCAACAGCATCTGAAAACGAGCAACTTTTCGTCAATTTTTCTCCTTCTTTCCGTTGCGTAGCAGCGCTACGGAACTGAAAAAAGGGGGAAAAGGGGCGTAAAAGGGCCGTTTTTGACCAAGTGACCAAATCGCAAACAAGCTCTAAAGAGGGATGTTTAGCGGCGGCTGCGCCCTTGGTTTTTTGATACAGCCTCCGGCTAATGTAGCTACGAAAAAAGATAAAAAGCCGACAGAAAAGAGCTGTTCGACACTGGGTGTCACCCCTGCCTGGCAAGCTTTTAAAAACAATACAGGCGACCTGCTTCAAGTCGCCTGTATTGTTTTTAAAAGTGTAATTTTCATCTCATCCTGTCCTGCTGCAGGTTAAGGCGCAATTGCTTTTCGAGCAGCAGAAGAATCGGGCGCACTTTCGGCAGCGGAGAGGTTCCCGGATTCCATGCCTTTCAGCATTTCCAAATACTGATCCCTGACGGTGAAAAACTCGGGCAAAACGGAATCGGGCAGTGCTTTTGCCTGTGGCAAGGTCAGCTTAAGGTGGTTGACCTGTTTTCCGTTTTTCCAAAAGCGGAAGCAGACGTGAGGGCCGGTTGCCAGGCCGGTGCTGCCGACGTAACCAATGACCTGCCCTTGCACCACAGGGCTGCCTTTTCGGATGCCCTTGGCAAAGCGTGACATGTGGAGGTACTGCGTCTGGTACACATCATCGTGCTTAATCTTGACGTAGTTACCGTTGCCCCTGGTGAAAGCAGCTTCGACTACCGTGCCATCGCCAACGGCAATGATGGGTGTACCGTGTGGTGCAGCGTAGTCCGTTCCCAGGTGCGGACGGACGTTTTTGAGAATGGGGTGCAGGCGCCTTGGATTGTATCTGGAGGAAATCCTCGTAAACTTGACGGGGGCCTTCAGGAAGCCCTTCCTGGCTGTCTTGCCTTCCATATCGTAATAGCCCTTGAATTTGCCATTGTCAAACCAAAAAGCGTGGGTTTCGCTGCCGCCGCGGCGGTAGTAGGCCACATACACCTGCCCGGCACCTACGGAGTTTCCATGGATGAACTTTTCGTCGTACACCATTTTAAATTCATCACCGGGCTGGGTATGGCTGAAGTCAACGGACCATTGAAGGGCATCTTCCATTTTTGCAGCCGCTTCAAAGTTGATCCCCTGGTCGGTCAGGGTCTTCCACAGGGAATTTTCGATCACGCCGTCCACGACTCTTCGCCTGGTTTCAACCTCCCGCAACACCTTTCTGACCTCCATGTCGCCCTGCAGGGAAAAAACGATGTACTCAAAGACATTCGGCTCAAAAATCAGGTACTCCGGCCTTTGCGTTTTTCTGTCTGCAAGAAGCGTGTAGTCTTTGCCTTGTCCGAAATCCCTGCTAAAGTTGAAGACTCCCTGACAATTGCTGACGATTTTTTCAATGGAAGCAACATCAACTCCATTGGAAGAAAGCAGGCCTCCTAAGGTTTGGTTTCTGCTGACTTTCTCTTCCAAAACCTGGAAGGTGTCTAGCACAAAGCCAAATCGAATGGTGGGTATAGCGATGGGAAATGCGCCGATTTGCTCTTCCTCAAACTCTGCTTGTGGCAGCAGGGAGGCTCCGACAAAGTCACTCTTTTTCGAGGGGAAACTCAGTGTGGCAACCAGTCCTAAAACAGTTCCGATTGTCGCCAGGTTTTTCTTTTTGTCTTGCCAGAATTTCTTGTATTTGTTTCTATTCATACTTTTTGTGTCCACCTTTCAATTTTTTTTGTTAAACACTGCCTTTTTTCTATTGTCCAATACAGCACGCTCCCGTGGCATCCCAGGTTGTGTTTATTGGTACCAGCATGTTGAGGAATGTGTACTATAACTTCTTAGGAGGATGTCAGAGGGGGAAGTTAAATTTTCATTTTCTCTTCCTCCTCCTACAATTCGGGGTGTTTTTTGGGAAAAAATTGATAAATCCTCTCCAAAAAATACCGCCTGCTAAGTAGTTGCTGTGTACTGAGCGTTCCGAGTGAGGCTATTGGGGAATGCTCGTTCTGAATATGGCAGGATACGTTCAAAAAGTTTTCTATATCAAAATCATAACGGGGGCAAAGATAATTTTAGCATTGATTCTGGCATACAGGCAAGTGTTAAAATTTCACCCAAAAAACCTAATTCAGAATAAAGTTGCACTCCAGTATGGTTTTTTCACTCTTTTCCACTTAAAAATTGTCTCTCAGGTATTCATTTCAAAATAGGATTTTTAAAATTCATAATTATTGTGTAATTACTTAGAAGCTGTTTGGATTTGGATGCCGGAAATAAAAAGGCGACTTTTTAGCCCGGCGAGCTAAAATTCAAACTGCTTCTAAGAAGGGAGCCAGAGGAGGAAGAAAAAATTTCATTTACCTCCCTACTCCGCAATCCGCGGTGTCTTTGAGAAAAATTTTTCAATATTCCTTCAAAAACACCCCTGTTTAACAGCAACCTTATTGTATGGAAAAATTTTCCCAAAAGCCTTCAACCAAGTACCAATCGCACCCCTTTTCGCTGATTTTCATCATGCCTTCCGGCGGTTTGATCGAGGATATTTGCCTGTAGTTGGGTGAATGGTCATCGGCCGTATCCTGTCCGAAGTCCGGTGTGAAAGGGAGTTGTTGCTTTCAACAGGCCTTGTCTTTGCCACCAGAGACTCGCCGGAAGGCAAGTGTTTGCTGCGCAGGTTTCCCTGAACGGCACCCGCAGTGGATTAGCCCCAAACACACAGAGCAGGGGCAAGTCGTTTCCGATAAATTTCTAAACAGCAACCAAACTTTTTTAAAAATGAAAAAACTGAATGCCATCGGCTTAGACGTCGAAAAGTCGAAGCGCTTAGCGGAAAAACTGGGTGTTCTGCTGGCTAATTATTCTTTTTTTTACCAAAACACCAGAGGCTACCACTGGAATATCAAAGGCGACAAATTCTTTGAACTCCACCTCAAATTTGAAGAGTTGTACAACGACCTGCTGGCCAAAATTGATGAGGTGGCAGAGCGCATCCTGACGCTGGGGCATGCTCCCGACCACCGCTATACCAACTATCAGAAAGTCTCCGAAATCCGGGAAAGCGCCGAAGTCAGTGATGGCTTTAAAGCGGTCGAAGACATCCTGAATTCCTTCCGCACCATCATCACGCTCCAACGGGAGCTGCTGGACATTGCCGCCGACGCAGGCGACGAAGGGACCAATGCACTGATGAGCGACTACATCCGGGAGCAGGAAAAACTCGTGTGGATGTACTCGGCCTTCCTGAATAAATAAGGATCAAAGAAGAAATAAAGTGTACATTTCATTTTTAAAAACCAGTTCCACTTCTGGCTTTTTGAAAAGGGTGGGTGCATCATTTAGTTAGGAACGTGCCGGAAATAAATTGGGTGTTTCGGCGAGTGCATTTTGGGGGCTGGCATGTTTCCTAAGAGCTGGTTTGCGTTTTGGTGCTTGAGCCGGGATGCTGTTTGAATGGAGCTTGCCGGGCTAAGAATCCATTCTTTTTATCTGCGGCAGCCCAACCCCAACAGCATCTAAAAAACGAGCAATTTTTTGTCAACTTTTCTCCTTTTTTCCGTTGCGTAGCAGCTCTGCGGAACTGAAAAAAGGGGGAAAAGTGGCGTAAAAGAGCCGTTTTTAGCCAAGTGACCCCAATCGCAAACAAGCTCTAAAGCCGTTGGAGGCAAGTCTGCAGTGAGGTTCGCCAATGGGGGATTTTCAGCCCAAAAGCGGATTTAAACTTCCTCTTGTTCAGCACGCTGAATGGAGGTCGCTTGGCTGGCGTCGGGTAAGCACTCGTTTCGATGGGGTTCACTTTTACCTCCATGTGTGCGAGGTCGAAAATTGCAACGGCAAAGTCGTACCAGCTTGCGACTCCTTCGTTGCTGTAGTGGTAAATGCCGCACAGCCGATCACCTGCCACCTCTTGATTCTCTACTTGTTGTATCATGCTCAACATAGCATGAGCGAGATCCCTGGCATAAGTTGGCGTTCCGATCTGGTCAAAAAGGACATTTACCTCCGGGCGGGTAGCGCCTAAGCGGAGCATGGTTTTTACAAAGTTGTGCCCCTGGGAGGAGTAAAGCCAGGAGGTGCGGATTACAGCAGTTTTCAAGGGATGGACTTCCAATGCAGCCCGCTCCCCTGCCAGTTTGGTTTTGGCATAAACACCTTGTGGCTGGACGGGGTCGCTCTCCAAAAAGGGCAGATTCTGGCCGGTATGGTAAACGTAATCCGTCGAGAGGTGCAGGAGGCGAACATCGCCGGTGGAGCAGGCGAGTGCCAGGTTGCGAACGCCGTCAACATTTACTTTTTCAGCACGGACAGCGTCACTTTCTGCCTGATCAACAGCTGTATAAGCTGCGCAATTCAGGCAGAAGGCGAAGTTATTTTGCGAAAAGAAGGCATTTACCGCAGCACCGTCGGTGATGTCAAGTTCTTCCTTGCCGGTCCAGGTAAACCTGAAAAGTGGGAAGTCCACTGCCAGGTTTTGAAGCTCCTGCCCCACCTGTCCATTGCTGCCCGTGACCAACACCTCTACTTTTTCTCTTGTCATTTTCTATAAAGTCGCAATTGCCCAGCGCACCGCAGCGAAAGAGGCAGGCTTTGCTCCCTTTCTTCGGAACGCCGATTGGTTTAGGTTAGCTACTCAGGAGGGTGAGTCTGCCTCACAAGTCAAACCGCTGCCTTTGGCAGCCAATAAGATTCATTCAGAGTTTTTTTTTAAAAAGTTTTTTTGAAATTCAAAAAAGCCCCTGAAAGATTATTTGGCAGCTACCACCACCATTGATCTTATGATGCAGTCACCTGCTAAGAAGCTGTTACAAAAATTAAAGATACCGACCAAAGGTCATTCTGTCTCGTTATTTGGGGAAGCCGCCTGAATAGGCTCCCCATCCTGAGAGTTTGTTTGCGTTTTGGTGCTTGAGCAGAGAGGCTGTTGGGGTTGGGCTACCGGAGATAAAAACGAGCAATTTTTCGTCAATTTTTCTCCTTTTTTCCGTTGCGTAGCAATGCTACGGAACAGAAAAAAGGGGGAAAAGTGGCGTAAAAGGGCCGTTTTTTAGCCAGGTGACCAAATCGCAAACAAGCTCTAAGTCTTCCGGTGGTCACCAAAGCAGGGGAAATTCAGGTCCCGCTCGGCGATGAGGGCCTTTTGCAGGTCAAATTTCCAGTCAATGTCTAACCGGGGACAGCCAGGGTTGATGCCTCCTTCGTGTGCTTTGGAGTAAAAATTATCGCACTTGTAAAAAAACTCAGCCGTCTGGCTGCGCACGAGGTAGCCATGAGCGAAGCCCCTGGGGATGAAGAGTTGCCGCTTGTTTTCTGCACTGAGGATGCAGGCGAAGTACTGCCCGAAGGTAGGCGACTCCTCCCGAATGTCAACGGCAACGTCGTACACTTCGCCCTGAAGCACCCGGACCAGCTTGGCCTGGGCATATTCGCCAACCTGGAAATGAAGCCCCCGAAGCACGCCATAGGCAGAAAACGCCTGATTGTCCTGGACGAATTTCACGTTCAGTCCGGCTTGATCCAGAAAGGTTCGCTCGTTGTAGCTTTCAAAAAAATAGCCCCGGTCGTCTCCAAACACCAGGGGTTCGAAGATCAGCAGTCCAGGGATTGTGGTATTTAAAAAAGGCATTTTCTATTGCAGGTTTCGGATTTACTTTTCTCTGAAAAACAGAGTGATTGGCACACCTGAAAAATTAAAATGCTCGCGGAGGCGGTTTTCCAGGTAGTTTTTGTAGCTGTCTCTGACGTATTTGGGGTGGCTGCAGTAAAAAACAAAAGCCGGGTACGGGGTGGGCAATTGCGTCATGTACTTGATGCTGATAGAGCGGCCCCGCAAAACGGGAGGTGGGTAGCGCTCTATTTCAGGCTGCATGGCCTCGTTCAACTGGGAGGTTTTAACCTTGCGGCTCCGGTTCTCGTACACTTCCAGCGCCATTTCAACAGCTTTAAAAATCCGCTGTTTGTCATGCACGGAAATAAAGAGGATGGGCACGTCGTCAAACGGTGCAATGCGGCTTTTGATCTCCCGTTCAAAATCTCTGGCAGTATTGGTCTCCTTTTCTATCAAATCCCACTTGTTTACCAGGATTAAGACTCCTTTGTTGCGCTTCTGCGCTAGTCGGAAAATACTCAAGTCCTGTTGTTCTATGCCGGTTTGCGCATCAACCATCAGGATGCAGACATCGGCTTCTTCGATCGCCCGGATGGCCCGCATGACGGAGTAGAACTCTATATTCTCGTGCACTTTTGCCTTCTTGCGAATTCCGGCAGTGTCAATAAGTAGAAATTCCTTGCCAAATTTGGAATACTTCGTGTGAATGCTGTCGCGGGTCGTTCCGGCAATTTCCGTCACGATGTTTCTGTCTTCGCCAAGCAGCGCATTGACCAGGGAGGATTTGCCGACGTTGGGCTGGCCAACGATGGCAAACTTGGGCAATTCGGACACATGCGGTTCTTCCTCATTCAGGTATTCTGTCACAGCATCCAGCATTTCTCCTGTGCCGCTGCCCGTCAGAGAAGAAATAAAAAATACTTCTTCAAATCCCAGGCTGTAAAATTCATTGGCGTCCAGGAAGCGCTCTTGGTTGTCCACTTTGTTGACGACGAGAATCACGGGCTTATCGGAGCGGCGCAGGAGCCGGGACATGTCCTCATCCAGGTCGGTGATGCCGGTGGTGACGTCCACCAGAAAGATAATGACGGCAGCCTCGTCAATGGCAATGCGCACTTGCGAGCGGATTGCGGCTTCAAACACATCGTCGGAGCTTTCGACAAATCCTCCTGTGTCCACCACTGTAAAGACCTTTCCGTTCCACTCGCAGTTTCCGTACTGCCGGTCACGGGTCACCCCGCTCAGGTCGTCCACAATGGCCTGCCTGCCTCCGATTAGCCGGTTAAAAATGGTTGATTTTCCAACATTTGGCCTTCCAACAATTGCTACGATATTTCCCATGTTAATCCAACGGCAAATAGCACCTTATAAATTCGGCACTACCTGTTTTTAGGAAGATACCGGAAATAAACCGGGTACTCGGGCGAGGGTATCTTGGGGCTGGCAAGGCAGTGAAATGAGAGTATAGCCATAGCGAGGTGGCTATTTTCACTAAGCACTTGTTTGGAGTTTGGTCACTTGGCTAAAAACGGTCCTTTTTGCCAGCTTTTCACCTTTTTTCAAATCCGTAGCACTACTACGCAACAGAAAAAAGCTAAAAACCTGACGAAAAATTGCTTGCTTTCAGATGCTGTTTGGATTAGGCTGCTGCAGATAAAAAGTCGTCTTTTTAGCCCGTTAAGCTCAATTCAAACAGCTTCCCGGCTCAAGTATCAAATCCTAAACACGTGCTAACACAACCAGCACTCAAAAGACGCCGACCAAATGTATAGGTTATTTCCGACACGTTCCTCAGCTTTCAATTTTGTCAAACAGATTTTGTTGCAAATGCACTGCCCCACGGAGGGGTAGCGATTGTCCTGCATGCGGATCTGTTCAGGTTTCGTACCCAAACCGCCGCAACTGGTTTTCGTCGTCCCGCCATTTTTCTCTGACTTTAACGTGAAGTTCGAGAAAAACCTTGCTCTCGAGCCAGACTTCGAGGGCTTTGCGGGCTTCTGTACCGAGAGTTTTGATGGCGCTGCCTTTTTTTCCTAAAATTATCATCTTCTGCGATTCACGAGCAACGTAAATTATGGCTTGTATCTCGATGAGTTTTTCTCCTTTGGTGGTTTGTTTTTCCTTAAACCACTCAATAGCCACTTCGCAGGAGTAGGGTATTTCCTGGTGGTAAAGTTCGAGTATCTTCCCGCGGATGATCTCGCTGGCAAAAAACCGCTCCGGCCGGTCGGTCAACTGCTCCTCGGGAAAGTACTCCGGCCCTTCGGGCAATTTGCTCGTGATCACTTCGAGGAGCTTATCTGTATTTTGTTTCTGCCGCGCAGAAATGGGCAGGGTTTCGGCAAATTTCACCCGTTCATTCCACCAAGTAATCAGTCCCAGCACCTGCTCCGGTGTCGCCAGGTCCGTTTTGTTGATCACCAGGATTAGTGGCACCTCCACCGTATTCAGCTGAGCGATTACCGGGTCGTCCTCGCTTCGCCCTTCTTCCACATCCGTCACGAACAGCATCAGGTCAGCATCTTCAAAGGCCGTCTGCACGAACTGGTTCATCTTCTCCTGCATTTTGTAGGCAGGCTGCCGGATGATGCCAGGTGTATCGGAAAACACAATCTGGAAATCCTCTCCATTCAGGATGCCGATGATGCGGTGGCGGGTCGTCTGGGGTTTCGCAGTGATAATGGACATCCGCTCTCCGACGAGGACATTCATCAGGGTGCTTTTTCCGACATTCGGTCGGCCAACGATATTGACAAAACCCGATCGGTGCATTTTATTGATGGTTGTTAGTTTGCTCCAAATTTCGCCGAAGCTCTTTCCTGCCTGTGCAACCGGGCCAATCCCTAAGGAACGTGCCGGAAATAAGTTGGGTATTTCAGCGAGTGTATTTTGGGGCTGGCAAGGCAGTGAAATAGGCGCATAGCCTTAGCTACGTAACTATCTCACTAACACAGCCAGCCCCCAAAAGACGCCGCCCAAATGCGCAAGTTATTTCCGACACGTTCCTAAGCCTTTTTCGCCGCGGGTTTCCGGGTTGAGGGGCGGCTCTTTTTTGTCGGTTCGAGGTATTGCAAGACGACGGTTGACAAAGGAGGCAGGGTCATCTCGATAGAGAATTCACGATTGTGCATTGCCTCGTCCCTGGTCTCCAGGGGTTTGGGGTTGCCGATGCCCTTGCCGCCGTATTTCTTGTCGTCGCTGTTGAGGATTTCTTTCCATTGCCCTTTTAGAGGAACGCCAAAGGCGTAGTGTTCGCGCACAACGGGCGTGAAATTACAGGCCACAGCGACAAGCTCCGTTTCCGCTTTCCCTAAGCGCAGATAAGTAATGACGCTATTTTGCCAGTCGGCATGCTCAATCCACTCAAACCCATCGTGGTCAAATTGCTTCTCGTACAAGGCTTTGGAGTTTTTGTAAAAATGGTTCAGATCTCGGACCCACTGTTGAACCCCGGTGTGATAGGCGTATTTCAGCAGCCACCATTCCAGGCCCCGCTCAATGCTCCACTCGCTAGTTTGGCCGAATTCCCCTCCCATGAACAGCAACTGGCTGCCCGGATGCGTCCACATATAGCCAAACATAGCCCTCAGCCCGGCGAATCTGGCCCACTCATCGCCAGGCATCCGGTCAATCAGAGGGCCTTTGCCATGGACGACTTCGTCGTGGGACAGAGGCAGCATAAAATGCTCCGAGAAGGCGTAAACGATGCTGAAAGTCAACTCGTGATGGTGGTTTTTTCTAAAAAGCGGATCCAGCATCATATAACGCAGAGTATCGTGCATCCAACCCATCATCCATTTTTGGTCAAAGCCCAAGCCGCCCTCTTCCACCGGGCGGGAGACACCGGGCCATGCGGTGGATTCTTCTGCAATGGTGATGACGTCGGGGTACTCCCGGTGCACCATGGTGTTAAATTCCTTCAGGAAGGCGATGGCTTCCAGGTTTTCCTTGCCTCCGTATTTGTTGGGCAGCCACTCCCCTTCTTTACGGGAATAATCCAGATAGAGCATGGAGGCCACGGCATCCACCCGAAAGCCGTCAGCGTGAAACTCCTCCAGCCAGAACAGGGCATTGGAGATCAGGAAGCTGTTGACCTCCCAGCGGCCATAATTAAAAACAGCGCTCTTCCAGTCGGGATGAAACCCCCTGCGGCGGTCGGCGTGGTCGTAGAGGTGGGTGCCGTCAAAATCAGCCAGGCCGTGTGCGTCGTAGGGAAAATGGGAGGGAACCCAGTCGAGAATTACACCGATGCCTGCCTGATGAAAGGCGTCAACGAGGGCCATGAAATCCTCGGGGAAGCCGAAGCGGCTCGTCGGAGCAAAGTAGCCGGTGATCTGGTAGCCCCAGGAGGGGAAGTAGGGGTGCTCCATCACGGGCATCAACTCAACGTGTGTGTAGCCCATTTCTTTGACATAAGGTACGAGCTTTTCTGCCAATTCATTGTAACTCAGTGATTTAAAGCCTTCATCTTTTTTCTTCCAGGAACCCAGATGAACTTCGTAAACCGAGTAGGGCTGGGGCTTGCCGGCCTCTTCCCTGCGTTTTTTCAACCAGGCTTCATCCTTCCATTCGTGGTAGGAATCCCAGACGATGGAAGCGGTGTTAGGAGGTACTTCCCAAAAGCGGGCGAAGGGGTCGCCCTTGGCGAGGCGGCGGCCATCCGGGGCCAGGATGCTGTATTTATACAATGTACCCTTTCCGACGCCGGGGATCCAGCCCTCCCAGATGCCAGAGCCATCGGAGCGCCGCACCAGCGGGTGGGCATTTTTGTCCCAAAAATTGAAGTTACCAATGACAGAAACCTCCCGGGCATTGGGCGCCCACACAGAAAATAAGGTCCCCCACTGGCCTTCGAGTTGCAAGGTGTGGCTTCCCATTTTTTTATAAAGCCGATAGTGTTTTCCCATCCGTATGAGTTGGATGTCGTAATCTGTAAGCAGGCTGTATTCTACTACATTTGCCATTTGAAAAAGAGTTGGTGCAGGTTTGTCTTTTTAGAGCTTGTTTGCGATTTGGTCACTTGGTCAAAAACGGCCCTTTTTCGCCACTTTTCCCCCTTTTTTCAGCTCCGTAGCGCTGCTACGCAACGGAAAAAGGGAGAAAAATTGACGAAAAGTTGCTCGTTTTCAGATGCTGTTGGGGTTGGGCAGCCAATCCGACATAAACTGCTCGTCTTTATTGATGTGCGGCAAAGGTAGGAAATCACAACTACTTAAGAAGCTGTTTGGATTTGGCTGCCGGAGATAAAAAGAATGGATTTCTCAACCACATCGTGAAAGCCGGCACAAGCCCCGATCCGGGGCAATAAACTCAAGAGAATGGCTATGGGGCCAACCCATATGTCATAAAATACACACTAAAGTGATGATGGTCACACTATCGGCTAATCTTTTGCAGCCGCGCTGGTGTTTATGCTTACGTTCTATATTTTTGCACCACTTTTTGAAAATCACCTGGTTTTTTAGCAAAAGCTGGAAAACCAGACAAAACCAAGCAGAACCAGTTATGTCCGACAAAATCCACAATTGCATCATCATTGGCTCCGGCCCGGCAGGCTATACGGCTGCCATCTACGCTGCCAGAGCCAATATGAGTCCCATCATTTTTACAGGCCCACAACCCGGCGGCCAGTTGACCACGACGACCGACGTCGAAAACTTCCCCGGCTTCCCCAATGGCATCGGCGGCATTGAAATGATGGAAGAATTTCGCCAGCAGGCAGAGCGCCTGGGCGCAGAAATCCGCTATGAAATAATTGACAAGGTTGATTTTAAAACTGGTGAAAAATACCACAGGGTATGGACGGAAAGCGGAGAAGAACTAAAGTCTTATACCATCATCATTTCCACCGGAGCGAGTGCCAAATACCTGGGTCTTCCCTCGGAAGCCAGGCTGCTCAACAAGGGGGTGAGTGCTTGCGCCGTATGCGACGGATTCTTTTATAAAGGAAAAGAAGTGGCAGTGGTTGGCGGCGGCGATACGGCCACCGAAGAGGCTACCTACCTGGCAAAACTCTGCCCTAAAGTTCACCTGCTCGTACGAAGGGATGAATTGCGAGCCTGTGCTATGATGCAAAACCGAACCTTCAACATGCCAAATATCGAAATACACTGGCACACAGAAGTCGAAGAGGTGTTGGGAGAAGACAAAGTGACAGGCCTGCGGATTTTCAACAACCAGACGGGCGAGAAGAGAGATTTGCCGGTGGATGGCTTCTTTGTTGCCATCGGCCACAAGCCAAACACAGATATCTTCAGGGATTTTCTCGAGATGGATGAAACAGGCTACCTGGTTCCTGAACCTGGCACGACCAAAACAAACGTCCCCGGCGTTTTTGTCAGCGGGGATGCTGCCGATAATGTCTATCGCCAGGCTGTGACCGCAGCTGGTACCGGCTGCATGGCCGCATTAGACGCAGAGCGCTACATGATCGAAGAAGAATTGGGATAACAGGTGCTGAATCCTGCCGGGGAAAGGGGCTGTCTCAAAGGTGAAGGCAGCCCCTTTCCCGTTTTAAAACGACTACTCCCTGCAGGGACTGCATTTGGAAAATTTCACCCCATAGGGCCTCCATCAGCACCCGAGGAATACTTTGTTCTGCCTTTCTCCCCACCGGATTTTATTTCCAATGACTGCCAGCACAGCACAAGCCGGCACAGAGCAAACCTCAAATTAGAGCTTATTTGCGATTTGGTCACTTGATCAAATCGCAAACAAGCTCTTAGCTATTACTGAAAAATTTGCTTGGCTCTGGGTGGAAAAGACACCTTTTTAGCCCGGTAAAGCTCCATCCCAACAGCCTCTCTGCTCAAGCACCAAAGCACAAACAAGCTCTTATCTGCTTCCCGGATGACATTTTTCTCAACTCTGCCTGACAAAATTCACCAGAAAGGGATTTTAGCCCAAATAACTTGGCCTCCCGAATTTTAGAGAGGCAGAAAAGCCGCTATCCATGATAAATTTTGGATTTTAATTAGTTGAATGGTGGTATTTTAGTATAATCACTTAATTTCAGCCCTCGATTTTGACAAGACTCACAGACAACTGAAACAAAACAGACCATGGTACTTGGTATTTTGAAAGAAGACAACTCCGAAAACAGGGTTTCTATCACGCCCGACACCCTGGCTGCCCTGATGAAATTGGGCATCAAAGCAGTGCTTTTGGAAAAAGGCGCAGGGGTACAGGCCGGATTGCCCGACGAAATGTACACCAGCCAGGGCGCACAGGTAGCCAACCTGGCTGAACTACAACAAAAGGCAAACATTCTGACGAGAATCCATGCCCTGAACGGGGAGCAGCTCAAGCACCTGTCGAAAGGGCAAGTACTCATTGGCCAGTACAACCCCCTGATGGACAAGGATGTAGTAAAGCCGCTGAATGACGCCGGCCTCAGTGCCTTCAGCCTTGACCTGCTGCCCCGCACCACCAGAGCACAGGCGATGGACGTGCTTTCATCCATGGCGACGGTGGCTGGCTACAAAGCAGTATTGCTGGCTGCAACACATTTGCCCAGCTTCTTTCCCATGTTCATGACTGCAGCGGGAACGATCAAGCCGGCCAAAGTGCTGATTATCGGGGCGGGAGTAGCCGGGTTGCAGGCCATCGCTACGGCAAAAAGACTCGGAGCCGTCGTAGAGGCCTTTGACGTGCGCACCGCCGCCAAAGAAGAAGTGCTGAGCCTCGGCGCAAAGTTCGTCGAAGTGGAAGGCGCCCAGGAAAGTGCAGCTGCGGGAGGCTATGCCATTGAGCAGACAGAGGAATACAAACAAAAACAGGCACAAGCCGTTCACGACCACGCCCTGCAAGCCGACGTCATTATCTGCACAGCCCAGATACCAGGCCGCAGAGCGCCTCTCATCGTTCAGAAGCAAACGGTGGAAGCCATGAAACCCGGCGCTGTCATCATTGATCTGGCCGCATCCACGGGTGGCAACTGCGCCGTGACGGAGGATGGAAAAACCATTTACTACCACGGCGTCTGCGTGATTGGCGAGTCCAACCTGCCTTCTACACTGCCCAGGGATGCCAGCGCCATGTTCAGCAAAAACATCCTGAATTTTCTAAAGCTGTTTTTTGTCAAAGGCGAGTTCAAACTCAACTTCGAGGACGACATCGTCGCAGCAACCTGTATTGCCCACGAGGGCCAGGTCATCAGCGAGCGCCTGAAAGCCGCATTGCAGGTACACTGAAGCCCTTGAAAATCAACGAACTTTCTCATCACCAATCATTCGAAATAAATGGAAGCATTATCCACCTTTTTTCTGGAGAACCTGTCAATGGTTTTTATCGTCATCCTGGCTATTTATCTGGGCATGGAGGTGATCAGCAACGTGCCATCTCTGCTGCACACCCCGCTCATGTCAGGTTCCAACGCCATCTCAGGCGTTGTGATTATGGGGGCTATCATCATTTTAGGCCATGCCCGCCCAGACGACTACTTGACCCTGTCTCTGGGATTCCTGGCCGTAGTATTAGGGATGATCAACGTGGTCGGCGGCTTTGCGGTGACGGGAAGGATGCTGGCTATGTTCAAAAAGAAAAAATAAGGAGGCCAAAATGAAGGGATAGCTCTGCGGGACACTGCCCCGGAGTATCCTCAAGTTGCCATTTTAATTTTTAACAACCATTCACGAATAACCAATCGCCATGTCGGAATTTTTTCTTGAGCTTTCCTATTTAATTGGTAGCGTAACCTTCATCATCGGCCTTAAAAAATTAAGCAGCCCCGACACCGCCCGCCGGGGCAACCTCATCGGTGCGACGGGGATGGGGATTGCCATCCTGGGCACTATGTTTTTCCATCGCAATGAAGCAGGGGAAGCCATAAGCAATTACTTCTGGATATTCGGGGGCATCCTCACCGGCTCGGTCATCGGCTATCTGATGGCCGTACGTGTCAAAATGACCGCTATGCCCCAGATGGTGGCCTTTTTTAACGGAACAGGCGGTGCGACCTCTGCGCTGATTGCGACGATAGAATTGTCTTCCAGTTCCAATACAAGCATGGGTTTCCTGCTGGTAGCCTATCTAGGTATCGCCGTAGGAGCAGTCACCTTTACCGGCTCGATGATTGCCTACGGGAAACTAGACGAGAAGATAAAAGACCTTCGGGGAAGTTATTTCACCTATATCAATATTGCATTTTTGCTCGCCGTAGTCGTGCTGATATTTACGGGCATTTTCGCCCCCGAAACTTTCGGCAGCACCGCCATGTGGCTGATTCTGGCCATCACTCTGCTCTACGGCATTCTCTTCGTCATGCCAATTGGCGGCGCAGACATGCCGGTCGTCATTGCGCTTTTGAACTCCTTTTCAGGAATTGCCGGGGCCTTGGTAGGCTTTCTGTACGCTAACTACCTGATGCTCATCGGTGGCATCCTGGTCGGCGCCTCGGGTATCATTCTGTCCGTGCTGATGTGCCGAGCAATGAATCGCTCTTTGCTGAACGTGCTGATAGGCAATTTTGGCGGAGGTAGTGCAGGCGGAGCTAAGGCGGACGGCGACCACGTCATCAAGGAAGTTACGCTGAACGATGCTGCCATTATGTGCGCCTATGCCAGCAAGGTCTGCATCGTTCCGGGCTACGGGCTGGCCGTGGCGCAGGCGCAGCACGTGTGTCACGAGTTTGAAAAAAGTCTCGAAAAACAGGGCGTGGAGGTTTACTACGCCATCCACCCGGTAGCAGGCCGGATGCCCGGCCACATGAACGTACTGCTGGCCGAAGCGGATGTCCCCTACCCCAAGCTAGTGGAAATGGATGACGCCAACCCACAAATGCCCCAGACAGATGTCTGTATCATCGTCGGAGCCAACGACGTGGTGAACCCCGCCGCTGAGAATGACCCTGGCAGCCCGATCTATGGAATGCCGGTCATTAAAGTTTGGGAAGCGAAGAATGTAATCGTTATGAAGCGAAGTATGCGCCCGGGTTATGCGGGCATAGAAAACCCCTTGTTTTTTCACGAAAGGACGAGGATGCTGTTTGGCGATGCCAAAGATACGCTGAGCAAACTCGTCACGGAAATGAAGTCCATCTGACCGAAAGAGTCTCTCCACTCACTTAAAACGCAAGGTGCAGGCTCGTTGTATATTTGATTTCTGTCATGACAAACGAGCTTTGCACCTTTCCTATATTTTCCAGTGCTGCTAATTTATTGACCACAAATTGCTGGTAGGCCTCCATGTCTTTCACCACTACTTTCAGCAAGTAATCAAACAGCCCGGCGATGTGGTAACACTCCACCACTTCAGGCAGGGAGCGCACAGCCTGTTCGAAGTGCAGCAGAAATTCTGTATTGTGTTCTTTCAGCGAAACGTTGGTGTATGCCACCAGCACCAGTCCCATTTTTTTCCTATCCAACAGGGCCACGTACTTTCCGATGTATCCATCCTTTTCCAACCGCTTGATCCGCTCAAAAACGGGGGTGGTGGTAATATGCAACTGTGCAGCAATTTCTTTGGTGGTAACCTTGGCATCTTCCTGCAGCATCTGAAGAATGCGCAAATCGGTAGCATCGAGTATCATGTAGAGAGAATTTTTTTCTAAAAACAAGTCAATCCAATTTCATAATTAGATATTTTTTCTAAAAGTAGTTGCCTAATTAAAATCATTTTCCCACAGTGCCAAATGTCATAGAATTTTTTCCTACTACGGGTAAATTTGCAAAAAGATATTGACGTGTTAGAGCTTGTTTGTGTTTTGGTGCTTGGGCAGAGATGCTGTTGGGATGGAGCTTACCGGGCTAAAAAGGTGTCTTTTTCGCCCAGAGCCAAGCAAATTTTTCAGAGAAGGGCCTTTGCAGCGGTTGCTGCCAGTTGACTTTTAATGCAGCCTCTAAATGTGGGAGAGAAAGACAACATTTCATTGTTTCTTCCACCTCCTGCACCTCCTAAATAGTTACAAAAAAATACACGATATGAAAAATCGCAACCTACATCCTGAAAGTTTGATGATGTCCTACGGCTATGAGCCTGAATGGTCAGAAGGAGCTGTGAAGTGTCCAATCTTCCAGACTTCTACTTTTGTTTTTAAAACGGCAGAACAAGGCAAGGCCTTTTTTGAATTGGCCTATGGCCTCCGCGAAAAAGGAGAATCCGAAAAAATGGGGCTGATCTACAGCCGCCTCAACAATCCCGACATGGAGATTCTGGAAGACAGACTGACGCTGTGGGACCAGGCGGAGGCCTGTGCGGTATTTGAAAGCGGCATGTCTGCCATCTCAACCACCCTGTTGGAATTCCTCAAACCAGGTGACCTGCTGGTTTATTCCAACCCACTGTACGGCGGCACGGTGCACTTCATCGAACACGTGCTGACGAGCTTTGGCATTCACGTGCTGGGCTTCGCCCCCGGCACCAGTGAAGCCGAACTCAGAGACCTGATCGAAAACTCCGGCAGAGCAGGCAACCTGAGCATGATCTACCTGGAAACCCCGGCCAACCCCACCAACGACCTGGTGGACATTGAAATGTGCCGGCGCGTAGCAGATTTTTTTTCTACCAGCAAAAAACAGGTGCTCCTTGCTGTGGACAACACCTACATGGGGCCTATCTGGCAACACCCGCTGAAGTTCGGTGCCGACCTGGTGCTCTATTCCTGCACCAAGTACATCGGCGGGCACAGCGACCTGATCGCCGGCGCTGCACTCGGCTCTGCTGCTCTGATCCAGCGCCTGAAAACCCTGCGCACCTTTCTCGGCAGCATGATCAGCCCCTGGACGAGCTGGCTGCTGCTGCGAAGTCTGGAAACGCTGAAAGTGCGCATGGAGCAGCAGGCTGCAAACGCCAAGGTGATAGCGGAGTTTCTGAACAGCCACTCCAAAGTTGCCAGGGTGCACTACCTGGGCCTGATTAGCCCCGAAGACAGCGAGCAGTACCGCATTTACAAAAAGCAATACGCCTCACCCGGTGCCATGCTTTCCTTTGAGATTAAAGGAGGTGAAAAAGAAGCGTTCCAGTTCCTCAACCACCTGAAGCTGATCCGGCTGGCAGTGAGTCTGGGCAGTACGGAGTCGCTGGCTCAGCACCCGGCCACCATGACGCATATTGACGTGCCACCGGCAGACAAGGTGCTGTACGGCATCACCTCTGCGCTGGTGCGCATGTCCATCGGCGTCGAAAATGTGGAGGATTTGAAAGCGGACATCAGCCAGGCACTCGACCAGGTAAAGATCACCCCACCCCGGATGCGGCAGTTCGAGCCGGCAGAACAGGCCGTCTGAGTGACTCAACGTAGCCACGGCTCTACTGGAAAAAGGCATTCACAGCTTGTTTGAATTTAGTCCATCGGGCTGAAAGGTCGTCTTTTTTCTTCGGCAGCCAAATCCATACAGCTTTTCAAAGGCAGGCTCAGCGCAAAGACCTAACTGGCAAATTTGTCCTGCCAGTCGAGCATACCGCCGAGGAGGTTGCGAGCCTTGGTGAATCCTTCCAGCTCAAGCAGGTCTTTGGCGATGCCGCTTCGGCGGCCCGAGCGGCAGTAGATGATGACTTCATCGCATTTGTGCGCTGCAAAATCAGGTATGGCCATCTGAAATCTGCGAATGGGAACGAGATAGCCGCCGATATTAAAGTCCTCGTGCTCCTCAGGATCTCGCACGTCTATGAGGACGAAGCAATCGCCACGCTCCATTTTTTCTTTAAGTTCTTCCACAGTAATATCCATAAGAGAGGTGTTAATGCCCGGAAACTGGAAAGCGCCAACAATGCGGCTTTTTTATATTAAGGAACGTGTCGGAAATAA
>WBZO01001639.1_pt1 | contig 18743 bp, 18 predicted proteins | sample 5204261 | NCBI WGS metagenome assembly WBZO01 (sample SAMN12412400, study PRJNA552823) | activated sludge metagenome | isolation source: activated sludge from anammox sidestream of wastewater treatment plant... | place: USA: North Carolina | collected 2017-09
GCGGACGCCCGTCGCGGCCGCGACACTCGTCTATCCGACGCCGCCCTTGCCCGAGAAGAGTAGAATCCGCATCGACTTCCGAGGCCGCCTTCCGCCTCCACGATCGGGCGGCTGAATGAACCGCCGCGCTCCCGTTCAACCGTCCTCTAACCTCAGTGTCGCGCGAGAAGCGGCCGAGCAAAAGGGGCCGCCCGCGCAGCCGTAGTTCCGGGCCTGGTTCAGAACGTCACGCTGAAGCCGGGCGCTGTGATCGGCACAATCTTCATCTGCGGCGAGTATCCGGCCACGTCGGCCTTGATCTTCGCCGCGTTTCCGATGAGCAGGAACTGCAGGTTGTCGAGGGTGTAGAACTTCTTCACCACGCGGTTCGCTTCCTCGACGGAGACGCCGTCGAGGCGCGAGAAGAGGTCGTCCACCTCTCCGCGGTTCTGGCCGAACAACTCGAGATCGCCGAGCGTGTCGGCAAGCTGCAGGGAGGTTTCGAGCATCTGCGTCGGCAGCGAACCTTTGACATACGCCTTCGCCGAATCGAGCATCTCCTTCGAGACGCCCTTCTCGCGAAGCTGCTTCAACAAGTCGAGCGACATGTCGATCGCCTTGGCCGTCGTATCGGTGCGGGTGTAGGTGGTGATGTAGATGCTGCCGGTCAGGCGGTCGCGGTCGACCGCGGAGCGGGCGCCGTAGGTCAGGCCCGAATTGACGCGCAGCGCGTCGTTCAGCATGGACGTAAACCGCCCGCCAAACAGCGTATTCACGAGCGTGATCGCGGCCCGGTCGGGATGCGTTCTGTTTATGCCGGGCATGGCGATGTGGAAGTACGTCTGGGTCGCGTCGGGCTTGTCGATGAGCAGAAGCCGGCTCGCGCCGAACTGCGGCGGATTCGCCTTCGTCCAGACGTAGACTTCGCCTGCGGGCAGCGCGCCGGCCAAGGCGGCCACCTTCGGTCCGATCGCCTTTGGATCGAAGCTGCCGGTCACGACGGCAACGAGATTCTTCCCGGTGTACATCCGCTTGTGATAGGCGACGATCTCGTCGCGCGTGATGCGCCCGATGCTGACCTCGTCGGAGACCTGTCCGTAGGGATGCTCCGGCCCGAAGAAGAACGCCTCATGATAGTAGCCAATGGCGTTTCCAGGGTTATCCTTCGCGCTCTTCGCGCGGTCCAGCGATTCGCTCAGGACCTTGCGGACCTCGGCCTCAGGGAACGAGGGGCGGATGATGACCTCCTCGAGAATCGCGAGCGAGGCATCCGTATTCGCGGACAGGAAGTCGGCCACGACGACGGACGACTGGGGCGAGACCGACCCGTTGAGGGTTGTGCCCAGACCGTCGAGCTGCTCCGAAATCTGTTCGTAGGAGCGTGAGGCCGTTCCGCGGCGCAGCAAACCGGCCGTGAGAGCCGCGACGCCGGCCTTGCCGCGCGGGTCGGCTTCGGCGCCGCCGCGGAAGATGAGCCGGACCGTCGTCAGCGGAACATCCGAGCCCGGGGCGAGGATCAGGGTTGCGCCGTTGGACAGCGTTCGCTTCTCAAACGGAGGCAGTTTCAGCGCCTGGGCCGGGAGCCACGCGGCCGCGAGAATCGAGATCAGGACAATGCGCCTCAAGGCTTCACCTCCCCGGCGGCCGGCGCTTCGGGGATGAGCGTGCCGACCGTCCTGTTCTTCGCCGTAAGGTACTTCGATGCCGAGCGTTTGACATCCTCGGCGGTCACGGCGCGGATCAGCTTCTCCGTTTCGGAAAGGCGGGTCCAGCCACCCCTGAAGACTTCGTAATTGCCGATCAGGTTCGCCTTGCCGGCGATCGTGCGGAGTCCGCGGTAGTATTCGGCGAGAATCTGATTCTTAGCCCGCTCCAGCTCCGCGGCTGTCACACCGTCGCGGCCGAGCTTCTCGAATTCTTCGTACAGCAGCGCCTCGGCCTTCCTGGGATCGTTGCCGCTGCGAACCTGCATCGAGACGAGCAACTGACCGGGGTCGAGCGATTGCTGCGCGCCCACGCTCACGTTGAGCGCGATCTGCTCCCGGTCGACAAGCCGGCGAACGAGGCGGGAGCTTCTGCCGCCGCTGAGGATCGTAGTGAGGACCTGCAGCGCCGGGGTGCCGGCGCTCTTCGTTTCCGGCACATGATACGAGATCAGCACGATCGGCAGTGCGGCGGAGCGCCGCAGTTCGATGCGCCTCTCCCCCTGCTGCTCGGGCTCCTTTGTGCGCACCGGCGGCGGCGGCTCCTGTCGCGGAATCGGCTCGAGGTGCTTCTTCGCCAAGGTCAACACCGCTGCCGGCGAAACGTCGCCGGTCACAACCATGACGCAGTTGTTCGGCGCATAACCCATCTTGAAGTGCGCTTTCAGATCGTCCATCGTCCAGCTCTCGATGTCCGAGGGCCAGCCGATGACGGGGAACTGGTATGGATGCGCTGTGTAGGCGACTGCGTTCAACTGTTCGAAGAGTGCGCCGAACGGATTGTTATCCACGCCCGAGCGGCGCTCGCTGTAGACGACGCCGCGCTCGCTCTCCACGATCTTGGGATCGAAGTTCAAGTCGCGGATGCGATCCGCCTCCATGTCGAACATCAGCTCGAGGGCGGATGGCGGGAACCAGTCGGTGTAAACGGTCACATCGCGGGTGGTGTAGGCATTGTTCCGGCCGCCGGCTTTTTCCATCTGAACGTCGAACTGTTTCGGTCCGTACTTCTTCGCGCCGTTGAACATCATGTGTTCGAAGTAGTGGGAGATACCCGTCGTTCCGGGACGCTCATTCCGCGCTCCGATCTTGTAGAAGAAGTACATCGCAACGCTCGGCACGTCGTGGTCCTCGTGCACGAGCACCTTCATGCCGTTGGCGAGCTGGAATTCCTCCACCTTGAGGGATTGCGCGGGCAACGGCAGGGCCGCCAACCACAGGCAGACCAACAGACTCTTCATGCTGAAAGCATAGCAACCGGAGTGCCTGCGACCTGTAAACTCAAGAAACGGCGGGATTCCGCTCGCTGCACGTGCCAGGATGATCGCGCTGCTGCTCTTCTTCCAAGCCATGCCCGCATGGGTTCAGGCGGCGCATTCGCAGCCTGTGGAACTGCACGCCCAGCTCATGCCGGTCATCAAGCGGCAACCACAGCACATTCGCGCTGGCGAGATGCGCGCTGTCCGCGAAAGAGCACTTCCGGCGCGCCACTGGCTGCCCCGCTTTCCGGCCACGCAGGTAATCCCGGCTGGGTACTCCGCGTACATAGCCACGCTCCGGCGGCCAGTCTCCGGGCTGGAAATCGTGGTTGAGAGTCTGCGCTCCGATGCTTTTCTGCTTCTGCCGGATCGCCGCAGGATTCTGGACGAAATCCACATTCAACCTCCGGCTCAGCCTACCTGCCAGGAGCCGATGGTCGAGTGGCTCAAGCCGCTTTTCGACATCCTGGCGGAAGACGCCGGCAGCCTCTACCTCGGGCGTGAAGCCAAACTCGCTGCCCTGGAACGATGGGGTGCGTGGGCGGAGAGTCCGTTCGATGTGCTGGGCTTTGTCGAATTCGCGCGAGCGCTCAAGCTGTCCGAGCCGGAGGACCGAGTTCGCGCCGCCGGTCTGGTCGCCAGCGTCCTCTCTCGCGCTCCCGCGCCGCCGTGCGGGATGTCGTTTCTGCTGATGCCCGTCAATACCCGCGGCGCCGTGCTCCAAACCATAGAGGCATTCGGGCAGGCGCCAATGATCCTGGTGGCCTATCGCCAGTTTGTCGCCCGCACGCTGGCCGCTCCAATCTGCCGCGCTAGTCCGGAAGAGGGAGAACTCCGCAGAACCCTCGCTGCGGACTTCAACGCCAAGCTGGAACGCTGGCCCGCCGAGAAGATGGGGGGCGATCTCCACCACGAGGACAGCCGGATTGAGCGGCTTCTCTCGCTCGAACTGCCCGCTGCCCTGCGGTCTGCCCACGCCGCCGCATCACTCACAGCGCTTTCGCGCAGCCGGCTGAAGACGGAGGAGCCCGGCCTCTGGACGGCCCTATCGCTCGAGTTCCTGGTCCGACTGAAAGCATCTTTCCCGCTTCCCGAGCCACCGGCTGACCCTGCCCTGGACCTGCTCTGGGGACTCGCCTGCGGCCGTTACTGAGACCTGTTCACGCTTCACGCGCAGCGTCGATCATGGCCCGCAGGTTGGCTTCCGGCGTATCGGCCGGTATCGCGCAGCCGGCGTTGAGGATGAAGCGCGGATTGCTCCGGAAAGTCTCGCACAACTCGCGCGTCTTCTCGCGAATCAGCGCCGGAGCGCCGCGCGCCAGCACCGCCGATGGATCGAGGTTGCCGATGAAGGTTGTTCTGCCTCGAAACACTACGCAGGCGCGCGCGGCGGCGGTCTTGTAGTCGAGTTCGAGCAGGTCGGCGCCGGTTGCCGCTAGGTCTTCGAGAATCGGGTCGGTTTTGCCGCAGACGTGCAGCCCCCAAGGCAGGCCCAGTTCATGGCTGTAGGCGGCGAGGCGCCGTTCATAGGGATGGGCGAACTTCCTGTGCAGCGCAGGCGAAATCACCGAGGAGCCGCCGGCCGAGTCGCCGTTGGAGAGCATGTCGCAGCCCGTCGCGGCCATGAGGGCGAGGAATTGGCGGCACGCGGTTTCGCAGTAGTCGAGCAGGCGGAAGACAGCCTCCTCCTTTTCCGGCTCGGTGATGTCGACGAGGAATCGGTCCATCCCCCGGACGAGGCAGGCGAGAGCGAAGGGGGCCTGGTCGCAGTTGCCTCGAACAAAGTGATCGTCTCCGAAATGGCGTTTGATGAGCCGGACGCCTTCGACCCAGGCCTGAATCCGCTCGGACCTGCCGACATCCGGCGGTGGGAGGTCATCCAGCGCGTCAAGCGTGCGCAGCAGCGCGCCGCGGCAGACGGCGGGTTCGTTCTCGGGCGACTCGCACGGCACTCCCAGAGCGCCTGCGAGAGTGGCCGTGTCGATGTCGATCATCGTCCCATCGAGATCATACTTCCCGGCGGATTCGATGAATGCGCGCGCGAGTTCAGAGGGGTTGCGGCGGAATTCGCCCATCGTCACGCCGGCTTCGCGCGCGGCCAGCATGAACTGGTGCAGCATGACGGGAATGCGGTCAGGCGCCTCGCCGCGAAGCGCGCACATGATTCTCTGGCGGCCATTCATGGGTTATGCAGGGTATCTGCCGATCACGAGGGATCCAGCGCCGCTAGAGCCGGGCAACTTCAAGAATTCTTTGAAGCCGCTCGGCAGTGGAGTCGTAGCCATAGGCGATCTGCCTCAGTAACTCGAGAGCTGCCAGCCGCTCCTGCGGCGTTTCCGAGAGCCAATCTGCGCGGCCGCTGAGGCGGTCGCTCAGCTTTGCGATCCGGAACGCCGAGCGGCCGGTCCGGAGTGGATCCGGTGTGTCCATAGTTCGATTGTAGGCTGTCAGGTGAGATAGTCCTTCAACCGGTCGAACAGGCCCTTCTCCTCCTCGTCGCCCAGGTCGGGAAGCGACTCGCGGAGCTGTTCGAGCAGCCGCCGCTGTTCGCGGGTCAACTTCTTCGGCACGCGCACTTCGAGATGCACAATCAGATCGCCGCGGCCGCCCCCGTTGACAAACGGCACGCCGCGGTTCTTGAGCTTGAGGGTGTCGCCGTTCTGCGAGCCCTCCGGCACCTTCACCGTTTCGAGGCCCTCGAAGGTGAGGACGTGGATCTCGCAGCCGAGCGCGGCGTGGGCGATGGAGATCGGGAACAGGCAGTGCAGGTCGTTCTCCCGCCGCTCAAACATTCTGTGCGGCTGGACAGCGAGGAAGACGTAGAGGTCGCCGGACGGACCCCCATTGGCCCCGGGCTGACCCTCGCCGGCGACGCGCATCTTCATACCGGTGTCGACGCCGGCAGGGATCTTCACCTTCAGTTTCTTGGCGACCCGCACATAGGCGTCACCGCGGCAATTCCGGCAGGGCCGCCGCAGGATCCTGCCGGAACCGTTGCACTGGTTGCAGGTTCGCCGGATGGAAAGGAATCCCTGCTGATAAAAGACCTCGCCGCGCCCCCGGCAAACCGAGCACTGAGTCCAGCCGTCCTCGCTCTCCGCGCCGGTTCCGCGGCACTCGGGGCAGGCTTCGAGCTTCGGCACCTGGATTTCAGCTTCGAGGCCACGCATGGAGTCCTCGAAGGAGACCTCCAGGTCATACCGCAGGTCCTCGCCGCGCTGGGCGCTGCTGCGCGACTTCGAGCCGCCGCCGAACAGATCGCCGAAACCGAAGAAGTCTCCGAAGATGTCGGCGAAGTCGGAGAACGTGTCGGGATTGAAACCCTGCGCAGCCGCGCCGCTGACGCCCTGATGCCCGTACATGTCGTAGGAGCGGCGCTTGTCTGAGTCGCTGAGCACGCTGTAAGCCTCGGCGGCTTCCTTGAATCGCTCCTCGGCCTCCTTGTCGCCGGGGTTGCGATCGGGGTGATACTTGAGGGCCAGCTTGCGGTAAGCGCCTTTGAGCTCCTGATCCCCGGCGGAGCGGCCCACTCCCAGAATCTCGTAGTAGTCGCGTTTGGTCACCGCCGAACCGCCACCTTCACCATCGACGGGCGCAGGAGCCGTCCTCTGAACATGTATCCCTTCAGCAGGTCGGCGACGACGACGTGGTCGTCCGCCTCGCCGGCCTCAACCATCTCAACGGCGTGATGAAGATTGGGATCGAACACCGTGCCTTCGGCCTGCACGGGCTCGAGTCCCAGTTTTCTGAGCGCGCCGAGCAGGCGCTGATAGATCAGGTCGACGCCGCGCGCATAGTCGGCGCTGGAGCACTCGGCGGCGAGAGCCCGCTCGAAGTCATCGAGAATCGCCAGCAGCGGTTTGACGGTTTCCCCCGCGACCGTGTCTGCGATTTCGCCCTTTTCGCGTTCCGTTCTGCGGCGGAAGTTGTCGAACTCGGCCAGGCGGCGCAAGAGCTGTTCGCTGAGTTCCGCCTTCTCCTGCTCCAATTGGGCGAGTTGGGCCGCCAGCGATGCGGCGTCGATCAGTTGGTCGGACGGCTGAGGCTCCTCGGGCGCGGAGACAGCATCTAGCTTGGGCGCTTCCTGTTCCATGGTTTCAAGCGTGGGTTCACTTCCAGCGTAACAAGCCGCGGGTTATTGCGGCAGATTGCGCAGCAGCCGGCCAACCAGCGAGACAGTGGAGACGACCCGTGAATAGTTCATCCGCATCGGCCCGAGGACCGCCAGTCGCGTCTCGACGCCCCCTTGCGTCTCCAGCCGGATACCGATCATCGAGAACTGGCTGAGAGCGGGATGGGCGTCGCCGAGGCCGACCTGCACCTGCAGCTCGTCCGTTCCGCCGGCCAGAAACTGGTCGAGCATTTCGATGAGCCGCTGCTTCTCCTCGAGCGCGCGGAACAGCTCCCGAAGCTTCTCGGTGGTCAACAGCATGTCCAGGCCCAGCAGGTGCGACGTGCCATCCAGGAACACCAGCGGAGTTGTTCCCATGTCGAGCAGCCCCTGCTTGTAGAGCACCGACAACCGGCTGAGCAGCGTATCGTAAGCTGCCCGCTCCTCGGCAAGCCGGCGGTCCAGCTCCAGGCGAATCGCGTTCATCGTCCAGCCGGAGAACTCCACGTTGACGTAGTTCCGGATCGACTCGAGCTCGGCGGGAGCCACCGGCGCCTTCAACTGAGCCAACTGGTTGCGAATCAATCCATCGCCGGTCACAACGACCATCAGCACCCGGCGGTCCGGCAGCCAGACGAGTTCGACGCGCTCGAGCGTCTGGCCGGCGGCCGGGATGGCGGCAACGATGCTTACATTGCGAGTCAGCTCGGTGAGGATGTGCGTGGTCCGCTCCGTGCGCTCCTCCACACCCCTGTGATCGATCAACAACTCTCTGAGCCGCTCGAGTTCCGCCCCTCCGGCGCGGTGCTGTGAGACCGACAGAGCATAGTGCCTGAAGGCCTTGGCCGTGGGCACGCGGCCGGCCGAAGTGTGCGGCTGGGCCAGATAGCCCATGTCGGCGAGGTCCGCCATGATGTTCCGGATAGTCGCCGGACTCAAGTGGTCCTTGCGCCGGCGCGCAATGGTGCGCGAGGCCACCGGCTCGCCAGTTTCGATGTACGACTGGACGATGGAGTGGAGCACCTCGACGGTGCGTGGTGTCAGCCCGCTCTCAGTCATGGCCGTCCTGGGAATCAGACCTCCCTTAATCCAAGATAGTGTACGAACGATGGCCGCCGCGCACAACCGGCAATCGCCCCTGGCGCCGCCGGGACGCCATTGGAATACAATCGGCAGGGTGATCACTCGCCGTGCATTCGCTTCCTCGCTGGCTCCCGCAGTTTGCCGCAGCGCCCCCTCACGCCGTCCGAACCTTCTCTTTTTGATTGCCGACGACCACGCCGGCTACGTCATGGGCTGCGACGGCAGCGCGCATGCCCACACACCGAACCTCGACCGGCTTGCCGCGGCCGGCGCCCGCTTCGCGGCGCATTACTGCAACAGCCCTGTCTGCACGCCCGCCCGGCAGTCGCTGCTCACCGGCCAGATGCCCCACGCAGCCGGAGTGACCCAGCTGCGCACCGCGCTCGATCCGTCCAAGCCGACTTTCGCCAGACAACTGCGGGCGGCGGGCTATCAGACCGCCGTTTTCGGCAAGATGCACTTCAACCGTCCGGCCGCTCCCGGATTGCACGGCTTCGACGTGATGATGACCGAAGGCGAAATCACGCGCGCATGGCAGCAAGAAGTTCGGCCGTCTCCGGTTCCTGCTGACATCCGGACGAAGCCGCTGCCGTGGCGGCCCTTCGCCGTCCCGGCGCGCGAGTGGTTGAACGGCGACAAACTCCCCTACCCGAGAAGAGACGAGGAGATGCGCGGGACCTACATCGCCCGGCAATCGATCCGGTACCTTGAAGAGGCGGCAGCGTCGAACCGGCAATTCGCGCTCTGGTGCAGCTTGCAGGAGCCCCACTCGCCCTTCGATTTTCCGATCGAAGACCGCGCGCTGATCGATCCGAAGCAGATGACCGTCCCCAGGACCGGACCGGCAGACGCCTGGCAGATCCCGCTCATCTTCCGCGACCTCACGCCAGCCGAAAAGCAGGGCATCATCGCCGCCTACCACACGTCCGTCGCGTTCATGGACAGGAACTTCGGACGCGTTCTGCAGAAACTCCGCGATCTCCGCCTCGACGAGAACACCCTCATCGTCTACACCGCGGATCACGGCTACTGTCTGGGTCATCACGGCCGCTTCGAGAAGCATTGCGGCTACGACGCCGCGTTGCGCGTGCCGCTGATCATGAGCCTGCCCGGCCGGATCAAGCCGGGCGTGGTGAGCGATTTCACGGAGCACCTCGACCTCGCGCCAACCATCCTCGGGCTGCTCGACGCCCCGCCGCTGGCGGTTCAGCATGGCCAGTCACTCGCGCCCTACCTGGCCGGCAGGCGGCCGGCGAACGCGCGGACGCACATCGTCAGCGAATACCTCGAGAACGAGGAGGTGTTCGTCCGCACGCGCCGCTGGAAGCTGATCCACTCGACAGGCAAGCGCGCGCGCGAGGACGGTTATAAGACGGACAATCCGACGCCCGGACGATACACGAAGTTGTACGACCTCGCCAACGACCCGGACGAATTCACCGACGTCTCGGGCTCGAACCCCAAAGTGGTCGCGCAGCTCCAGCAGGTAGCTCTGGACCGCTTCCGCGCGACCCACCCAGAGCGCGACAAGGAGCCGTCACGGGCCGGCGCAGTCGCGGCGCTCGAGTTCTACCTTCCGCCGCGCGACAACGCCGCTCCGGCGGAGGCGAGGCCGTAGCGGCTGCCGGATCAGCCCGCGGCGAGCCAGGCGAAGCGGAACAGGAACACGGCGACCAGGACGTAGAGCAGCGGGTGGATGCGCCGCGCGCGTCCGGTTGCGGCCTGCAGCAGCACATAAGACGTGAAGCCGAGCGCGAGGCCGTTCGCGATCGAGAATGTCAGTGGAATGGTCGTCATCGTGAGAAACGACGGAATCGCGACGGCCTTGTCGTCCCAATCGATTTCAACGGTGTGCTCCACCATCAGCGCGCCGACGAGGATCAGCGCGCAGGCCGTCGCCTGGGTTGGAATCGCCGGCGCCAGCGGCGCAAGCGGCAAGGCAAGTAGAAAGAGCAGCCCCGTAACCACCGCCGTCACCCCGGTGCGTCCCCCGGCGGCGACGCCGGCCGCGCTTTCGACGTAGCTCACGACAGTGGACGTCCCGCACCATGCGCCCGCGGCCGTTGCCAGCGCGTCCGCGGTGAGGATTCGATTCAGGCGCGGAATCGCGCCATCGGCGCCGATCAGCCTGGCGCGCTTGCCCACGGCGACCAGCGTTCCCAGGTTGTCGAACAGATCCACGAACAGGAACACAAAAACAATTTCGAACAAACCGAGCCTGATCGTGGCGAGAATGTCGAGCCGGCCGAAAGTGGAGGTCCACTGCTCCGGTTCAACGGACGCCGGCGGCCAAGGCGTGATCCCCGAGATGAGACCGGCGGCCGCCGCGGCGGCGACGCCGATCAGGATCGCCGCCTTCACACCGCGCGCGTACAGCGCCGCGGTGAGGACGAACGCGGCAAGCGCCAGCAGCGTCTTGGGATCGCGCAGGTTTCCGAGCTTGACGAGAGTCGACGCGTCCGGCTGCACGACGCCGGCGTTACGCAGGCCGATGAATGCGATGAACAGGCCGATTCCCGCCGCGACCGAGGAATACAGTTCTCTCGGGATGGCGTGGAGAAGCCACTGGCGGATGCCGGCGGCCGTCATCAGCAGGAACAGGACGCCGGAGAGGAACACCGCGCCCAAGGCGGTCTGCCAGGGTATGCCGAGCGAGGCGACGACCGTGTAGGCGAAGTAAGCGTTCAACCCCATGCCGGGCGCGAGCGCAATCGGGTAACGCGCCCAGGCGCCCATCAGCAGACTGCCGAAGGCGGCGGCGACGCAGGTGGCCGCGGCGGCTCCGGCGGCGGGCATTCCGGTCGTCGCGAGTATCGACGGGTTTACGAAGAGGATGTAGGCCATCGTGACGAACGTCGTTACCCCGGCGAGCACTTCCGTGCGCCAGTCGGCCTTTGCGGAGGAGAACTCGAAGTACTGTTCGAGCTGTTGCCTGGCTGCGGAAATCACGCGTCGATATTCTCCAGCGCGGCTTCGAGATGAGCGAGCTCGGCTTCGAGTTGGCTGCGAAAGCGGGGATGGCGGGCGGACTGAAGCTCGCGGAGAACTCTGATCCGGTCAAGCTCCAGTTGATTGCGCCTTCGCTGCTCCGCGGTGGTCGGCTTGTCGGGAGCCGCCGGCGCATCCAGCCGGGCGTCCCGCTGGGCCTCCACGTCTTTGCTCTCCCAACCGCGTGCCATAACGATCGCTCCTTGCATCTAAGGCAGCCAGCGTTCCTTCCGCCAGGCCATGTCCCAGAAGAGGTACTCATAGCGGGCCGAAAGCAGGAACAGGCGGCGCGCGCCGGCCCGCTCGGCCGCCGATGCGTTGGCGGCCGCCTGATTCATCATCCGGAGCACGGCTTCCACTGATTCGCCGTACTCCGGCGCGGAATACATGTCGATCCACTTCGCATAGGCGGCGTCGGCGGAGCCGCGCTTCTTCAGTTCCCTGCCGGCCTCCCTGTAAATCCAGTAGCAGGGCAGCACCGCGGCCAGTCCTTCCGTGAACGAGAGGCGCGTTACGGCGGCCAGCAGATGGTTCGTGTAGGCGCGGTTCTGCGGGGCCATTTCAGCGGCTGCGATCCTGGAGGCCGGGACGCCAAAGGTCTTGAGAACGCTCGAATGCAAATCGCGCTCCGCCTGGATGGCCTCGATGGAGTGCCGCGCGAGGGTGGCAGCCCACTCCTCGCTGGGGGCCTTGGCGGCCAGGTGGTTCAAGGCCTGAGAAAAGGCGCGCAGGTAGAGCGTGTCCTGGATGAGATAGAACTCGAATGCATCGCGGGGAAGCGTGCCGTCGGAGAGGCCGCGGAGAAAGGGATGCTCGACGGTCCTGGCGTAGATGGGCGCGGCGTCGCGCCATAGCGATGCGGTGAACTCTTCGCCCGGGAGCGCGAGACAGGCCAATACCGGCAGAAGGACGAATCGCGGCTTCATGGAGTCGAGTCGATCAGCGACCGGGCGCGCGCGAAGACCGCGTCGAGCATCGCACGCGTCAGCCGGCCGGTCTGCGTGTTCTGCTGGCTAGGATGATAACTCGCCAGCAAGGTCTGTTGGGACTTCGCGCCGGCGCGCTGGACGCCCGGGATCTCCGCGAGGTGGGCGAAGGGATAGTCCGACCGCGGAGCGAGGCCATAGATCCCCAGTAGGTTGTCCCACGCCAGCCGCCCCAGGGCGACGACGACGCGGAGCTTCGAAAGGATCCGCAACTCTTCGAGCAGGAACGGCCGGCAGGACTCGATCTCGACCGGCAGCGGCCGGTTTTCAGGCGGCGCGCAACGCACCGAGGCGCAAACCCAGCAATCGCGCAGCGCGAGACCATCGCCGCGTCGCACGCTGGCGGGTTGATTCGCGAAGCCGGCGCCGTGCAACGCGCGGAAGAGCCAGTCGCCCGAACGGTCGCCGGTGAAGATGCGCCCGGTGCGGTTCGCGCCATGCGCGGCCGGCGCAAGCCCCAGCACCAGCAGACGCGCCGCTGGGTCGCCGAAGCCTGGCACCGGCAACCCCCAATACTCCTCGTCGCGGAACATCCTGCGCTTCTGGGCGGCTACGGCCTGGCACCACTGGCGCAGGCGCGGGCAGCGGGTGCAGCTGATGATTTCGCGTTCAAGCCGGGACAGCCGGCTGGGCATGGAGCGGTTACCTCCGCACGGCGAGGACTGCGCCGCCGGGCGCCAGTTCAACCCGGGAAGGCGCGGAGCGCAGACGCATCGAAAGTACCACCGGGTCCGGCCCCGTACGCACCCATTTTACGATTGGCTTCGATCGGCCTCCAAACCGGATCTCGACCGGCACATCGACAGCGAACTCTTCGGTCACCCCGCTTTGCGTCAGCGTGAGCTTCAGATCGACCGCAGGCGCCTTTCCGCGAACCGAAGTGGCGAGATTCAGGTGTGGAATGCCCGTTCCGTGCACCCAGTGATCGAAGAAGTTCTCGAGACGAGGGTCGGGGAGGCCCCGGGGAGAGAACTCCGCCGCCAACTCTCGGAAGTTCTCCGTGGTGACCGGCCTGAACGAGTAACGCGAGGCGAGCGCCGCGAGCATTTTCATGAAGGCGTCGTCCCCCATCCGCCGGCGGAGCATGTGGATCACCCAGGCGCCCTTCTCGTAGATGATGGATCGCCACGGATCCGGCGCAACGGCCGATTGCAGACGCGTACCCCATGTGAGCGGGCCCGCCGACTCCACCGGCTCTCCGTCCCGTTCGGTGCGGAGGTGGGCGACGGCCTGCTGCAGCATCTCTTCGAGAGCGCGAGTGCCCTTCTTCTTCTCGAGGACCAGCCACGCGGTGTAGTTGGCCAGCGCTTCCATCAGCCAGTCGTCGCGGTAGCTAGCCGTCGTAACGAGGTTCCCCCACCACTGATGTGCGATCTCGTGGGTGCTGAGAATCTCTCCATAAAAGACCGATTGGGCGGGCGTGCGCATCGCGGCGGGCCGGTCGGCCTCGTCCAGATAGACCACCGTCGAGAGGTAGAGCAGGCCAGGGAAGCCCTGTCCGAAAAAGCCGGGAATCGGCGACGCCGTGAGCGTACTCAGCGGCGGCGGCCCCCACTGCTGGGCCATCCATTCGAAGTCGGTCGCGATGGACTGCGCCAGCGCCGACAGCCGGGTGCGGGGATCGGGAGGCGACACGGCGGGCACCGCCACGAGCTGCGCCGTCTGGCGCATTCCCAACCGCGACGGCCAGGCCGGCGGCACGATGACATAGGTGGCCGCTCTGCTGGCGAGCCCGGGCTCCAGCGCCCGATTGGCGCACACTTCGACTTTGTATCCGCCGCGCGCAACTCGCACGCTGGTAAACTCCCCGACGTTGAAGCCGGCCAGCCGCACCGGAGCCTGCGTAACGTGCCGCGTGATGCGCATGTCTCCTTCCACGCGCTCCTGGACCTGCTCGCCGGTGGCGACAACCTGCCAGTTCCTCGGCGCCTTGAAGGTGATGTCGAACTTCGTGAATTGAGGGTCGTGGACGGGATACCAGTTGGTGCGCGCGGCGACGAAGAAGACATCGTTGCCCGCCTCGCGAATTACTTTTCCGCTGTGCCGGATCTCGATCTCGTGCCGCGATCCCGCCTCCAGCGGCTGCGGCAGCACCAGCAGGAACGGTTCGTTGTGGCGCCGGCCGATGAGGTTGGCGCGCAGGCTCTCCCTCCTGAAGACCTCGGCCGGTCGCCCGTCGATCGACGCGGCCGTCACCAGCATGTCCGGCGCGAGTTCAAAGGTCATGGCGCCGCGCAGCGCCCCGGCCCGCCCCACCGTCACCGTGGCGCGAGTGACGACGTCCAGGTTGAGATCCGGCGACAGCGCCGCATCGATGCGGTAGTCGTCGAGGCGCGCCCGGGCCGCGGGTTGCGTGAAGTTGCGCGGGGCGAAATTGGTCCAGATGCGAAACTCGAGTCCCGTACCGGTGCTGGAAACGGTTCCCGCTGATACCGGCTCGGAACTGGCCGGATCGAAGAGAATGTCGAAGTTTCCGTTCTCGCGGCTGGAAACGGTGGCGAAGAACATGCCGCTCTCCGGCTGCGCCGCCAGAACGTCGCCGGTGATTCGTGTGATGAAGCTGGTGAGCAGGTTGCGGACAGTCTCGCTCGACTGCGACGAGATCAGCAATCCCTGCTCCGGAGCGTGCTTGACGATCCCGCCCTCGATCTGGCGCATCAGTTCGACGGCCGTGCCGTCGGTGAACAGCATCGCCGCGAGCCCGAAGTGCGCATTCAGGATCGGCGTGCCCGTGGCTTGAGCCAGCGCGGCCCTTTCGCTCCTCGCCGGCGGACGGAGGATGAGCTCGGCGTCGTCGCCCGGGTCGACGGCGCTGTAGACGGCGGCGATCCGATTCCCTTCAACCGGCCGCGCGAAGATCAGAAAACCGTCGGTCAGGTAGAAACGCACTCCACCGCGCTCAAACGACAGGTCGCGGACCCTGAAGCAGGCCTCCGGATCGAGCTGAGCTTGCTGCAGCGCGGCGCTAACCCTCGCGGCGCGCCCGGGGTTCAGGATCTGATCAGAGGACAGCAGTGTTGCCGGCGCGAGCAAGCACGTCGCCGGAACCAGGCCCAGCTTCAACGGGCGCAGGAGAGCTCTCACGCTCCCAGTGTAAATCCGCAGCTTCCTGCCGCCGTCCGCGCGGACGGATCAACGCCCAGTGCGCGCGGCCCGCGTGATGCTGTCCGGCGATCTCAACGTCCAGCCGATCGTCCTCGGGCTCGCCCTCGAGCCGGATTTCGTAGTGGCGATTGATTGCGCCCGACAGCAGCGCCAGCGCCGCCGTCAACGAATCCAGCGATTCGAGCGACAGCGTGAAGCCGCCGGTTTCCGCGGCGAGCCAACTTAGTCGGAGGCCGAGTTCACCGGGCAGGCCGGCGGTGTACACCGCATGGCACACCACTCCCGACCGCGCCGCCAGGCTCGTCAGCTCGCGGGCGCAGTCTTCGTCGAATTGGCCCTCCGCCAGCCGGTCGGCCACAACCACAACATGGCGCGCTCCTTTGAACTGGTGAAACGCGCGAACCGCCGAGGACGCCGCCGCCAACGGCCCCGCCTCGAGCTGCCCCGCCGGCGGGGACGCGGCGATCCGCACCGCCAGACGGAGATCCGGCGAGAGCGCGGACGGACGCGTCTGCGCCGGACCCGCGGGCCGGCTCTCCGGCGCGCCGTCGCCATCGGCGTAATGGGCAACCGCCAGAACGTCCTGACCTCGCTTGGCCCGGAAACCCTCCCGTAACGCCGCAGCGAAGATGTCCGCGCGCCCGTCCCTGCCGCCTCCCGCAGCCGGCAGAACCGCGGCCAGTCCGTACCGTGGCAGGCCTTCGACCTGCCGCGCCGAAAAGCCCCAGACCGGCCGGCCTCCGAGCTTGAGCCGCCAGTCCGTGGCGCGAAGCTCGACAAAGCTTCGCTGCGCGTCGAGGACCACGCAGCGCGCCTCCACCCCGGCGCCGCGCTGCCAGACGCCCAGGGAGTGGAGCGCCGCGGGCTCCCTTTCCGCTTCCGCCTGCGCCAGCAATACCTTTTCGCAGGATCGCGTGGCGAGTGCGGCCATCGACCGGTCCTCACTGCGTCTGAGTTTCCACAGCAGCGGGACGAACCGGCTGTCGCAACTCTCTCCCATCGCCCATGCAGCCGCCGCACGGAAAGCCCTGTCCGGATGCTCGATCGCCTTGGCCAGCAAGCCGACGCTGCGCGCTTCTCCTGCCCGGTAGAGCCCCACCAGCGCGTTCAACGCCACCCGGTGGTTCTCATCCTGCGCAGCCCGCTCGAAACATGCCGCGGCCAGCGCTCCGCCCTGCGCCCAGAGCGATTCAATGGTGTCGGCTCGCACCCGCGGGTCCGGCTCTTCGCAGATCGTCCGATAACAGCTCTGCACGCGCGCCGCTCTTCCCACCAGTTCGGCGACCCGGGAGCGCACCCGCGGTTCTTCCGCCTCGCCGCCGCGCTCGCGCTCCGGATTGCCGCCCTCGGCCGCATCCTCGGCCAGCATTTGCAGCAGCTCGAGCAGCGCCGTCTGCGCCGGAGAACCCTGCTCCACCCTCTTCGACTCAAGCACAGATCGGGCCAGGCTCCGCTCCAGTTCAGCGTCGACTCTCGCCGCCAGCCGGACCGTCCGGCGCGCAATCTCGCGCCGCCGCTCCAGCAGGTGCGCCAGGTACGGGACCAGGTGACCGCGTTCGGCGAACAACAGCAACAGGAAACGGCTCGCCGCCGAGTCCTCGCCCGACTCGACCAACGTCCCGGCCTCGGCGCACACCGCCTCCCACGCCGTCTCGGCGAGATGGCGGAGCCGGGTCGCCTCCGTCTGCGGGTCGTCGAGGAAATTCGTCAAAGCCAGGCGGACTTCCCCGCGGAAGTCGGTCACGTACCGCTCATCGGCCGCCTGTCATCGTTCAATTAAGAAAAAGCCGGCCGATCCCCGTGTTAGATGAACATTTCTTCATCATGTGTGCCGCGAACCGGCGTCGCTTTCCGGCCCAGCAGGAACGTCTGGACTGCGGCGCGAACGCCTGCGACGATGCCGGTCACCTCTCGCACGGGCCGGATCACGGAGCCGTGGAACACGGACACGACTTCCTGAATGCGGCCCAGGATATCCTCGGTCACGAGTTCGAGCCGTTGGCCGTGGATCCGCACCTGCTGGGCGAGGTCCGTCCTTGCAGCGTCAATCTGCTCGATCTGCGTCTTCAGATCGGCGAGCACCTCACGGCCGAGTTCGACGACGGCGTGAATCTCGCGGGCAGTCGACTCGATCGCCAGGTTGGCGTTTTCGAGCGTCGTCTGCACCCGCGGGATGAGCAGGCCGACGTCGGCCCGCAACCGGCTGACCGCGCGATACGTGCCGATGGCGGCTATCGCATTGGCCAGCAAAGAGATGCTCGATACCGCGACGGCGCTGGCGAGCAACCAGAGAGCTGCGTCAGACATTGTGCGGGGACCTTTATACTCCCTCGATCGCATCGTCGCCGGCAGCGGCCGCGCCGGCGGCAGGGTGAGCGGTGTCCCGATAGGCCTGTCTGCCCGCGTCGACGGCGGCGCGGATCTGCTCTTTCTGCCTCTCCAGTGCCTGGCGGCTACGGTCGATCGCGCTGCCGGCGGATTCGCGCAAATCGGCGGACCTGCGCTTGATGTACTCCTTCCCCTCGTCGGCGCGCTCCTTCAGAAACTCACGCGTCTCCTCGCCGGATTTCGGGGCAAAAAGGATCCCGACCGCCACGCCGATTCCCAAACCGAGGAAAAAGTAAGAAAACCTCTTGTCGTCTTCCATGAGTTGCTTCTCCTTCTTTGCCTAACGGTTGCTGCTCTAGTGTACACCACGGAGAATGAAGGAGATGGAGATTCGATGCCGCTGAAAGCCGCGCGCAGCCTGGAGCGCGACGCGCTGCGCGAGTATGCCGCGGCGCTGTTGGCCGACAAGGCGCTTTCGACAGCCGAACTGCGAATCCGGCTCCGCAGGCGAGCGGCGGTTGCCGCCGACGTCGAGGCGCTGATCGAGACGCTCAGCGAGTATGGGGCGCTGGACGACAAGCGGTTCGCGGCCCACTTCGCCGAGGTGCGAGCCGCGGGCGGGCGCTACGGCAAACAGCGCGTCCTGGCCGGCTTGATAGCCAGGCGAGTCGCGCCGGAGACGGCCAGGGAAGCCGTGGAGAGCGCCTTCGCCGGGGTGGATGAGGCCGCGGCCGCCGGGCAGTGGCTGGCGAAGAAGTATCGCCGCCAGGACTTGTGCGTTTTGCTGCGCCAGAAGTCGAAGTTCGCGGCAGTCTACCGGCGGCTTCGCCTGGCCGGGTTTGCCGGCGGAGCGGCGCTGGCGGCTTTGCGGCGGATCGGCGGGCAGGCGGTGGAGGAGTGGGAAGCGTCGGCCGATGACGAATGAACGCGCGGCGTGCCGGCGCTGCCCGGCCGCCGCCGGCGCTCCATTCAGCACGCCCGGCCTCTCGTCCAGGACGAATTCCTCACGACATCCGGGCCGGCTCCGATAAGGCTCGGTGTAGGGAACGCCCATCCCGGTTTCGGGCCGGGCGGCAGGCCGACGGCGCTGCCCCATCCCTCCAAAGCAAGGAGAAGCCGACGTGGCGACTATCGCTCACCCCCTGGCTGCCGAGGTAGTCCGGCAGCGGCAGGGCAAGTACCTCGTATTCCACCTCGATCG
>WBZO01003061.1_pt2 | contig 18738 bp, 19 predicted proteins | sample 5204261 | NCBI WGS metagenome assembly WBZO01 (sample SAMN12412400, study PRJNA552823) | activated sludge metagenome | isolation source: activated sludge from anammox sidestream of wastewater treatment plant... | place: USA: North Carolina | collected 2017-09
CGATTTCAATTTCGGTCGCCAGCGCATTGAATTTTTTGCTCCAGGAAGCTGCGCGGTATGCTTCCGCCATGGCATCCACCGCCATGAAGCCGGCATTATGCCGGTTATGCGCGTATTTTGCGCCAGGGTTGCCTAATCCGACCCAAAGCTGCATGGCTGGACTGGGCTACAGGCGACAGGCTATGGAACCCCACAGCCCTGCCCGTAGCCCACTGCCTGTCTTACTTTTTCGCAGCCGGTTTGGCTGCAGCAGCCGGAGCAGCCGCACCCGCAGCAGGTGCCGCACCTTCGGCAGCTGCATCCGCGGTTTTAGCTTCTTCCTCAGCTTTACGGCCAGCAACAGTCACCAGCGTAAAGTCGCGGTCCTGAATGACCGGTTTCACACCTTCAGGCAGTTTAATAGCGCTGATATGGATAGAATCGCCGATTTCCGCATCCTTTACATCGACTTCAATACGGGAAGGAATAGTGTCCGGTTTGCAGATCATTTCCACGGTATGACGCACAATGTTCAGCGCGCCGCCGCGTTTCAGACCGATGGATTTATCGGCGTTCAGCACTTTCACAGGCACATGTACGCGGATTTCGCTGCTGGCATCCACTTGCAGGAAGTCGGCATGTTCGATGCGATCGCTGACCGGATGGGTCTGCACATCGCGCGGCAGGGCAAAGTATTTTTTGCCATCGAGGGTAATTTCCACCAGCTTGCTGGTGAAAGCGCCTTTGTTGTATTCGCGGGTCAGCACGTTTTCTGCCAGGGAGAAGCTCACCGGCTCCATTTTCTGGCTATACATTACTGCAGGCACCTGGCCTTCACGGCGGACTGCGCGCGCCGCGCCACGGCCGGTTGCTTCACGTTTTTTTGCTTCGAATTGATAGGCTGCTTTCATTGTTTAGTTCTCCTTAGGGTAAATTGAAAGAATAGGGTTGGGTTAATCAAACAGGCTCGATACCGAGCTTTCGTCACTGATGCGGCTGACTGCTTCCGCCAGCAATCCGGCGATGGAAACCATTCGGATTTTGCTGGTTTGCATGGCTGCTTCCGAGTGGTGGATACTGTCGGTAATAACGATTTCCTCAAGCACAGACTCCTTGATGCGCTGCAAAGCAGGGCCCGAGAGCACGCCGTGAGTCACATAGGCGGAAACACCGGTTGCGCCTTTTTCCATCAGGGCGGTGGCCGCATTGCATAATGTACCTGCGGTGTCCACGATATCATCGAAGAGGATACAGTGCTTGCCCTCCGGTTCACCGATTACATTCATCACCTCCGACACGCTCGCTTTCTCGCGGCGCTTGTCGATAATCACCAGCTCGGCATCAATACGCTTGGCCAGCGCGCGGGCGCGCACCACGCCGCCTACATCCGGCGCGCAGACAGCGATATTCTTTTTGCCATGGTTTTTCTTAATGTCGGAAACGAATACCGGGCGGGCATATAAGTGATCCAGCGGGATATCAAAAAAGCCCTGAATCTGCCCGGCATGCAGGTCGAGCGTCAGCACACGGTCCGCACCGGCGGAAGTGATCAGATTAGCCACCAGCTTCGCCGAAATCGGCGTGCGCGGGCCGGGTTTACGATCCTGTCTTGCGTAGCCATAATACGGTATCACCGCCGTCACGCGCCGCGCTGAAGCGCGTTTCAGCGCATCAAGCGTGATCAGCAGCTCCATAATATGCTGGTTGGCGGGATTGGAAGTGGATTGCACCACGAACACATCCTCACCGCGCACATTCTCGTTAATCTCCACCGATACTTCGGAATCGGGAAAGGTGCGGATGCTCGCCCCGATCAGTTTGCGATCCAGATGCGCCGCCATCGCCTCAGCGAGGGGAATATTACTATTGCAGGCGAGAAGTTTCATATGCCATTGCCTAAGTTTGTTACTTCAAGGCAAAGAGCTAAAAAGAATACGGCAACCAAAAGGCTACCCGGCATTCTCATAACACCATCACGGAATTCTCCGCGCTTTGCCATGAAAGGAAGCGTTGGTTAGCAGCAAGTGCGGGAAATGTAAAGAAATATCCAAAAGAAAAAACTGCACCCCCAGGCGGGCGCAGCTTTCGTAAATACACATACCTTCTTTAGGAAGGCCTCCGAACCCCTCGGAGAGACAGGTGCAGCAGTGCTGCGTGTAGTGATGATTAAACCAAGCGGAACATTGCGGCTTGGACGAATGCATTACATCTTCAGCATTCTATGGGTGGAATGAAAGCTTCGTTCTTCTAAACTTCAACTTACTAGCCAGTCGACGCTAGATGTTGTTGGAGTTGAAAGAAGAAGCGAAGCAGCTGGTGTTGGTACACATGGCCGTCGATTCTGCTATTTATGAATAATGGTTACAGCGCGATGCCAGTCCTTAGGCAAGACGCCGGTGCCCATGTCCAAATCGAGAACTATCAATCGTACTTTCTATGCTTAGCCTGGTCGCTAAGATCGTTCGGTTGGAGTGCAGGACTCAAGTTTATTCAGTTTCTAATTTCAGTCTGTCGAAATCAGGCTTAAAAAAACAGGACTACGTTTCCTTTGTACCATTCTCCCTGCGCTTCCCCTACAAACAAATTGTTACAATTTGATGACAATCCGCCTGCGCCAGGGACAATGAAAAACCGTCTTCCCCCCAGGCGAGAAAGACGGTTGATCCGTGACGTAAAATTCAAAGTTCCCGGGCAATGCCTTCGGCCTGATCCTGGCCGCCTATAACGCCACCCGTGGTTTCATTCTCGGCAGACGCCGCTTCAGTTTGCTGAGCGCCTTCCTCTTCTTGTTTTGCGGTCTCGGTATCGGGTACATCTATCTGTACCACACCGCCCGCTGTAAAAATTCTCTCTTTAGCCATGACTCTGAAAGTGGTTATTAGAGAAAATCACGCTTTTAACCTTCGAGCATTCATCACTGCCGCTATAACCGAGCCACCTACACCACCTGGGGAATCAACGGATCCGGTGTGTGGCTTTGGGAAACAGAGTGCAATAACTGCAGCTTGTGGGGCAAAGAGTAACGGCTCATTCTACTATTTTACCCAACTCGATACAAAAGCCGATTTATTACAGTTTTATGACAGCGCCCCCTCAAATAAAACAGCGGCTCGCAAGCCGCTGTTTTATCTTCAAGGAGATAACTCTTAATCGGTTGGGCAATCCTTGGTCTTATAGACCGGCCACTGGCCAACCATGCTAAGCACCGCGGTGCCGCGGAAGGCATCCGAATTCGGCAATAGCGCTTCAGACGCCACCTTGCGCGTAATATAAGTGCCAAATTCCGCCCCTTTAATCGAAAGCTCGCGTTTTGCCACATTGCCGTTAATATCCTGGGTGCCCGCTTCCAGGGTGACTATTTCACCCCAGAGTGTTTTCTTGCCAATACGGGCAATCGGACGGTTCATTTCAGCCACGGCATTCGCCGGCAGCGTCACGATGCGGCAGGGTGTGCGTAGCCTGATTTGATAAATAGGGTGGCTGGTGCAATTAAAGGGGTTTTTGAATTCCCCAGCGAAATACAGGGAATATTTCGTTCCCTGCGTTGGGCCGTCATCATTATTATCAAGAGTGAGGTATTTATCCTGCCCGGTCACATAACCTGGCTGCGTCACTCCGAACTGGGCTCCGGCAGCCGTACAGCCATTGGCTGAACAGGCTGGCGTATAGCCATTGGGGCAAGCGGCAGCAACGGGGCCGGGCGGTACGATGCCGCCATTGCCGGGCGCTGCCGGCGTCACTGTTGGCGTCAACGGATTTACCGGATTGGCAGGATTAGCCGGTGCAGGAGTTAATGCGCCTCCGCCATTTGCAGGGGGATTCGCTGGCGGGTTAGCAGGGGGATTAGCCGGTGGGTTTGCTGGAGGATTCGCCGGCGGATTAGCCGGTGGGTTCGCTGGCGGCACTACAGGCGGCACGCCCGGAACATTTCCTGTCGGTGTCACCGTTCCCGGGTTAGCCCCGGGATTCAGCGGGCTGCCTGTCAGGGTATTTCCGAAACCCGGTGGCACTACGCCCCCATTGCCGGGATTTGCAGTCAGGCTTCCGCCAACCTGCGCAAAAACTGTAGCTGATGCCATCGCAGCCGCGGTGAAGGTAAGAATAAAATATCGCATTGGAAATCACCCCTTGTTTTTATTGGTATTCAATCAATTAATCCTACAGCAGGAAAATTTCAGTTCCGTGACAATATTCTAAAAAGATTAACGAATTTTGTAAAAAGGCCGCTTCCAATCGAATTTTAACGGCCGATCTGAAAGCTTCTAACCATGTTACCTTTTAAAAGAATAGCGATTGATACCTTCAGGGAGTGGCTTCGTGACCACGCGGCGCAGCAAGGTGCCGCACTCGCCTTTTACAGCGTGCTGTCGCTCGGCCCGCTTTTGCTGATAGTGATTTCGGTGGCCGGTATTTTTTTCGGGCAGGAAGCGGCGAGCGGCCATATCTTCGCACAAATTCAAGGCCTGATAGGAGAGGAAGGCGCGGAAACCATCCAGATCATTCTGGCTAACAGCCGCAGCGAAAGCAAGGGTTTCTGGGCTACACTGGCAGGGTTTGTTACGCTGCTGATTGCTTCCACCGGCGTCTTCGGCCAGTTACAGGACACACTGAACAGCATCTGGAAAGTCCCGCCGAAAAAAGGCTACAGCTTCTGGCGTATCATTCGAAAGCGCTTTCTCTCTTTCGCTTTGATTCTCGCTATCGGTTTTCTGCTGCTGATATCGCTCGTCGTTTCCGCGGCATTAGCAGCTTTCAGCGACTATTTTACGGGCCTGATACCGGAAATGATGATGCAGGGCGTGAACTTCATGCTCTCCTTTGCCGTCACCACTGTTCTTTTTGCCATGATGTTTAAAATTCTGCCGGATGCGGATATCGGCTGGCATGAGGTCTGGATAGGAGCGGTGCTCACTGCCGCACTTTTTTCCATCGGCAAATTTCTTATCGGGCTTTATCTTGGTCACAGCGCCTTAAGCTCCACCTACGGCGCAGCAGGTTCTCTGGTGGTGATTCTCATCTGGATTTATTATTCCGCGCAGATTTTGTTTCTTGGGGCGGAGTTCACGCAGGTGCATGCCAATTATCAAAAGCGGGGGCCAAATTTATAGAATAAAAATAAATCGTCTCAATTCAGCGCATTTCTTTTTTATCTTTATTTCACAATGCTGGAATCACTACATGCTAAAGGAGTTTTTATGGCTACAACAAATGAAAGTGATTCCGCTCTTTCCGGCGGTTTATTGGTAATTCTTGGCATTATTGTCGCCCTTGTATTGGGGGTTTTCTTTTTCCAATATAAAGGTGGCGATTCCACTCCCGATATCTCTGTAAGCGTTCCTTCGGCGAGCGATGCGGTTGATAATGCAAAAGATGCCGTAAGAGACTAACATCTTAATTAGGAAATCAGGTGTTCTTCGTAAAGACACCTGATTTTTATTTTGATCAGGAAAAATGGTGCCGCTTGGGGGACTCGAACTCCCGACCTACTGATTACAAATCAGTTGCTCTACCAACTGAGCTAAAGCGGCACTAGCGGGGTGGATAGCCTAACCCGCTCCGCTGTGCAAGCACTTACCGCTATTGCTGTATCCTGCCATCCACAATATGAATCACCCGGTCGGCTTTATCCGCAAAAGCCGGATCATGGGTCACAATCACCACTGCCCTTCCCTGTTCACGGGTCAGCCGGTGCAGAATCTCCTGCACATTGCCGCTGGAGACCGTGTCGAGATTACCCGTAGGTTCGTCCGCCAGGATTAATAAAGGCTCATTGGCCAGCGCCCTCGCAATAGAGACGCGCTGGCTCTGTCCTCCTGAAAGCTGTTTCGGCAGCTTATGCTCATGCCCTTTCAGTCCCAGCTGCGCGAGCAGCTCCTGTGCGCGCTTTTCCATCGCCTGCTGGCTCAGCCGATTCAACCGGCGCATGGGCAACATCACATTCTCCAGCGCGGAGAACTCCGGCAGCAGAAAGTGAAACTGGAATACAAAACCCAGTTTCTCTAAACGCCTGGCCGCGCGATCTTCTTCCGATAGGGTAGTGGTTTCCTCGCCCGATAATTTGAGGCTGCCGGCATCCGGCTTATCCAGCAACCCCAGCAGGTACAGCAGAGATGATTTTCCCGAGCCGGATGGCCCGGTAATGGCGACAAACTCACCCGGCTTGATGCGCAGCGTCGCATTATCCACCAGCGTCACGGGCACTTCACCCGCCAGACGACGGGTGAGTTTTTCTGCGGTGATGATCACCTCGCTCACATGCCACCTCTTAGAATATCAACCGGCTGCACTTTTGCGGCCTTGCGCGAGGGCAGATAAGCTGCCAGCACTGCGGCGACAATCGCGAAACCACCTGCCACCAGGAATTGGGTAAGCCCCCAGTCAACAGGCATTGAAACAACTTCACTGCCGCCCGGCGGCTTGAATTTTATCTGCATCATCCCGGCCATGATCAGGCAGCCCAAAGGCACACCCAGCAGCGATCCGGCAACCCCCAGCAACACCCCCTGCGTCAGGAATACACGCTGCACATCACTGCCGGTAAAACCCATCGACTTCAGAATTGAAATATCGCGTTGTTTTTCCAGCACCACGGTGGAAATCACGTTGTAAATGCCGAACGCGGCCACCACCAGCACCGCACTCACCACCGTATACATAATGGTGTTACGGATGCTCAATGTGTTCATGATGTCTTCAGAGCTTTCCTGCCAGGAGATGCTTTTATAGCCGATATGCTGTTCTATCCCTGCAGCCACATCCCGCGCTGCATAGGGGTCAGGGATTTTCATGATGATGCTGTTTGCGCGGTTGGGGCGGTTCAGCATGGCCTGCACCCGTTTAAGATCCACGAAAGCAGCGCTTTCGTCGTAACTTGATCTTCCGGTGCGGAAAAGCCCCAGTACCTTGAAGTTACGCACCTGCCCGGTTGTAGTGGCGACCGTGATGGTTTCATTCATGCCCAGCGACAGTTTTTTCGCCAGCGGCTGGCCTATGACGATACCGTCGGGATTACCTATGAGTGCATCGATATCGCCCTCGACCATGTAATCATCAATTGTTGAAACGGCTTTTATCTCTTCGGGAATCATTCCATTCATGGCTATGGCGAAATCGCGGCCGGCAAAACTGAGCAGCGCCTGACCTGCCAGCACGGGCGAAGCCTGTACGCCGGGAATGCTGCGAATATAATCCAGCACCTGCTCGTAACCGCGAATGCCCCGGGTTTCATTCACTGGTTTAACCCGTTTCAGCTCCACTGCACCTTTGGCCTGATACTGAAAAACCGGTTGCAGTCGCGGTTCGCGAAATTCATCGACAATATTAATATGCGGCGCATTATCGACCAGCCGTTTGAGAAAATCTTTTTCCGAGCCCTGCATAAGGCCGGAAATCGCCAGGAAGAAAGCCACGCCCAACACAATGCCGGAAAGCGAAACAATACTTTGCCTCTTGCGGGCCAGCAGGTGTTTAAGCGCAATAGAAACTGTCAGCGTCATCACTTCGCCACGCGTTCAGAGGCCCGATCGCCTTCCTGCCAATTCACCTGGGGATGAATCGCGACGGTCTCCTTCTCTGATAACCCTTCGATAATTTCCGTCTGCTCAGTACCCTTTGCGCCGGTTTTTACCTTGCGCTTGGTCAGCCTGCCGTCTTTCACCAGCCAGACAGTCTCCGCCTGCACTGCGCTGCTGGGCACCAGCAGGGCCCTGTCCGTTTCATGCAGCACGATATTTGTTTCCGCCGTCATTCCGATCATCAGCGGGGTCTCTTCAGCAAATTCCACGCGCACTCGGTAACTGCGCGCCACCGGATCGCCTTTAGGGGTAATCGCCTGCACTTTTCCTTCGTATACTTCGCCCGGAAAAGCATCTGCACGAATCAGCACCTTCTGTCCCGGCTGCACCCGCGCTATGTCTTCCTCATCCACTTCCGCCGAAATACGCAACGGCGCGCAGCACGACATCCAGAATACGGGCTGGTTGGCAGGTATCAGCTGACCTATTTCGCCGTCACGGCGGATGATTCTTCCATCTGCTGGCGCTACCAGCTTGGTAAACTGCGCCTGCGCTTCCGCCATCTTTCTTGCCGCCTGCGCCGACTGCCAGTCCGCCTTCGCTTTATCATATGCACCCCGCGAAACAATCCGCTTCGCCACCAGATTTGCCTGGCGCTGGAACTCCTGGCGCGCGCCTTCCTCAAGTGCGCGTTTTTCCTGCAGCGACTGCTGCAGGTCTTCATCTTCCAGCTGCGCCAGCACCTGGTCTTTAACCACTTCGCTGCCTTCATCCACATTAAGCTTAGACAATCTTGCGCTCACCCGCGCCGCGATTGGCATCATCACCGTCGCTTCTACTGTGCCGGTGGCATAGACTGCCTGCACTGCAGGGCCGCGGGTTACCGGCATAGTCTCCACCTTGGCCGGGAGGAAAAAGTTATAGGAAAACCATCCTGCACCGAGCAGGAACACCAATACAAGAACTGAAAAGAGTTTGCGCATATTCGTCTGCCTATCACATGGCGGATCAATTCGCCATAGGATGTGCCTTGGCATAAGCTTCCAGCAAGCGGGCCGTGTCCACTTTGGTATAGCGCTGCGTAGTCGACAGACTGGCATGGCCCAGCAGCTCCTGAATACTGCGCAAGTCGCCTCCCGCCGATAATAAATGCGTGGCAAAGCTATGGCGGAATGCATGCGGCGTCGCAGATTCTGGCAATCCAATCATCCGCCTCAACAACTGCAGCTGCCGCTGAAAGATCGCAGGCTGCAAGGGCTTCCCGCGGACACCATAAAAAAGCACCTCACCGTGATACGGACATGCTTTTACATAATCCTGCAGCGCCTGATAAACCGCGGGCAGTAACGGAACGATTCTTTCTTTATTGCCCTTGCCCAGGATTCGAAGATGATCCGCCACTTTCAGCGCATCCCGCTTCAGGCCCAGTGCCTCGCTGATGCGCAAACCCGAGCCATATAGCAGCCCCAGCAGAGCCCGATCGCGCAGCCCTACCCATTCCTCCTGCTGCAAATTTTCAATCTCCTCCAGTGCCGCTAGCGATTCCTTCGCGGTCACTGCTTTTGGGATAGGCGCTGATCTTTTCGGTGCACGCAAATTCAGTGCCGCGGGGTTTTCAATCTTATGCTGCTTGTGCAAATAACGGTAAAAGCCGCGCAGGCTGGCTACTGCTCGCGCGTTACTGGTTGCGGTCTTGCCCTCACTCACGCGGGATGCCAGCCAGGCGCGAAAGGCCGGTAACTTCAGCGCTGACAGTATTTCCATGGATGGTTCTGCGGCTTCATACTCCCGCAGGAAGTTCATAAAATGCGTAAGATCGTTCTGATAAGCCAGCCGCGTATGCCGTGAATAGCCTTTCAGGCTTTGCAGCGACTCCAGCCAGTTCTGAAGCGTTTTTGCCAATGCTTCTTCCATGGAGTCTTTATAAACCTTTATCCAAGCAGTTTCAAACCGAGTGATACGTAAAAAATCTGCAACGGCAGCGAAAAAACCAATGTTACCCATTGAAAGGTAAAAAGCCGGTAGGGCAGCACGCCCGCGACCAGGTTAACCGCAGTGGCTGGCGCACCGGGAAAAAGACGCAGTGCAGCCAGATACATCCAGCCATAGCGCCGCAAACCGCGCACCATTTTTTTCATCTGCCTGCGGTAGTTTCGCTTCACTCTGGGATAAAGCACGTAGCGTGAAAGCAGGAAATTAGCGCTTGCACCTGACAGGCTGGCTACAGCTACCAGCACCGTGCCCAGCGGAATGCCAAAAACAGCGCCGGCCATGACCGCGCTGATGAAATGCACCGGCAGAAAGACGGTTGCACTGAAGGTGTAAAGCACGGCAAACCCCATCATCGTGGGCAAGGGATAATTTGATCGCCATTGCTGCAAAACATCGATCTTATCCTTTAGAATTTCCAGCAGCACAGGCCTTAAACCTTCTGCCAAAGCGATCATCGCCAACAGGGCGATGGCCATAAAAAACAGCCATTTTCGCTGCCAGCGGGAATTTCCCTCAACATATGTATTTTTTATATGGGTTTCCATAAGCTTTCGTAATGCAGATTCATACTCCTCCCATTGGCATAAATAAACAAGCTGAAGCGCGAAAAGCAGGTTTTGAATTTGAATATGCAAAACTGAAGCTGGATGATTCGGCGACTATTCTTGCCGGTATTTTCCCTGGCGAGATTGAACAGGTGCATCCGCATCATTATATTCTGCATAATGCGCAGTGGGGAGATTTTGATCTCAAGCTTGACGTACTCTGGATGCAGAAACTTTCCGAACAGGTTGCTGAATCGCCACCAGGCGAAAATAAATGGGCTGAAGCCGTAACCGATTATCTTTCGCCCGTTCTTTCCAGCTTCATGCCTTATGAAATTGTTACGCCGCCGCTGACTCTCGATCAAATCCCGAAACTCGATACCCTTTGCCGGCGCTTGGCGGAGGCTGGCGCACGCGATACTGAAGCCTCTCCCTTTTATGCTTTCGGCATGCATATCAACCCCGATCTTCCCGCTATCCCCCTTGCCTCTTTGCATCGCTATCTGATGGCTTTTGTGCTGCTGCAGGAATGGCTGATGGAAGAAAATCACGTCGATGTCACGCGGCGCCTTTCGCCTTACATCCACCTCTTCGGCGAAGACTACCGTCAGCATATTCTGCGCCCGTCCTACCACCCTGATATCGAAACGCTGATCGATGATTACCTGGCTTATAACCCCAGCCGCAACCGTGCGCTCGATATGCTTCCGCTTTTTGCGTATATCGATGAAGCGCGTGTGCGCAAGATAGTTAAAGATGAGCATGTCAAAGCCCGGCCCGCTTTCCATTATCGCCTGCCCAATTGTAATCTCGAGAATCCCTCCTGGTCAGTGGTGCATGACTGGAATCTGTGGATCGAAGTTGAGCGCCTGGCTGAAGATAAGGCACGGCTCATAACCCTGCGGGATGCATATCTCAACTGGTCGCAGAGGCCTTTAGGCAACCTGCTTGAAAAATGGGTCGATGAGGTTCGCAAATTTTATCACCCGCGGCTGGTCTATGCCTGATGCTATTCCTGTTATCGGGGTTACAGGCCCTGATTATAACCACCGCATGAGCTGGAACTTTCTTCACGCGGTGCTGAAGTTATATGGCGCGCGCATGCTGCGCCTGCGTCCGCATGAGCCGCATCAAGGGATGCCTGTTGACGGGCTGATTCTCACCGGCGGGCGGGATATTGATCCATTGCGCTATGAAGGCGAGCGACTGCCCAATCATCGTTACGATTTTGATCGCGATGCTATGGAAATTGAATGGCTTGATCGCGCTTTTTCGCGGCGTATTCCCATTCTCGGCATCTGTCGCGGGGCGCAACTTATCAATGTGTATAAGGGCGGCAGCCTGTATCAGGATATCCGCCTGGTCTGCGAAACCGCGCGTCACCCTCATACTATCTGGAGCAAGGTTTTTTTCCGCAAGCCTGTCGTCATTAAACCCGATACTTTGCTATTTTCCATTCTCGGTGCAGAAGCAGCGATGGTCAACAGCCTGCACCGGCAGTCCATCAACACGCTGGGCGAGGGTCTGGTTATTTCCGCGCAGGAGGAAAACCGCATTGTCCAGGCCATTGAAGGTATCGATTCGCTGCAATGGCTGCTTGGCGTTCAATGGCATCCTGAATTCATGATCGGTTCCCGATTACAGCGTAAAATATTTCAGGCATTCCTGCGGCGGGCCCGCCAATAATCCGCTGGAATTAAACTTCTTCAATGCCTTCGCGCTGCAGGCAGGCATCAAGCTTCGACTCCACAATCCGCGCCAGAAAATGGAGCAGTTCAACTCCCTGATGCGGATGGAATCGATCGGGATGACGCACGCCAAAAACCAGCAGCGCTTCGCGGTGGCTTCCCGGCAATGCCATACGAATCAGCACGCAGGAGCGGATTAACCCGGCGCAATCAGCAAAAACCTGCCTTAAGGGTTCAGACATTTCCTTATGCAGATCCGCAATCAGGCGAATCTCCTGGTCTGCTCCCAGCACCACATCCACCAACCCCGGATCGATGAAGGTAAAGCCGGAATAATCCTGCTCCCCATATTGTGCGGCGTAATATTCGGCCACGGGTGACTCCATTGCCAGCCGCACCATATCCACGTCGAACAATTGCACCAGGTCCTGTGTAATCATCTGCAGCAGATGCTCCAGATCATTGGCCCGCACCAAGCCCAGCACCGCCTGATGCACTTGCGACTGCGTCGACATATTGTCGCGGCTTGCTATGATCAAACCCTCGTAACGCTCCTGCAAACCTCGCAGGTTTTCCTGCAGATGACCCAGCATATGCTGCTGGAAATCAAGCACATTACCACCCAGCTTTGCCGATGGCGGGGCTAGTGTCAGCAGCACTTCGGGGTGCTTCTGCAGAAATTGCGGATGCGCGAGCAGCCAGTCGCGTATTTGAGTTTCGGAAAGTTCGGGCAGAGCGGCGGAAGTAGATGTCATTGCCGCAGTTTAGAATCGGAAGAAAATCAGCGCCACTTAAAAAGTGGGTAATTGAGTTGAAGCATAAAATTGCGTATACTAAATGCCACATCATGGCCGAAAAACAACCGCACTCCATCGACCAGAACCAGCCTGCGCAAAAGGCGCCGTCCGCGCGTCTTGACCGTCAGGGCAAAGCCCTGCGAGCTAATCTGCAGCGCCGTAAGGCAGCCTCCAACCCTTCGAAAAAAGGGAAAGCGGATTCGTGAGCAAAAAGCCGGAAACCAAAAAAGAGAAGCAACGAAAAAAGAATCTGCGGGACTGGCGTATTTTCATGCAGTCGCAGGAGCAGCGCGAAAAAGTCGATATCGATGCGCCCGAGATTAAACCTGCGCCGCCGCCACCGCCGAAAACCAAGGAACAAAAAGAGCAGGAAATCTGGAGCGCCAAGCTGCAGGAAATCAAGGACATCAATACCGGCCGCCGGCGTGCGGCAACCGATCGCTGGAACCGCTTCGCCGGAACTTCCGGCGCAGGCGGCCGGGGAAGATAGCAGGATGAGTGCAGAGGCTATCGATCTCTTCCTCAAAAGTGACGCGGGCTGCCTGCTGGGAATTATTCTTTTCATCCTGGGTGCTTCCGATATCAGCTGCGGATGGTACGTCTTCCGTTATCGCCCGGATTTACTGCCTATCCCCCAGCATGCACAAGACCGCATGATGCTTCTGCTTTTCTTCGCCGCCAGCTTCATGCTGCTTACGGGGCTCTATATTCTCAGTTTTCATCTGACTGGCGTCTGAATTTACAGGGAGTCACTTAACCCTTTAAATCGTGAAGTGCTGCCTTGTTCCGGAAGAGCTTACACTTCCTGAGCTGGCGCGCATGCTGCGTGCCTGGGAAATCTGCAGGCGAAGGCCCGGCGCATTATCCGATTCCGCCAGGGCTTGCTCTTCCGTTATCTCTCCGCGAATGAATAATTCCAGCAGTGATTGATCAAAACTCTGCATGCCCATATCACGATTCTTTTCCATGACATTGCGTATTTCCTTGATCTTGCCTTCTTCGATCAGCTGGCGCACCAGCCCTTCGTTCAGCAATATCTCTACCGCGATGCTGCGGCCGCCATGCCGGTTCGGCAGCAGCCGCTGCGAAAGCACACCGCGCAGGTTCAGCGCCAGGTTCATCAGCACCTGCCGCTGCTTTTCCTCGGGAAAGAAACTTAAAATCCGTTCGATGGTCTGATAGCTGTTATTTGCATGCAGCGTCGCCAGGCACAAATGGCCCGTTTCAGCGAAATTAATGGCATGCTCCATGGCTTCGCGATCTCGTATTTCGCCGATAAGCACCACATCAGGACGCTGCCGCAATGCATTTTTCAGCGCCGCACCGAAAGAGACCGTATCAATCCCAACGTCGCGCTGGGTGATAATGCAACCCTCATGCTGGTGAATAAATTCGATCGGATCTTCAATGGTGATAATATGGCCGCTGCCGGTACGGTTGCGATGCCCTACCATAGCCGCCAGCGATGATGATTTCCCTGATCCTGTTGGCCCCACCAGCAGCACAAGGCCGCGTTTTTCCATAGCCAGTTTGCGATATGCATCGGGTAAATTCAGTTCTTCAAAATTTGGGATTTTCGTGCTGATACGCCGGATGACCATTCCGGGTTCCTGCTGCTGGCGAAACACATTCACGCGAAACCGCGCCTGGGGCCCGCGCTGCAATGCCGTATTATATTCCCATTCTTTCAAAAACGCCTGATACTGCTCCGGCGTCAGGGCTTCTTTTATCATGGCATCGATTGCGTCACCATCAAGCACATCGCCAATCGCCTTCAGATTTGCGTTCAGGCGCAAAGTTGCCGGGCTGCCTTTGGTCAGGTACAAATCCGATGCATCCTGGGCCAGCATTTCTTCCAGCAATGAGGTGAGAGTGGGTATCGCCATCAGAAGCTTTCCACGCCCGGACGTTTCTGGAACCCGCCTGCCGCCTGCCCTGCCGGTGCGGCAGCTCCGCCATTGTTTCCGCTTTCTACTTTCCCGCCTTCGCCGCTGCCGCTGAGCAGCAAACGCCGCGCTTCGTCTTCGGCAATAACACCCTGCTGCAGCAGCCCCATGATGGAATCCTTCATCGTCCGCATACCGAGCTTGGTGCCGGTCTGCATCATAGAAGTAATCTGCGGGATTTTGTTCTCACGTATCAGGTTGCGCACCGCCGGCGTGCCGAGCAGAATTTCATGCACGGCAACACGCCCCGAGCCATCGGCGCGTTTGAGCAGACCCTGCGTGACGACCGCTTCAAGCGAGACTGAAAGCATCGCGCGAATCATTTCCTTATCGTTAGCGGGAAACACGTCGATAATCCTGTCCACCGTTTTCGGTGCGGAGTTGGTATGCAGCGTCCCCATCACCAAGTGGCCTGTTTCCGCCGCGGTCATCGCCAGCTGAATCGTTTCCAGATCGCGCAACTCACCTACCAGGATCACATCCGGGTCCTCACGCAAGGCGCTTTTGAGCGCACGGGCAAATGAATTGGTACTCGATCCGACTTCGCGATGGTTCACCAGTGATTTTTTCGAGTGATGCACAAACTCCACCGGGTCTTCCACAGTAAGGATATGCTTGGCATGATTTTCATTGATATGATTCACCATTGCCGCGAGCGTGGTGGACTTACCCGATCCTGTAGGACCGGTTACCAGAATAAGGCCTTTCGGCAGTTCCGTGAGTTCCTTTAAGATAGGCGGCGCGTTCAGTTGTTCCAGCGTGAGGATTTTGGTGGGAATGCTCCGCATTACCGCTGCCGGGCCTGCAATATTATTAAAGGCATTCACCCGGAAGCGCATCTCCTGGCTGAATGAAAGCGCGAAGTCGATTTCCAGCTCCCGCTCATAATCTGTGCGCTGCTGCTCGGTCAGGATAGAGTATAGCAGATGCTTGATTTTCTCGCCGGTCAGCGGCGGCATCTTCATCGGAATCATCTCGCCATGCACACGCAGTATCGGCGGGCTGCCCGTTGAAAGATGAAGGTCAGATGCCTTGTTTTTCTGCGAAAAAACGAGAAGTTCAGTAATTTCCATGCTATCGCCAGTCCCGGTTTAGTTACCAGCAACCAGTGACCAGCAACTAACCGCGATTAGACAGCAAAAAGGTTAACCTTTCCTGAATCGTCGCCATATCGGCGGGAACGTCCTGTCCGCGGTCATAAGCACGCTTGAGCTCCACATACAGTGCAATCGCTTCTTCATGCCGCCCGGCGCGATCCATCAGCACGGCCTCATTATAACGGTAAGCGAGGTTATTGGGATCAATGCGCACCGCTTGCTTGATACTTTTAATAGCCGAGTCAAAATCTTTTAATTGTGAGTAAATAGCCGCCATTTGCGCGGGTATGGGGCTGAAATCAGGATTCCGCTGGCCCAGCTTGCGCAGTTGCGTCAGCGCCTCGCGGGGGGATTCCTGCCCCACCAGTACCAGCAGGTTATTGAGCACTTCAAGGTTATTGGGTTCCCGGGTCAGTATTTCTGAATACAGGTCCCGCGCCATTACCAGTTCGCCCATGCGGTGATAGGTCGTCGCCAGGCCGAATTTCGCTTCCGTTACTTCCGGATCCTGTTCCAGCACTGTCTGATAACGCTGCATGGCCGTGCCCAGATCACCATTCATCAGCGCATTATAGCCTTCTTCCATATAGCGATTGATGTTGATATCAGGCTTTTTCACCTGGATTTTTACCCCCTGTGCATCATGCAAAGCGACAGCGCCCTGCTTCACTTCCATGTCCGGTGTGCTCCTGTGCTCCATATCTACCGGCTCTTCAAACTTGCGCGGCTTGGGAGTGCCAAGGCCGGACGGCAGCTTCTCAAGTATTTCCTGGCTCTGGCGGCTTAAGGCAGGTTCATAGGGTTCTTCCGGAACGGGCGGGGGTTGCAGAGTCTGCGGCATGGTTACCGGAGGGGTTTCCCGAATCACATGCACTTCCGGCGAAGGTGTCTGGGCTACATGCGTTTTTGTTGCTTCTGCGCGTTCTTCCTGCGTATCAATCAGGCGGCGCGGTGCGATTTTTTTGCTCACGGGTATACGCGCAATCACGTGCTTCTGGGGGGCGGGTTGAGAGGCGGGCAAATCCAGAACACTTGGGGGCTGCATTCTTTGTGCCTGTGCCGCCTGAAATTCCTTCAGCCTGTCCAGCGCGGTGGTCGCGGTAGAAGTCACTGCCGAATCTTGGGCAGGGGGTGCGGCAGCAGGAGCGAGCGATTCTTCCATCACGGCGGGAGAGGCCGGTTTTGCCTGCTGCTTAACTAGGGGAATTTCTTTTTTGGCTTTCACCTTTGCCGGAGTAGCTGGCTGCTCTTTTTTCTCAAACATCGCAGCCCAGGCTCTATCCCCTTGCGTCAGTTCATCCTCCGTCTCAGCTGTTTTCGGCGATGGCATTTTAAGCACATGTTCTGCCTGCTCGGCTACGCTTTCCTTTTCCTCTGCGACGGGTTTGGGCTGGGCCGTTTGCATTGACGGTTCAGGCTTGGGCACCTGCAGAAACTGCACCTTTTTTTCTTCCAAAACCGCTTCCTGCTTCGGTCCGGTTTCAGGCTTGGGTTCAGATTTGGATGCTTCCTGTGCCATTACCACCGGCGTTTCCGTGACAGGCTCAGATTCCTTTTGTGAAAGCGGAACGGGTTTTTTGGATATGGTCTTTTTATGCACCATTTCGCTCTTCTCCTGCATCTCAGGGGAAGCAACGGGTGCCAGTTTTCTCACCATAATCCCCGGAGAAGCTTTTTTAGGCGAAGCTGACTGTGTCTGCATTTCTGGCGCAACAACCGAAGCATCCTGCAGGAATTTTTTAGGATCTTCTGGGCGCTCTTCCACATTGGAAGCCTCGCGCGAAGCCGCATTCAGTAATGCTTCATCGGCACTGGAGATGAATCTTGATTTAGGCTCCTGCTCTGCCGCATCACTTACCTGCGGTTCTGGCGCCTTTTCCTCATCAGGCTGCGCCTCGGTTGCCTTTGGCATAGGCGGCATGCGCAGGACATGTTCCGGCTCAGTTTGCTCAGTAACTGCGGGGGGCGCCTTTTCTGCTTTCTGCGGCGCCAGCGCCTCGGGATGATCGCGGCTGCGAAGCGCCTTGATAGCCTCAGAAATTTTTGCCAGCGCCCGCGCCTGCTGGCTATCCGGCGCCACTTCGGGTGCGGGGAGTGTTTTTTCCGCCACTGGGGGAAGCTCGCGCGGAGCGGCATGGGCCATCACAGGCGCATCCTCGCGGCTGGCTTTGCGCGGCATTTCCTTGGGTGCCGATGCCTGCACAGGCAACGCCGGTCTCTTCGGCATCTGCAATGTTCCCGGTGGAACTGCCTTACCCTCCAGAATCATAATCAGGCGCTGCTCCGCCTGTTTGGTGAGAGCTTCTTTACTGATAGGTTCTTTTGCGGGCGCCGCAACGGGAACCGCCTCTGCTGCATGAACTGCAGGTGGCGGCGACTGCATTTCAACCGTGGGATTCACCTGCGGAATGATTACGGATGGGCCTGTTCTTTTAGGTATTGGGCGCTGCACAGACTCCGCCGTCGCCATCTTTATCGGCATCGCTTCCATAATCACGCGCGGCGCTTTATGTGCCTTGCCTTGAATTGCCGTATCACTTGCTGATTCTCCGCCGGGCATGGGCGGCATCTCCAGTTCCTTTTCTCCTTTAACTGGAATTTCCTCTACAGGCGTTGCAGCGACCGCTTCTACGCGTGCCGCCTGAATCGTATCTTCGGTTTTTGCTGCTTCGGCAGGCACAGAATCGGTTTTTGCTGCGGGTTTATGGCTTTTATGCGTCGCATGATATTGTGGCTTGGGTATTTCCGCTGGGTGCCGTGTGGGACGCTCTACGCCAGGCTCATTCATGCGCCGCATAAGATAGGGCGACTCCTTGAGGTATCCCCCCCGGCTGTTTTCCGAAAGCAGGATGCCGTTATCCGAATATTGCATCACGGGCTGCTGATATTCCGATTCATCAGATACACCTGTGCGTACATCGCCGAAGGAATCATAAGCGATCACCGGCGTGGTTGTTAGTAAATATACTGCAAATAAGGAAAGCCGCCTGCGGCGTTTCTTATCCGCCACATGCTCTGAGCGAGCCATAAGTTTCCCCAATCATTGTTTGACCTATTATTATTTTTATTATTTGGGATGACCCTAGCTTAAAGTTGCAGGAAGGTCACGCATAATTTTTCAATAACGATTAAGGGGCTGCATGCTTTGGCATATGCCTTGCTCTAGTAATAGCAGGAGCT
>WBZO01003385.1_pt1 | contig 18738 bp, 15 predicted proteins | sample 5204261 | NCBI WGS metagenome assembly WBZO01 (sample SAMN12412400, study PRJNA552823) | activated sludge metagenome | isolation source: activated sludge from anammox sidestream of wastewater treatment plant... | place: USA: North Carolina | collected 2017-09
CAGGTTGTAGATCTCGTCCGGCTGTACCTGCTGCACGATGCGGATCAAACTGCTCGAATCCGTCATATCGCCGTAATGCAGGATAAACCGGCGATTGTCGATGTGCGGTTCCTGGTACAGATGATCGATACGATCGGTATTGAACAGCGAGGTACGCCGTTTGATCCCGTGAACGGTATAACCCTTCTTCAGCAGAAACTCCGCCAGATAGGCCCCGTCCTGGCCGGTGATGCCGGTGATTAGTGCGGTCTTGGACATAAATACCTCTGAAAAGACAGGACTGAGGGCTTAGGACTAAGGACTAAGCAAAATCATAGAACCAATCCCTCGATAATTCATGAAACATGTTGTCAGTTACTTTCTCAATGATGTACGGGCTATTTTAACTGAGGTAGATGTATTTTCTCAGGTGTGCTTTTACTTAGTCCTTAGTCCTTAGTCCTAAGCCCTTAGTCCTTTATTTCCGCCCATAATGATCCTCGAACCTGACGATATCGTCTTCCCCCAGATACGAGCCCGACTGTACTTCGATGAGTTCCAGCGGGAGGGTGCCGGGGTTTTCCAGGCGATGGGTGACGCCGATCGGGATGTAGGTGGACTGGTTTTCGCTGAGCAGGAATTCCTCGTCGCCGCGCACGACGCGGGCGGTGCCGCGGACGACGATCCAGTGCTCGGCGCGATGGTGATGCATCTGCAGCGAGAGCGAGGCGCCGGGTTTGACGCTGATGCGTTTGACCTGGAAGCGTTCGCCCTTGTCGATGCCTTCGTAGCTGCCCCAGGGGCGGTGCACGCGGCGGTGGATCTGGTGTTCGCTGCGCCCCTGCTTTTTCAGGCGGCCGACGATCTCCTTGACGTCCTGCGCCCTGTCCCGGTGTACCACCAGGACCGCGTCGGCGGTCTCGATCGCGATGATGTCCTTGAGGCCGACGCCCGCGAGCAGGCGGTGTTCGGAATACAGCAGCGAGTCGCGCGTGTCCTCCGCGAGGACGTCGCCGCGCAGTATGTTGCCGTCCGTATCCTGCGGCGAGATCTCCCACAGGCTGGACCAGGCGCCGACGTCCGACCAGCCGGCGTCGAGCGGGATCACGGCGGCTTCGGCCGGTGAGGCGTGAGGGGTGAGGGGTGAGGCGTGAGGGGTGAGGGGTGAGGCGTTGGCGCCAGTGAGTCTTTCCATCACGGCATAGTCGATGGAGTCGCCGGGACAGGCGGTGAAGGAGGGTTTGTCCACCCGGTAGAAATCGCCGTCCTGCTTCCCGCTGCGATACGCCTGCTCCGACGCGGCGAGGATGTCGGGGCGGAATTGCCCGATGGCCTTCAGCCAGACCGAGGCGCGCACCATGAAGATCCCGCTGTTCCACAGGTAGGCGCCGGAATCGACGTAGGACTGCGCCGTGGTGATGTCGGGTTTCTCGACGAAGCTGTCGATCAGGTAGGGCGTGAGGCGTGAGGCGTGAGGCGACAAATCATCCGGTTTTTGCGCTTGTCCCCCCAGGGCGTCACCCATCCGGATATAGCCATAGCCCGTTTCGGTGCGCGTGGGCACGATGCCGAAGGTGACGACGTAACCCTGCGCGGCCAGCCGCGCGCCTTCGATCACGGCGCGGCGGAAGGTCGATTCCTCCCGGATCATGTGATCCGCCGGCATGATCAGCAGCACGGCATCCTTCTCGCGCGCACCGGCATGCAGCGCCGCGAGGGTGGCGGCTGGGGCGGTATTGCGACCGACCGGCTCGAGCAGGATCTGCCCCGGGGGCTTGCCCAGTTGCCGTAACTGCTCCGCCACCAGGAAGCGGTGTTCCTCGTTGCAGATGACCAGGGGCGCGGCGATCTGCGGATTCGATGCGCCCTCGAGCCCGTCCAGGCGGCAGACGGTGGATTGCAGCAGGGTCCGGTCGCTGAGCGGGGCCAGTAACTGCTTGGGATAATATTCCCGCGACAGGGGCCACAGGCGCGTACCCGAGCCGCCCGAGAGGATAACCGGTTGAATCATCATGGCTGTATCTTACCAGAGCAAAAGAATGTCAGAGTTCAGTATCCCGTGTATGTCTCATCGTCAGTCCGGGAACACGTCCTGCCCGCCCATGGCCGGGGTCACGGGCTTTACGGGGTCTGCCCCTCCAGCCTCTCCTTGACCCGGGTCCGGAACTCGGCCATGAACGCGGCAAAGACGCCCAGTATCAGGCCGAGGATGGCGGCAAGGATCAGGATGATCCCCCGCCCGACGCCCTGCGGTTCGTGCGAGCGCAGGGAGGGCGTGATGGGGCGCGTGTAGCGGATGTTCACGATCTTCGCCTGCGCCTCCTTCACCTTTTCCTGCAGTTCGGTCTGGCTGCGGAGGTTATCGGCCAGATCGTTCTTCAGCTTATCCTTTTCCTGCGGCAGGCCGACGAGGAGACGTTCCTTGATCTCTTCCTCCCGGCCCATGTACCTCGCGGTCTCGGTGTCGATCAGCATCAGCGTCATAGCCTTGGCCTCGCCCTCCACTTCCCGCAGGGCCTTGCCCCGGTTCGCCTCCGAGCCATCGATCAATCGCCGGAGTTCCTTGAGCTGATCCTTCAGCAGGGCCTCCTGCTCGTTCAGGCGCCTGTCCCTGGCCTGCAGAAAGGCGGCCTCGTCCTTGAGCCGGTCGAGCTGGTTGCGCAGGCGGCTCAGATTGTTCTCCATGGTGAGTTTGACGACATCGATCTCGGGGTCGTGGTCCTGGGCCAGCCGCTCCAGGATCCGGGCATGCAACTGGGTGTGGAGATCCGCATCGGACTCGGGGCCTTCGCTGCGTATCAGGATCAGGTTGCTGTTCTTCGGAATCTCGGCGCTGACCCGGATATGTTCGGCCTCCGGTTCCTTCTGGAGCCGCTGCTGGAGGACATACGGGATGTAGCTCTCGTTGAGCTTGGCGAGCAGCGTGTCCGGCTGCTCCAGCAGTTGATCCCCCACGCGGGCGATCTGCACGGTCGTCGTGTAGGAATAACGGTCGGTCTTGAGCACGGCGGCTGCGCCACCCAGCAGGAGCGCGAGCGCCACGATGGCGCCGATCAGCCGCCGGTGCCGGGTCAGGATCAGCCACAGATCCACCAGGCTGATCTCTTCCTCCGGAGCGGCATAGGGCAGAAAGGCCGCCGGAACGGTTTTTTTCAGGGGTAATTCAGGATGCTTGTTCATCAACCACCAGATCTAGGGAAAAGATTCAGCGCCTATCTCGCCCTCGGAAAGGCCCTTTGCGCCGGGGCATCGGGTCGTCGTTTCCACATGATCAGAACCTGCCCCCAGAAGGCGGGTGCGGGATCCAGGCTCCAGGCTCTCTACTTTTCAACGACTTGAAGTCCTCGGTCCCCGCCTTCGCAGAGACGGTATCCATACTTCTTCACTGTCGGCGAATCTTGAGATAGGTTCTAGAATCAAACGGTTAAACGATATGGCGAGCTCGAGCTATTGTATTGGAGCGCCGGGGCAAACGCCACCCCCGGAGAAAAAACGGCCCCCGGTTTCGGGGGCCGTCGGAGGAAGTGTCTGGTTTCCGGGGCTCAGTTCGCCGCGGCCTCCTGGGCGGGACGTGCGACATCGCCCACGGTCAGTTGATCCCGGTTCTTGTCGAGGAAGGCCGGTCCGATGCCCTTCACCCGGGCGAGATCCTCGACACTCCGGAAGGGGCCGTGCGTCTGGCGATAGGCGATGATCGCCTCCGCGCGGGCCTTTCCGATCCCGTTCAGCCCGGCCAGGGCGGCCGCATCGGCCTCATTGATGTTGAGTTTTCCGGCCACGGCGCCGAGGCTGGCCGCCGCGAGGACGATACCCAGGAAAATGCTGTGCAAGGTTTTCATAGGTCAACTCCTTTTAACCCGATGGATGGATACGCGGCATCCTGCCGCGTCGCTTTGTGGAAAGCGCGATTCAGCCTAGCACAAACTCCGGCGGGGTCAATGAGAGATTCCGGTGATCTCCGCGCAATGCCGCCACCTATTGAAGATAAGAGCCTACGGTAGCCACGGCGATCTCCGCCTGGATGGCCTGCAGCGCGGCCACCGGGTCCGCCGCGCCAGTGATCGGGCGGCCGATGACCAGGTAGTCGGAGCCCGCGTGTATCGCCTCCGCCGGCGTCATCACGCGCCGCTGATCGTCCTGCGCGCCCCCGTCCGGCCGGATCCCCGGGGTAACCAGCGTGAATCCCGCGCCATGTCTTCCGCGCAGCACGGCGGCCTCGCGCGCCGAGCATACCACGCCGTCCAGACCGGCCTCGGCGGTCAGCGCCGCCAGCCGTTCCACCAGCCTTTCCGCGCTGTCCTGAAACCCGATCTCGCGCAGCTCCGCGTCGTCCAGGCTGGTCAGCACCGTCACGGCGATCAACCGCGGGCGGGACGTGAAACGCACCAGGCTCTCTCGCGCCGCTTCCAGCATGCGCCGACCGCCCTGGGCGTGGACGTTCACCATCCATACCCCGAGTTCGGCCGCGGCGGCGCAGGCGGCCGCCACCGTATTGGGGATGTCATGAAACTTGAGGTCCAGAAAGACTTCGAGGCCACGGGCGTTCAATTGTTCGACGAGGCCGGGGCCGGCGCGCGTGAACAGCTCCTTGCCGACCTTGACCCGGCAGAGCGCGCCGTCCAGGCGGTCCGCCATCTCGAGCGCGCGGGCTGGCTCGGGGTAGTCCAGCGCCACGATGATGCGTTTCGCGTCCATCGATCCGTGGCTCATGCCGTTTGCCCCGAATAAGGCTTGATCGTATTCCACTGGCGGCATCCCGGGCACTGCCAGTGAAGGGTGTTTCCTTTGAATCCACAATTGGAACAATGATACATAGGGATTTTCTCAAGCAATTTATGAACTATCTGCACGCCGGTGCCGGGGTCGGTCCGATGCGTGGCGTCCGTATCCTGGCCCAGCGATTCTAGCAGATAGGCCAGCCCCGGCAGCGAGGGATGGGCATGGAGATAGGTATCGAGGTAGAGCCGTGCCTCGTCTTTACCGCGATGTTGCTCCAGGTACTGGATGAACAGCATTACCGGCTGAAAGGCGCCCTGCCGGTGCAGCGCCCCGGCGAGGAAATCGATCGCCTGGTCGGGGCGTCCGATCCGGTCGTAGCATTCCAGCAGCGGGGCGACTGCCTCGGACAGGTAGTAAGGGTCCTGGCGGCTCACCCGTTGTAGGGATTTTATGGCCGCCTTGTATCTTCCTTCGCTGTGGGCGAGGCTGGCCGCCAGCAGGCTGGCGCGCACGCACCGGCGGTCCTTGAAATAGGCGCGCCTCAGCATCTTTCTGGCGCGCGCGTATTCGCCCGCGGCCAGCGCCCGGGCCGCCAGTTCGCAGTAATAATTGGCGAGCACCGGCCGGTTCCCGTCCAGCGCGGACACGACGGCGATGGCCTTTTCCCATTCGTTTTCCTGTTCGTAGATGGCCCCCAGCAGGCGCAGGGCCTCGCTGTTTCTGGGGTCACGCTCGACGAGTTCCCGGAACAGATTCTCGGCCCGGTCCAGCAGCCCTGCCTGGTAGTAGTCGCGCCCGAGCTCGAACAGGGCGCGGTTGCACTGCGCGCGTGTCAGTTGCGGGCGGGCGACGAGATTCTGGTGGATACGGATGGCGCGATCGACCTCACCCTGGCGGCGAAACAGATTCCCCAAGGCGAAATGCGGTTCGACCGTCTCGCTGTCGATCTCCACGAGCTGCACCAGCACCTCGATCGCCTTGTCCGGCTGCTCGTTGAGGAGGTAGTTGAGACCCTTGAAGTACTCGGGTTCGATGCGGAATCCCGCGGTGCGTCCGCGGATCTGGAAGCGATGGGCCGCAAACCAGCCCGAGGCGGCGGCCACCGGCAGCAGCAGCCACAACAATCCCTGCGGCATCAGCGTTCGTCTTGATAGGGGAGCGCGCGGAGACTGCTGAGTTCTTTTCCGGTGATCTTGATCTCCTTGCGCAGGCGCGCGATCTCGCGGTTCTTCCTGAAGATCACTCCCAGCGCGGCCAGTACCCCGCATACGGCCCCTGCGAGCAGGGTGATGACGAGGATTAACGCGAGGGGGAGTTCGCGCGCGCCGAAATAATAGTCGACCCTGACCGGGCTGGCGTTCAACAGCCCGAAGAACAGGCCGCAGATCAGCACGATCAGGAAAAATACCAGGCTGATAATACGCTTCATCCGTCCTCATCGACCCCGGGTCGTGACCGGCGCGCGGGCCGGGCGCGGCGAGAAGACCTTACTGGATCTCTCGCGGCATGGTCTGCTGGTCGGCCGGTCTGGACTTCTCCTGCGCCACGTTGAGATTGACGCGCTCGCGCAGTTCCTTTCCGGGTTTGAAATGGGGTACGTGCTTGCCGGCCAGCGGAACGGCCTCGCCGGTTTTGGGGTTGCGCCCCATTCTGGGGGGGCGGTAATGCAGGGAAAAACTGCCGAAGCCACGTATTTCTATGCGCTCACCGCTCGCCAGCGACTGCGCCATCTGTTCGATCATGGTTTTTACCGCGAACTCGATGTCCTTGTAGGAAAGGTGTTTCTGGCGTTGCGCGATTATTTCTATTAGTTCTGATTTCGTCATTACAGTGGCCCCCAATACCGGAATTATCCCTAACAACCCGTTATCCAACGAAACCCGTCTTCTCCCGTGTGCGGATACCCACATCCCTGTGGGTTCGCCGCATCGATATTATTTATTGTCGAGCTGTTCCTTGATCAGGTCTCCCAGCGTCGTCGCGCCGCCGGATTCGGACGAGGAGCGGCTGTATTCCCTGACCGCCTCGGCCTCTTCATGCTCGTCCTTCGCCTTGATCGAGAGCATGATGGTGTGGTTCTTGCGGTTCACCCCGGTGAACTTCGCCTCCACTTCCTGGCCGACGGTGACCACGGAATGGGCATCGTCCACGCGTTCCCGCGACAGATCGGCCGCGCGGATATAGCCTTCCACGCTGTCCGCCAGGGTCACGGTCACCCCCTTGGCGTCGATCGCGGTGACCTTGCCGGTCACGATGCTGCCCTTGGGGTGCTCGCCCACGTAGAGCTCGAACGGATCGCCCTCGAGCTGCTTGATGCCGAGCGAGATGCGCTCGCGCTCGGGATCGATCGCCAGGATCACCGTCTCGATCTCGTCGCCCTTCTTGTAATTGTGCACCGCCTCCTCGCCCACCGCGTTCCAGGACAGGTCCGACAGATGGAGCAGGCCGTCGATGCCGCCTTCCAGGCCGACGAAGATACCGAAGTCGGTGATCGACTTGATCACGCCCTGGATGCGGTCGCCCTTGTTGTGGCGGCCGGCGAAATCCTCCCACGGATTGGACTGGCACTGCTTGATGCCGAGCGAGATACGCCGGCGGTCGGCATCGATATCGAGCACCATGACCTCGATCTCGTCGCCCAGATGCACGACCTTGGAGGGATGGATGTTCTTGTTGGTCCAGTCCATCTCGGACACGTGCACCAGGCCTTCCACGCCCTCTTCGATCTCGACGAAGCAGCCGTAATCGGCGATGTTGGTGACCTTGCCGAACACCTTGGAATGCATCGGATAGCGCCGCGTGAGGTTTTCCCACGGATCCTCGCCGAGTTGCTTCAGACCCAGCGAGACGCGGTTGCGCTCGCGGTCGAACTTCAGCACCTTGACCTCGATCTCGTCGCCGATATTGACGATGTCGGAGGGCTGCTTGATGCGCTTCCACGCCATGTCGGTGATGTGCAGCAGGCCGTCGATGCCGCCGAGGTCGATGAACGCGCCGTAATCGGTGAGGTTCTTGACCACGCCCTTGACCACCTGGCCTTCCTCCAGGTTGGACAGCAGGGCCTCGCGCTCGGCGCTGCCCTCGCTCTCGACCACCGCGCGGCGCGAGACCACCACGTTGTTGCGCTTGCGGTCGATCTTGACGATCTTGAATTCGAGGTCCTTGCCTTCCAGATGAGTGAGATCCCGCACCGGGCGGATGTCCACCAGCGAGCCGGGCAGGAACGCGCGGATATCGCCGATGTCGACGGTGAAACCGCCCTTGACCTTGCCGCTGATCCGTCCGACGACCTTGTCGCCCCGCTCCATGACCTGATCGAGCAGGTCCCACTGCTTGATGCGGCGGGCCTTCTCGCGCGACAGGCGGGTTTCCCCCGTGCCGTCCTCGACGGCATCCAGCGCCACCTCGATCGCGTCACCGACGCGCACATCGGCGATGCCGCTGTCGTTCATGAACTGCTCGATCGGGATGATGCCTTCGGATTTGAGGCCGGCATTCACGACGACGACGTCGGGACCGACCTTGACGACGGTTCCGATGACGATGGAACCGGGGCGCATCTGTTTCTCTATCTGTGTCTGTTCGAAAAGTTCTGCGAAGCTTTCACTCATTGGGTTTACATTGCTTGTCGCGGCGCGCGCCGGACAATTCCCTTGGTTATGTCTGTCTGTGCAGACGGATTGACATCAACCGCACCGCGGGATTTCCATCCCGGCGGCGGGCACCTTACCGCGTTCGATACCTCAAACTTCGGGAGTAGGCCTGAAGAATCGGCCTGCCGGCGGTTCAGGCCACGCGCTCTTTCCAGGCCCGCAGGATGCCGTCCACCACCTCGTCGATACCCATATGCGTGGTGTCGATAATCACAGCCCCCTCCGCCGGCCTCATCGGCGCGACGCGGCGACTGCTGTCCCGCAGGTCGCGTTCTTCGATCTCCCTCAGAAGGGCATCAAGACTAACATCGATTCCCTTGTCCTTCAACTGTTTATAACGCCTCGCGGCCCGCTCCTCCCGGCTCGCCCGGAGGAACACCTTGAGCCGGGCGTCCGGAAACACCACCGTCCCCATGTCGCGGCCATCGGCCACGAGGCCCGGCGGGAGGCGGAACCGCCGCTGTCGCTCCAGCAACGCCTGGCGTACGGCGGGCAGGACCGCCACCCGGGAGGCCGCATTGCCCACGCCTTCGGTACGGATCTCATCGCTGACATCGACATGATCGAGCATGATCACGGTATTATCGCCGCTGTTGCCAGTAAACTCCGCATCCAGTCGGATGGCGAGCCCGGCCACGGCCGCTTCATCGTCCAGGGCGATGCCTCGTTTCAGGGCGCTCAGCCCGACCAGACGATACAAGGCCCCGCTGTCGAGCAGATGCCAGCCCAGCCTCGCGGCCAGGATACGGCTGACCGTCCCCTTCCCCACCCCTCCGGGGCCGTCGACGGTGATGATGGGCGGCTTATCTTGAGCTTCCATATCAGGAAATCAGCATAATTCGCTACATAGGCTATTAAAATTACGGGTGAGGCGTGAGGTGTTAGGTGTGAGGTGTGGGGAGTAAACTCCGGCGTTCATGGAGAGAGGGGAGAATCCATCTCTTATCCTTTTTCGCCTCACCCCTCACCCCTCACTTGTATCCCCAGTCCCGCCCCCCTCGCCAGCCCGGCGAATCTCGGGAACGAGGTATCCACATTCTTGCAGTCGTGGATGCGGATCGGCGCCGCGGCGCGGAGGCCGGCCATGGCGAAGGACATCGCGATGCGGTGGTCGCCGTGGCTTTCGATCTCGCCGCCTCCGAAGATGGGGACAGATTTAAAATCTGTCCCCTGGACAGTCGATTCACCGCCTTTGCCTTCAATGACGATCCCGTCCAGGGTCGGTTCGGCATGGATGCCGAGGGTCCGCAGGCCGTCGGCCATGACCTGGATACGATCGCTCTCCTTGACGCGCAGTTCCTCGGCCCCGGTCAGGACCGTCCGGCCCGTGGCGCAGGCCGCGGCGATGAAGAGCGCGGGGAATTCGTCGATGGCGAGCGGGACCTGTTCGACCGGGATGTCGATGCCTCGGAGCTCGCCCGCGCGTACGCGCAGATCGGCCACCGGTTCACCGCCAAACATGCGCTTGTTCACGATGTCGATGCACGCGCCCATCTGCTGCAGGATATTGATCACGCCGATGCGGGTCGGGTTGATGCCGACGTCGGTCAGCGTCACGTCGGACCCCGGCGCGATCGCCGCCCCGACCAGAAAGAACGCCGCGGAGGAGATATCCGCCGGGATCGCGATGCGGACGGGGTTGAGCCGCCCTCCGCCCTTCACACAGACCGTATTGTGGTGGCGCGTGATCAGATAACCGAAGGCGGTGAGCATGCGCTCGGTATGGTCGCGCGTGGGCGCGGGTTCGGTGACGCAGGTCTCGTCCTCGGCGTAGAGTCCGGCCAGCAGCAACGCGGACTTGACCTGCGCGCTCGCGACCGGCATGTCGTAGCGTAGGCCGCGCAGCGGCGATCCGCCCCGGAGTCGCAGCGGGGGTGTGCCCGCGGCCTCGGTCTCGATGCGCGCGCCCATCTCTCCCAGGGGTTGCGTCACCCGGCGCATCGGCCGGCGCGACAGCGAGGCGTCTCCGGTCAGCGTGGTGTCGAAGGGCTGACCGGCGAGCAGCCCGGCCATCAGGCGCATCGAGGTGCCGGAATTGCCCAGATCGAGCGGGCCATCGGGGGCGCGCAGACCATGCATGCCGACGCCGTGAATGAGCACCCGGCCCTGCGTCGGCCCGTCGATGACGACGCCCATGCGACGAAACGCCGCCAGCGTCGCCAGACTGTCCTCTCCCTCCAGGAAACCTTCCACCTCGGTGACCCCGTCGGCCAGCGAACCGAACATGATCGACCGGTGCGAGATGGATTTATCGCCGGGGACGCGGATATCGCCGCTCAGACGGCCGCCGGGGGTGATGTCGAAGATATACTCTTTGGACATATAAAAACCAGGACTAAGGACTAAGGACTAAGGACTAAGGGCTGAGTTAAAACCAAAACCCAATCTCCGGGCCTTGTTAAAGACGATTGTACGCAATGTATCCCGATAAATATCATGGCTGAGTGTATACACTAAAGTTTCGATGTATTTTTTCTTTTCACTTAGCCCTTAGTCCTAAGTCCTTAGTCCTGATTTTCTCATTCTGGACTTAAAAACCAGGGCTAAGGACTAAGGGCTGAGTTAAAACCAAAACCCAATCTCCGGGCCTTGTTAAAGACGATTGTACGCAATGTATCCCGATGAATATCATGGCTGAGTGTATACACAAAGTTTCGATGTATTTTTTCTTTTCACTTAGTCCTTAGTCCTAAGCCCTTAGTCCTAATTTTCTCATTCCGGACTTTTGATCTTTCCCCGTGCGGCGAATCTGTCCCTCACCTCCTTCGCCCGCCCGAATACCTTCATCAACGCCTCGCCGTCGGTCTTCTGGATGGCGTCGGCGACGGCGGAAAGGTCTGTGCTGAAACGCTGCAGGGTCTCCAGCAGGGCGTCGCGGTTGGCCAGGCAGATGTCGCGCCACAGCGCGGGATCCGACGAGGCGATCCGCGTGAAGTCGCGGAAACCGCCGGCGGCATAGCCGAAGATCTCTTCGCTGTCGTCCATGCTCGCCAGGCTGTCGACCAGGGTATAGGCCAGCAGGTGCGGCAGGTGGCTGGTGGCGGCCAGGACCGCGTCGTGGTGCCGTACATCCATCTCGCTCACGCGCGCGCCGGTCTCCCGCCACAGGGCGCGCACACGCTCGACCGCCGCGCGGTCCGTTTCGGGCAACGGGGTCAGGATCACGCGGCAGCCCTCGAACAGCTCCGCGAACGCGGCCTCGACACCGCTGCGCTCAGTGCCCGCGATCGGATGCCCGGGGACGAAACTGCCCAGCCGTTCGCCGAGGCGGCGGTATGCGGCGGTCACCACATTGCCCTTGGTGCTGCCGACGTCGGTGACGACGGCCTCGGGGGCGAGGTGCCCGGCGATCGCGGCGAAGACGGTCTCGATCGATCCGACCGGCACGGCCACGACCACCATGTCGGCGTCCTGTACCGCGCGCGCCGGATCGGTCTCGTAACGGTCGATGACGCCGAGTTCCAGCGCGCGCCGCAGATTGGGCAACTGACGCCCGCAGCCGACGACCTCGAGGGCCGGATGCTCACGCCGCAGCGCCCGCGCCAGGGAGCCGCCGATGAGCCCGACGCCGATAATGGTCAGTCGTTGCGCGGGAGGGGGGATGGACATGTCGGAACGGCGCCGGAGGATGCGCTAGAGATCGCGCCCCAGCACCTGGGCGATGCCGCGCAACTGAACCATCAGGTTCGCCAGTTCCGGCGGATCGAGCGCCTGATCGGCATCCGACCACGCCGCGGGCGGATTGGGATGCATCTCCACCAGCAGGCCGTCCGCGCCGGCGGCGATCGCGGCGCGCGACAGCGCCGGGACCATCCACGCCTTGCCGCCCGCATGGCTGGGATCGATCAGCACCGGCAGATGCGTTTCGCGCTTCAGCATCGGCACGGCGGTGACGTCGAGCATGTTGCGGTAGGCATCCTCGAAGGTGCGCACGCCGCGCTCGCAGAAGATGATATTGTGATTGCCGCCCGCCGCGATGTATTCGGCCGCCATCAGCCACTCGGATATCGTCGCGCACAGCCCGCGTTTCAGGATCACCGGGGTATGGGTGCTGCGTCCGACCTCTTTCAGCAGATCGAAGTTCTGCATATTGCGCGTGCCGATCTGGATGACGTCGACCTTCTGTTCGAGAAAGGTGTCCAGCATGCGCACGTCCATCAGCTCGGTGACGATGGGCAGGTGGTGGCGCGCCGCCGCCGCGCGGAACATGGCCAGGCCCTCGACGCCCTTGCCCTGGAAGGAATACGGGCTGGTACGCGGCTTGAAGGCGCCCCCGCGCATCAGGCGGCAGCCCGCGGCGGCGACGCCGGCGGCGGCCGCTTCCATCTGCTCCGGCGTCTCCACCGAGCAGGGTCCACCGATGATCTGGATCGTCTTGCCTCCGATCGGGATGCCCTTCACGTCGATGACGGAGTCCTGCCCGTGCGATTCGCGCGAGACGAATTTGTAGGGTTTCATGACGCGCACGACGCGCTCGACCCCATTCAGCGCATCGATACGGTTCAGGTCGATCTCGCGCTCGTCGCCGATCGCGCCGATGACGGTGCGCTGCATGCCGCGGGAGGTATGCGGCTGCAGCCCCTGCGAACGCAGATACCCCTCCACGCCCTCGATCTGGGATTCGGTCGAACCGGCCTTCATGATGATGATCATGTGTTACACCTGTTTATCCAGCAATTCATTAGGGACGGACTTAAGTCCGTCCCCTACAGCAGTCCGCCCCCTATAGCACCGCGCAGGGATACGAACCCAGCACCTTGAGCACGGCGGCCTCATTGTCCAGGATCTCGATGACCTGCGCCACCCTCTGCTGCTGGATATGGCCCTCGATGTCGATGAAGAAGACGTACTCCCACATCTCGCGCCGCGACGGCCGCGATTCGATGCGGCTCATGGAAATCCCGTGTTCGGCGAGGGGCTTCAACAGGCGGTACAGCGCGCCGGGTTTGTTGGAGGTGGAGACCAGCAGGGAGGTCTTGTCGCGCCCGCTGGGCGCGGGGATCTTGCGGCCGATCACCAGGAAGCGGGTCGTGTTGTCCGGCTTGTCCTCGATGTTGGCCGCGAGGACGTCCAGACCGTAGATGGCAGCGGCGTTGGCGCCGGCGATCGCCGCCGCGCCCGCCTCCTCCTGCGCCCGCCGCGCGGCCTCGGCGTTGCTGCTGACCGGGAGACATTCGATGCCGGAGAGGTGCGCGTTGAGCCATTCGCGGCATTGCGCCAGCGCCATCTGGTGCGCATAGACGCGTTTGACGGCGCCCGCTTCCGCGGCCCGGCCGAGCAGGTTGTGATGGATGCGCAGCTCGATCTCGCTGCAGATCTTGAGCGGAGAGCTCATGAACATGTCCAGGGTGTGATCGACCGCCCCTTCGGAGGAGTTTTCGATCGGCACCACGCCGTAATCCACGGCCCCCGCCTCGACATCGCGGAAGACCTCGTCGATGGCGGCCAGCGGGCGCGCGGTCACCGCCCGGCCGAAATGCTTGAACACCGCGGCCTCGGTGAAGGTGCCCTCCGGCCCGAGGTAGGCCACCGCCACCGGGCGTTGCAGCGCCAGGCAGGCGGACATGATCTCCCGGAACAACCGCGCCACCACCTCGTCGTCGAGGGGCCCCCGATTGCGCCCGAGCACGGTCTGCAACACCTGCGCCTCCCGCTCCGGCCGGTAATAATCCGCATCGCCGGAGGCCTGCTTCAGGCGCGCCACCTCGAGCGCGCAACGCGCCCGCTCGGTGATCAGATCCTGCAGCTTCTCATCGATCTGGTCGATGCGCGCGCGGATGGATTTCAGCTGGCCTTCGTCGGACATTTCAAATCCGGAAAGCGCGAGGCGTGAGGCGTGAGGAGTTAGGCATCATCAGCCGGAAATCACGGAGGTTTCCTGAAAGAGCAGGATTATCTTTTGCGCCTTGCCGCCTCACGCTTCACGCCTCACTAGTCGATGACCCGCACATTCAACACCCCATCGATCCCGCGGATGCCCTCCACGACTGTCGCCGGGATTTTCTGGTCGACGTCGGCCAGGGTGTAGGCGATCTCGCCGCGCGATTTGTTGAGCAGGTCGATGATGTTCAGGCCGGCCTTCGCCATCACGGTCGAGATCTGACCGACCATGTTCGGCACATTGGCGTTGGCGATGGCGATGCGGTGGCCTTCAGTGCGGGACATGTGCACCTCGGGGAAGTTGACCGAGTTGAAGATGTTGCCGTTCTCGAGGTAGTCACGGACCTGATCCGCGACCATGATGGCGCAGTTTTCCTCTGCCTCCCCGGTGGACGCGCCGAGGTGCGGCAAGGCGATCACGCGCTTGCGGGCCTTGAGTTCGCGGCCAGGGAAATCGCAGATGTAGGAATAGATCTTGCCGGCGTCGATGGCCGCGCATACCGCGGCGGTATCGACGATGCCTTCGCGGGCGAAGTTCAGGATCACCGCGCCGTTCTTCATGCGCTTGAGCCGGTCCGCGTTGATCATGCCGCGGGTCTCGTCGTTCAGCGGCACGTGGAAGCTGACGAAATCCACCTTGCTCAGCATATCGTCGAGGCTCGCGGCCTGCTGCACCTCGGAGGACAAACGCCAGGCGCCCTGCACGGTGATCTTGGGGTCGTAACCGATCACGCGCATGCCGAGGTCGATGGCGACGTTGGCGACCTTGATGCCGATGGCGCCGAGGCCGACCACGCCCAGGGTGCGTCCCGGCAGTTCGAAGCCGACGAAATCCTTTTTGCCCGCCTCGGCCTGCTTGCCGATGGCGTCGTCGTCGCCCTCCAGGTTGCGGGCGAAATCCCAGGCCTGACAGATGTTGCGGCAGGCGAGCAGCATGCCGGCGACCACCAGCTCCTTGACCGCGTTGGCGTTCGCGCCGGGGGCGTTGAATACCGGGATGCCGCGCTTGCTCAGCTCGGGCACCGGAATATTGTTGACGCCGGCCCCGGCCCGGCCGACCGCCTTCACCGTCTCGGGGATCGCCATGCCGTGCATCTTGAACGAGCGCAGCAGGATCGCGTCCGGATGCGGGATCTCGGAGGCGATCTCATACGACTCGCGCGGGAAACGCTCCAGCCCGAGTACGGAGATGTTGTTCAGGGTCAGGATCTTGTACATAGCGCCTCAGTCATTACGAAAGGTGATGGATGGGTGAACGGTAATGGGTGATGAGTGATGGGTAAGATACGAAAGCCTGTACGCATTTAATCACCCATAATCACCCATCACTCATCACTCAATATACCCATCCCATATCACGGTCTCCGCCCCGTAGCTTGGGCTGAATGAAATAAAGCCCAACGAGCAGTCCTGTCCGTCGGGCTTCGCCGTGTTCAGCCCAACCTGCGGGTCTCATCACCCATTACCCATCACCCATCGCGCCTTGCGGCCCTGGGTCTACCCATTCCGCTTCGCGAACTCCTTCATGAATTCCACCAGCGCGTCCACACCGGTCTCGGGCATGGAGTTGTAGATGCTGGCGCGCATGCCGCCGACGGAACGGTGGCCCTGCAGTGTGGAGAGCCCCTGCGCCTCGGCCTCTTTCAGGAAGACTGCATCCAGCGCCTCCTCGGGCAGCGTGAACGGCACGTTCATCCACGAGCGGCAGGGTTTGTCCACCGGGTTGCGGTAGAAGCCGGAGGCGTCGATGTAATCGTAGAGCTTGCCGGCCTTGCGCTGGTTGATCTTCGCCATCGCGGTCAGGCCGCCCAGGCGCTTGAGCCAGTCGAACACCAGCCCGGCGATATACCAGCTGTAGGTCGGCGGGGTGTTGTACATCGATTCGTTCTCGGCGTGGGTCTTGTAATCGAGCATCACCGGCATGCCCGGCAGCACCTCGCCGATCAGATCCTCGCGCATGATGACGATGACCAGACCGGCCGGACCGATGTTTTTCTGGGCGCCGGCGTAGATCAGGCCGAACTTCGACACGTCGATCGGCCGCGACAACAGCGTGGAAGACATGTCCGCGACCAGCGGTACATTGCCCGTCTCCGGGACGAAGGGGTACTCGACCCCGCCAATGGTCTCGTTGGGCGTGTAATGCACATAGGCGGCGTCCGGATTCAGCTTCCATTCGGCGCGCGGCGGTACGGTGGTGAACTTGCTGGCGGACGAACTGGCCGCGACGTTCACCTCGCAGAAACGCTTGGCCTCGTCGATCGCCTTCTTGGACCAGGCTCCGGTATTGATGTAGTCCGCCGTGCGTTTGCCTCGCAGCAGGTTGATCGGCACCATGGAGAACTGGAGGCTCGCCCCCCCCTGCAGGAACAGGACCTTGTAACCAGGCGGGATGGCGAGCAGCTCGCGCAGGTCGGCCTCGGCCTGGCGCGCGATGGACAGATAGGCCTTGCCACGATGGCTCATCTCCATGACCGACATGCCGCTGCCGCGCCAGTCGAGCATCTCCTCGCCCGCGCGTTGGAGAACTTCCTCCGGCAATATCGCCGGACCGGCACTGAAATTGTATACGCGCATGGTTACACCTTATAAATTCGTGAGGCGTGAGGGGTGAGGTGTGAGGGGTAAAAAATCAAACCCGAACCCGCCTCTGGTTTACTTGCTCCGCAGTGATTCCAAAATAGTTGGTTCTTGCTCCTTACGCCTCACTCTTCACTCCTTACTCCTCACCCTCTTCCTCCAGGCTCTCGAAGCGGTCGATGCCGACCAGGCGCTCGCCCTCGTCCAGACGCATCAGGCGCACGCCCTGGGTATTGCGCCCCTGCACCGAGATCTCGTCCACGTGGGTGCGCACCAGCGTGCCGCCTGCGGTGATGAACATGATCTCGTCGCCGTCGAACACCAGCTCCGCCCCGACTACCGGACCGTTGCGCTCGGTGGTCTGGATGGAGATGACGCCCTGCCCGCCGCGCCCATGCACCGGATATTCGTCGATGCGGGTGCGCTTGCCGTAGCCGCGCTCGGTCGCGGTCAGCACATAGCCCTTGTCGTCGGCGATCAGCAGCGAGATCACGCGCTGATCGTCCGCCAGCCGGATGCCGCGCACGCCGCGCGAGACGCGGCCCATCGGGCGCACGGTGTCCTCGTGGAAACGCACCGCCTTGCCGCCGCTCGACACCAGCAGGATGTCCTTGCCGCCGTCGGTGATGTCCACCCCGATCAGGTGGTTGCCCTCTTCCAGTTCGATGGCGATGATGCCGTTCGAGCGCGGACGGGAAAAATCGGTCAGCGGCGTCTTCTTCACGGTCCCGTTGCTGGTGGCCATGAAGACGTATTTGTCCTCCGCGTACTCGCGCACCGGCAGCACGGCGTTGATGCGCTCGTGTTCCTCCAGCGGCAGGATATTCACGAACGGCTTGCCGCGCGCGTTACGGCTCGCCTGCGGCAGTTCGTAGACCTTCAGCCAGTAGACCTTGCCGTGGCTGGAGAAGCACAGAATGGTATCGTGCGTATTGGCCACGAAGAGTTTATCAATAAAATCGGCCTCCTTCATCGCGGTGGCCGATTTGCCGCGCCCGCCGCGCCGCTGCGCCTGGTAGATCTCGACCGGCTGCGACTTGACGTAGCCGCCGTGGGAGATCGTGACGACCACGTCCTCGGGCGGGATCAGATCCTCCATCGAGAGATCGGTCTGGTCGTGCTGGATCTCGGTGCGGCGCGCGTCGCCGAACTGCTCGCGCACGGCGAGCAGCTCGTCGCGGATCACCTGCATGAGCCGCTCGGGGTTAGACAGAATCTCGATCAATCCTTTAATTGTCTCGAGTATCTCTTTATATTCTGAGCGTATTTTTTCCTGCTCCAGCCCGGTGAGGCGGTGCAGGCGCAGGTCCAGGATCGCCTGGGCCTGGACCTCCGACAGGCGGTAGCCGCCGGCCTGCAGACCGAAGGCCGCCTCCAGTCCCTCGGGCCGCGCCAGGCCGGCGTCGCCCTGCGCCAGCATCTCGGTCAGTACCCCCGGGGCCCAGCTCCGCGCCATCAATTCGGCTTTCGCCTCGGCCGGCCCGGGCGCCGCCTTGATCAGGGCGATGATCTCGTCGATATTCGCCAGCGCGACGGTCAGCCCCTCCAACACATGGGCGCGTTCGCGCGCCTTGCGCAGGTCGTAGATCGTGCGCCGCGTGATCACCTCGCGCCGGTGCTGCAGGAAGGCCTCCAGCGCCTGCTTGAGATTGAGCAGGCGCGGCTGCCCCTCCGCCAGGGCGACCATGTTGATCCCGAACACGTTCTGCATCTGGGTGTGCTGATAGAGATTGTTCAGCACCACCTCGCCCATCTCGCCGCGCTTCAGCTCGATGACCATGCGCATGCCGTCCTTGTCGGACTCGTCGCGCAGTTCGGAGATGCCCTCGAGGCGCTTTTCCTTCACCAACTGGGCGATCTTCTCCAGCAGCAGGGCCTTGTTCACCTGGTAGGGCAGTTCGGTGACGATGATGCGTTCGCGACCGGA
>WBZO01003386.1_pt1 | contig 18737 bp, 16 predicted proteins | sample 5204261 | NCBI WGS metagenome assembly WBZO01 (sample SAMN12412400, study PRJNA552823) | activated sludge metagenome | isolation source: activated sludge from anammox sidestream of wastewater treatment plant... | place: USA: North Carolina | collected 2017-09
GGGCGTGGTCTGCGGCGCGCTCAGCATCCGCGCGGCCCGCGCAGAGGTCGCCGACCAGAGCCTCGTCGTCGGACGGCAGATGCTCGACCTGGTCGGCACCAAGAACAACGACGTCTCGCACGTCAGCCTCAACGGGCAGCAGATGTTCCTGGGCAGCGCGCTCGCCAAGGACGACGTCGGCACCGTCCTCGACCGGTACGAGCAGCACTGCAAGAAGAACGGGGCGCAGTCGCCCGAGTCGTGGCAGGAGCTGTCGAAGAACCCGGTCCGCCAGAGCGAGACCTCGGCGCAGACGCTCGAGGCGTTCAACACCGGCGTCGTCCGCTCGGGCAACGAGAAGGAAGGCACCGTCATCTGCTTCGTCCGCTCGTCTTCGTCGAAGACGTCGGTGGCGGAGGCGCTCAAGGCGTTCGGCCAGACGGGCGAGCTCGGCGCGCTCGGTCAGCTCCGCTACGCGTACGCGAAGAAGACCGAGCAGGGCAACACGCACATCCTGACCGGCTGGACGCTCGACAAGTTCAACGTCTCCGCGTTCACGCCGCCCGAGACCGGCGACGTCGCGGGCTCGGACTTCCCCGAGATGCCGCGGCCGGAGAATGCGCAGCGCGTGCTGTCGGCGCGCGTCGAGGGCACGCCCTTCGGCCTGAACGTCTATCGCTCGGACGTGGCGCCGGCGAAGGTCGCCGAGCAGTTCGACGAGGCGATGACCAAGGCGGGCTGGTTCACGCTCGACACCGAGATCGAGAAGCGCCAGGACACGAGCAAGGACAAGGCGGTCGGCCATCTCTACGAGAAGGACGGTGTCGTCCTGACGCTCGCCTCGAGCATCCAGGAGGGCAAGACGATCAGCGTGCTCGGCCTCGCGGGCGTCCAGGCGGAGGCTCGCAACAACCGCTGAGCTCGCTCCTTGCGCGAATCGCGCGAGCCAGGTCCGAGGGTCCGAGGAGGGACGCCGGCGACGTTGCTCCGTTAGCAACGCCCGGCGTCCTTTCCGCTTTTAGCGCCGCCGTGTAGCATCTCCGATCGTGAATCGGCGTGCTCTGTTCATCGCGCTCGTCGTGGGCGTACTCGGGCTCGTGCTGCTGCTCCTCTACCAACGCCGCTTCGAGCTCGAAGCCTCGGGCGGAGAGAAGGTCCGCCTGCTGATGGCGGTGAAGCGGATCGACCGCGGCAAGCCGATCACGGACGACATGATCGCGGTGCGCGAGATCCCGCTCGCGTACGTCGACGATCGCGCGATCCGCGAGAGCGAGAAGAACAAGATCCTCGGCCTCAAGGTCGGCACCTCGGTCAAGGAGCAGCAGCTGCTCCTGTGGAGCGACGTCACCGCGACGGACGAGCGCAAGGATCTCTCGTCGCTCGTCCTCCCGGGCTACCGCGCGGTGTCGATCCGCGCCTCGCGCGACGACTCGAGCGTCTCGATGATCCGTCCCGGCGACTACGTCGACGTCATCGGAGTCCTCGGCACGAGCGGCCTGTCGAACGACGCGAAGAACGCCGTCGTCCTCCTCCAGCGCGTCCTCGTCCTCGCCGCCGGCGGCGAGACGTCGGCGAACCCGGAGGAGAAGAAGCAGGGGTTCAACAGCAACGACAGCGTCCTCACGCTGAGCCTCACGCTCACGGAGGCGCAGCTCATCGCGCTCGCCGCAGAGCGCGGACGGCTCGCGGTCGTCGTCCGTCACCCCGACGACCAGCAGCGAACCAACGGCATCCCCGACGTCAGCTTGAACCAGATCCTGAGCCCCGAGGAGCGCGGCAAGCTGCGCATCCGCGGCGGAAGCGGCGGTCCGGTCGACATCACGGCACGAGGCAATCAGTGAACAAAGCGCTCCGATCGATCGCGGTAGCAGCTCTCCTTGGTGCAACGTCCATCGGCATCGTCGCGGTTCCGCGCGATGCCTCCGCCCAGGCCAAGGGCGGCAACCACGAGGACATCTCCCTCGCCGTCGGCGAGACGCGGACGCTCTCCGCGGTCGGCGTGAAGGAGTACTCCGAGGGCGTGAAGGGCATCGTCGACGTCGTGCCCACGCCCGACGGCCGTACGTTCGTCCTCACCGGCAAGAAGCCCGGCTCGACGACCCTCCTCCTCATCCGCACCGACGGGACGACGACGAACTACGACATCTCCGTCGCGAACCGGAACCCGCAGCAGGTGGAGAAGGAAGTCCAGCAGCTGATGGAGGGCATCCCGGGCCTGCGCACGCGGCGCATCGGCTCGCGCGTCTTCATCGAGGGCGGCGTGTCCACCGACGCGGAGCTGAAGCGCGTCCAGCAGATCGCGTCGCTCTACGGCGGACAGGTCGAGGTGCTGGCGGAGCGCGGCTCGGTGGCGGAGCGGAAGCTCCTCATCCGTCTCGACTTCTTCTTCGTCCAGTACGAGAGGACGTCCGGGTACAACGTCGGCGTCGGCTGGCCGGCGAGCATCGGCGGTACGACCGCGCAGGGCCAGCAGATCTTCCAGAACCAGTACACGTTCGACTTCATCACGCGCACGACGACGCAGGCGCAGGCGCAGATCGTCAACCAGCCGCTTCCGCGCCTCGACATCGCGGCGCGCAAGGGCTGGGTGAAGGTCGCCAAGCAGTCGAGCGTCATCACCGCCAACGGCAACGAGGCCACGTTCCAGAACGGCGGCCAGTCGAACTTCCTCGTGACCACGGGCTTCGCGGCGAACCTCGTGAGCGTGAACTTCGGCACGAACGTGACGGTGCTCCCGCGCTACGACTCGAACACCCGCGACGTCGAGATCAAGCTCGCCGCCGACGTCGCCGACCTCACGCCCCCGACGACCACGAACGGACCGCCGGGCCGGACCACGACGAAGCTCGAGACCTCGGTCACGCTGAAGCTGGGTCAGGCGCTGGTCCTCTCCGGCATCAAGACGGCGACGCAGCGCCGGAACGTCAACGGCCTGCCGGGGCTCAGCGACATCCCGGTGCTCGGGCTCCTGTTCGGCAGCCACGCCCAGGACCGAGGGCGCGGTGTTCATCGTGCCCAGCGTCGTCGACACCGTGCCGAAGAGCGCGGTGGAGCTGATCAACAACACCATGGCCGTGTACCGCGAGTACACGGGAGAGATCGAATACGTCGATACGTACCCGAAGACGCCGCCTTCCGCGAAGTGATGTGAAGGAGAAGCCGTAGCGCAGCATGCACCTCCAAGTCGTCGTCCAGTCCGAGGCGGGAGCTCAGAGGACCGAGCTGTATCCGGCGACCGGTCCGCTGACGATCGGCCGTCATCCGCAGTGCTCGCTGCGGCTCGACAGCGATCTCGTCTCGAGGCAGCACGCCGTCATCCAGGCAGGGCATCACGGCACGCTTCGCGTGGAGGACGTCTCGACGAACGGCACGATCGCGGGCGACATGCTGCTGCGGCGCGACTCGGTCGAGGTGCCGTACGGGACGCCGATCGTGGTCGGCGACTTCACCGTGTTCGTCTACCCGGTCGATCAGTCCAGCAACTCGCTCGCCGCCGCCGCGCAGGCGACGGGCCAGCATCCCGCGATGCAGACCACGGGGAGCGTCGCGCAGAGGCTCCCCTCGGGCTCGGTCCCGCCGGCGGTGCCTCCGCCGATGAACGGCGCGATGGCGCGCTCGGGCACCGGCCCCGGCGCCGTGGCGACGACGGGGATGAACCCGATCGTCCCGCAGGTGACCGGCATGAACCCGGTCATCGCCCACGTCGGCCAGCAGCCGCCCGCGCAGGGCGTCCACCTCCCCGGGCGCGCCGAGAACGAGAAGCTCAAGGCCGAGGTCGCGCTCCGTCGCGAGATCCACAAGCTGCTGCTCGAGCACCTCGACCTCGCGACCATCGACGCCAAGAAGCTCGACGACCCGTCGATGCGCCCGAAGGTCCTCAACGCGCTCCGGCGCATCGTGAGCCAGATCGACGCGCGGATCCCGCGCGAGATGGATCGGGACACGCTCATCGGCGAGCTCGCCGACGAGGCGCTCGGGCTCGGGCCGCTCGAGCGCTTCCTCTCCGATCCGACGATCAGCGAGATCATGGTCGTCGATCCGAACACCATCTACATCGAGCAGTCGGGCAAGATCGTGCTCTCGCACGCGCGCTTCACCGACGACGAGCGCGTGCGCGCGGTCATCGAGCGCATCGTCACTCCTCTCGGACGGCGAATCGACGAGTCGAGTCCTCTCGTGGATGCGCGTTTGAAAGATGGGTCGCGTGTGAACGCGGTCATCCGCCCGATCGCGCTCCGGGGATCGTGCATCACGATCCGTAAGTTCTCCAAGGTCCCCCTCACGCTCGAGAAGCTGATCCAGTTCGGCTCGATCACCGAGCGCATGGGGCGCTTCCTCACGCGCTGCGTGCACGCGAAGAAGAACATCGTCATCTCGGGCGGCACCGGCTCCGGTAAGACGACGCTGCTCAACGTCCTGTCGGCGGCGATCCCCGACGACGAGCGCATCGTCACGATCGAGGACGCCGCCGAGCTCCAGCTGAAGCAGCCGCACGTCGTGTCGATGGAGACGAGGCCGGCCAACCTCGAGGGCAAGGGCGAGTACACGATCCGCGACCTGGTGAAGAACGCCCTCCGCATGCGTCCCGATCGCATCGTCGTCGGCGAGTGTCGTGGCGGCGAGGCGCTCGACATGCTCCAGGCGATGAACACCGGTCACGACGGCTCGCTCACCACGACGCACGCGAACTCGCCGGAGGAGGCGCTCTCGCGTCTCGAGACGCTCGTCCTCATGGCCGGTCTCGAGCTGCCGATCCGCGCGATCCGCGAGCAGATCGCGTCGTCCGTCCACATCATCGTGCAGCAGAGCCGCCTCTCCGACGGCTCTCGTCGCGTCACCGCGATCAGCGAGGTCATCGGCATCGACCGCGAGACGAACGAGATCGAGATGCGTCCGATCTTCCAGTTCGTCCGCACCGGCACCGGCCCGAAGGGCAAGGTCGAGGGCGAGTACCGCGCGACCGGCTACCTCCCGAGCTTCCTCCCGCTCTTCATCGTCATGGGCCTGGTGAAGAAAGGAGAACCCTACCTGTGAACGGAGTCTCCCAGACGACGATCACGATGAAGTGGTCGAGCATCGGGATCATCTCGCTGTCGATCTTCGCGATGGTGTGGGCTGCGGCGGCCGACCAGTCCGGCTTCATCTACCGCTACTCCGCGCGGTACATCGCGTCGCTCGAGCGCAAGCTCCGGCCGATGTTCATCTTCACCCCGGGCCGGCACATCGCCTGGGGGCAGTTCGCCGTCGCATTCCTGATCCTCGCGGCCCACACGCTGCTGACCATCGACCTCTGGTGGATGCTCCTCATCGTCGTCGCGGTCGGCCCGACGCTCTACATCGAGCTGATGCGCCGCAAGCGCGTCGAGGCGCTCGAGATGCAGCTCGACAGCTTCATCCTCGCCCTCGCGAACGCGCTCAAGTCGACGCCCAGCATCGGCGCCGCCTTCAACTCCGTCGTCACCGTCGTCTCCGAGCCGATCAAGAGCGAGGTCGACCTCGCGGTGAAGGAGATGAAGGTCGGCTCGACGCTCGATCAGGCGCTCCTCCACATGGCCTCGCGCGTCGGCAGCCGCCAGCTCGACTCCGCGCTCTCGGCGATCCTGATCGGCCGGCAGGTCGGCGGTAACCTGCCGAAGGTCCTCGAGACCACCGCGAACACGCTCCGCGAGATGCGTCGCCTCGAAGGCGTCGTGAAGACGAAGACCGCGGAGGGCAAGGCGCAGCTCTGGGTCATCGCGCTCCTGCCGTTCGGCATGCTCGTCGGCCTGAACCTGATGTTCCCGGGCTACTTCATCCCGCTGACGTCGAACATCTTCGGCTACCTCATCATCATGGGCTGCACGGCGTGCTGGGTCACGTCGATCGTGCTTGCCCGCAAGATCCTCAACGTGGACATCTAGGCAGGCACGCGAGGCAGACCGAGATGAACCAGTTTGCTCTCACTCCGTTCACGCAGGCGATCCGCTTCGCGGTCCCGGCGCTGTTCGCCATCGCGCTGATGACGCTCACGTACGGCATCGCAAGCGCGCCTACGCGCACCGCGAGCCGCCTCGGCCTCCGGGGCCTCAAGCGCACGCGCGTGCTGGCGCAGAACGAGATCTGGGCGGCCATCGAGCCGCTCGTCCGCTGGCTCGGCGTGCGCGTGAGCGGCATCCCGACCGACGAGCAGCGCGCCGTGCTCGAGAAGCAGATCGCGCTCGCCGGCGACTACATGGGCATGACCGCGGACGAGTACCTCGCGCTGTCGATCCTCGCCTCCCTCGGCGGCGGCGCGGCCGGCGCCTTGGCCGGGTACATGCTCGACATGGGCGGCCTCACCGTCCTCATCGGCGTCATGCTCGGCGCCGCGGGTCCGTACATGCAGATCAGCGGCGTCGCGCAGGAGCGCCTCAAGGGCGTGAGCCGCGGCCTGCCCTACGTGATCGATCTCATGGCGCTCGCGATGGGCGCCGGCCTCGACTTCCCGGGCGCGGTCCGTCAGGTCGTCGACAAGTCGTCGAACCCCGACGATCCGATCGTCGAGGAGTTCACCCTCATCCTCCAGACCTTGAACCTCGGCCGCACGCGAAAGGACGCCCTCCAGGAGTTCGCGAAGCGCTGTCCGGTCGATGCGGTCACCGAGTTCGTCAACGCGCTCGTCCAGGCCGAAGAGCGCGGCAACCCGGTCGCGGAGGTCCTCTCCATCCAGGCGGCCGTCTCGCGTACGCGCCGGTCGGTGCGCGCGGAGGAAATGGCGGCCAAGGCCGGCGTGAAGCTGGTCGGCCCGCTCATGCTCGTCTTCTTCTGCGTCATGGGGCTCTTGCTCGGACCCGCCCTCATGAAGATCTCCGCGGACCTTTGACCTGAGCACGTCAGTCACGTGAGCAGCCCATGCGAGTACTGAAATTCCAGACCCGTTATCCGAACGGCCAGGTCGAGCAGCTCAGCGTCGAGAGCGAGCGCGTGCTCATCGGCAGCGGAGCGCACTGCGACATCCGCCTCCCGCTCGACCAGGCGCGCGTCGAGCACATCCTGCTCGAGGCGCACCCGCAGGGCCTCTTCGTCCGCGCGCTGGCGTTCGAACCGCCGCCGATGATCAACAACGTGCCCTTCACGCAGGCGCCGCTGCCGCCGGGCGCGGTGCTCGGCGTGACCGGGACGCAGATCTACGTCGAAGTGACGGAGGGCGCCGGACAGGGCCAGGGCCAGGAGAAGAAGAAGGGCTCGAGCAAGCTGAGCATCATCGCGATGTTCGTCATGCTGCCCGCGGTCTACATGCTCTTCTTCGCCGACGAGGACACGGCGACGACCAAGCAGACGAGCAAGCCGCCTCCGGATCTGTGGAACCCGCCGATCACGCAGTGCCCGCACCAGCAGCAGCAGGCCCTCGCGTTCGCCCGCGAGCGCATGGCCGTCGCGGATGCCAAGCGCGAGCGTAGGCCGTTCCACGTCCAGGACGGCGTCCAGGCGGTCCCGGTCTACGAGACGGCGGCGGCATGCTTCCGTGCGGGCGGCGACGGCGCCTCGGCGAAGCTCGCAGAGGACGCGGCGCAGTTCCTGCGGCGTGAAATGAATGACGATTTCAGGACGCGCCGCGTGAGGCTCGAGCACGCCCTCAACACGCAGGATTACGTAAGCGCTCAAAAAGAGGTCCGGGTTCTTCTACAATTCGTCGAGGGGAAGCAGCACGAGTGGGTCACATGGCTTCAGAACCTCGATCGCCAGTTGAAGCTGAAGGTCGGCGAGCAACGAAAAACCTGACGTCGCTCGGGGCGATCGCCTGCGCCTGCGCTTCTCTGTTCCTCGCCGCGTGCGCGCACACGGCGGCGGAGAAGGCGGAGGCCGACATGGCCACGATGCGCGACGAGCACTCGAAGGAGAGGCTCGTCGAGCGGGGCAAGGCCTTCGCGGCGGTCGGCGACCTGACGCGCGCCGAGGACTACCTCGCGGCGGCCATCGATCAGGGCGCGGATCCCAAGGAGATCCTCCCCCTCCTGATGGACGTCTGCGTGCGCGGCGGCCGGTACCGATCGGCCATCCAGCACGCGGAGAACCACCTGAGGAAGTACCCGCACGATCAGGCGACGCGCCTCGTGATGGGGACGCTGTACGCCGCCCTCGGCGAGGGCAAAGAGGCGAGGAGCGCGCTCGAGCAGGTGGTGGTGGAGCGACCGGACGACGCGCAGGCGCACTACGTGCTGGCCGTCGTCGCGCGCGACAACGACAACGACGTCATCGCGGCGGATCGACACTTCCGCGAGTACCTCAGAATCCAGCCGAACGGAGCCCACGCGGAAGAAGCGCGCGCGGCGCTCCTCAAGAGGATGCCGTGAGCGGAGATTTCATCCCCAAGGAAGTCTTCGAGGAGACCCTCCTCCAGTTCTTCACGCCGATCCGGCCGTTCCTCGAGGACCCGGCCGTGAGCGACATCATGATCAACGGCCCGAACCAGATCTACGTGGAGAAGAAGGGCCAGCTCCACCTGACGGGCGCGCGCTTCGAGACGCGCGAGGCGCTCATCGCTGCGCTCCGCAACGCGGCGCAGTTCGTCGGCAAGCACATCGACGAGCTGAAGCCGATCCTCGAAGGGCGCCTCCCCGACGGCTCGCGTATCGAGGCGGTCCTGCCGCCGGCGGCGCCGGACGGTCCGTGCGTCTCGATCCGCCGCTTCTTCAAGGAGACGCTCACCGTCCAGAAGCTGGTGAACTTCGGCGCGATGACCGAAGAGGTCATGCACGCCCTCCAGGCCCTCGTCGTCTCGAAGCTGAACGTCCTCGTCGCGGGCGGCACCGGCTCGGGCAAGACGTCGATGCTCAACGCGCTCTCGTCGTTCATCCCCGAGGGCGAGCGGGTCGTCGTCATCGAGGACTCGCGCGAGCTCCAGCTCCAGCGCGAGCACATCTGCATGCTCGAGGCGCGGCCGCCGGATCCGAAGGGACGCGGCGAGGTCACCATTCGCGATCTGTTCAGGGCGACCCTGCGACTGAGACCGGACCGCATCGTCGTCGGCGAGATCCGCGGCGGCGAGGCGCTCGATCTCGTGCAGGCGATGACCTCGGGTCACGGCGGCTGCATGGCGACCCTCCACGCGACGTATCCGCGCGATACGATGACGCGCCTCGAGACGATGTCGATGATGAGCGACATCGAGATGCCGCTGGCCGCGATGCGCATCCAGCTCGCGTCCGCGGTGAACATCATCTGCCAGGTCTCGCGTCTGCAGGACGGATCGCGAAAGATCACCCACATCACCGAGGTCTTGGGGTACGACGCTGCGAGCGGGACGTATCAGATGCAGGACATCTTCGTTCGTCAGTACCAGGGCTTCGACGAACGCGGCATGATCGTCAGTCAGATCGTGCCGTCGGGGATCCTCCCCCGCTGCCTGCCGCAGCTCCACGAGCACGGCGTCGACCTGCCGCCCTCCGTCTACGAGGCGGCGAAGCACGGACCGGTCAGCACCGGACACTATGGCTAAACCTGCCACGACTCACGTCATCGAGATCGAGTCGGGCATCGGGGAGCCCGCCTTCATCCCGCTCACGCTCGGCCAGGAGCTCCAGCCGATCAGCGTGGGCAAGAAGGGGATGTGGCGCGTGGAGGGCGCGAAGGTCCTCGAGGTCCACGCGTTCGTGTACTTCGACGGCACGTCGCTCTTCCTCCAGAGCGCCGACGAGCAGAACGCCGCGCTCGTCGACGGTTACCGTGTCGGCAAGGCGTGGACCGAGCTGCATGCACCGTGCAGGATCGAGATCGGCGCAGCCAAGCTCCGGTTCCGTTCGCTCGTCGGCGACGCGCAGGCGCAGGCGCCCGGGCAAGGACCGACCGTGGCGCAGGCGCGCCCGCCGGTGCAGCCGCCGCCCGCTCCGCCGCTGCGCGAGACGCAGCAGTCGGCCCAACCGCCGCGCCCCGCTGCGGGCGAGCCGCCGATGACGTTCCCGAAGCCCGAGCGTCCGTTCGCGCCCGGTGCGCTCGCGGCGATGAACGACGACGACGAGTCGACGCGCATCGCGCCCGTCGAGGTGCCGACCGGCACGCGACCGCTGCCCGGCATGTCCGGCTCGATCAGCGCGGTCCCCGCGCCCCGTCCGGCTGCGGGGCGCCCCGCAGACGACGACCTGTCGACGCGTCCCGAAGCCGCGCGCGGGGCGAATCCGCCCACCGGTCAGCTCCCGTCGGTGCAGATCCAGGGATCGGGCGCGTACGGCGCGATGCCCGGTCAGCCGCCGATGGGGATGCCACCGCCGGGGATGATGGGTCCCCAGGGGATGATGGGGCCGCAGGCCTCGATGCCACCGGGAATGGTTCAGGGCGTGATGCCGCTCGGCTCGATGCCGCCTGGCATGCCTCCGGGCGCGGTCGGCGGACCGATGGCGTCGGGCGGCTATCCCGCGCAGCCCGGCTATCCGCCGCAAGGGTTCCCGCCGCAGGGGACCGGCGCATACGGCACGCTGCCTTCGGGTGCGATGCCCCCGATGGGCGGCCCCGGCGGGCCGAGCATGCCGCCGGGAGGCTACGGCTCGACGACGCAGGGTGGTCAGCAGCAGCAGACGTCCGACGGGCAGGGCTTCTCCGACCTGATGAAGGATCCGGCGCAGCGCAAGAAGCTGATGGCGCTCGGCGTGATCCTCCTCGGCGGCGCCTACGTCCTGCTCATGGACGACGATCCTCCCGCGCAGCAGGCGAAGAAGGCGCCGATGCGCGACGGCGGCGCCGACGCAGCGATGGTGGCGAGCGGCAGCGCCGTACCGCCGATCACGACGCCGACGAATCCGCCCGCGCCGGCCTGCCCTCCCGGCTTCCAGCCGTACGGGACCGTTCAACCCGGACAGCCGATCACCTGCGTGCCGGCCGCGCCCACCGACGCGCCCGACGCCGGCGCGACCGCGACCGCTCCGCGTGACGGCGGCGGTCAGGCGGACGCCGGCACCGGCGCGAAGACGACGACCGCCGGGCAGAAGACGCTCGAGCGGCAGGCGATCGACTACGTCGCGACGGGCGAGTACGCGAAGGCGATCGGGATCTACGAGAAGCTCTCGCAGCAGAACCCGGACAACAAGGTCTACTCCGAGGCGCTGCGGATCCTCCGCGCCAAGCTCGACGCCGGCGTCCCGTAGCGTCGCGCCGATCAGCGCGCGAGCGCGTGCCCGGGGAAGCGGCTCTTCAGGCGCAGCTCCGTCGCCGCGGCGTCGTCGGCGCGACCGAGCGCGCGCAGCGCACGCGCCTCGATGACCAGCTCCTCGGGCTCGAGCGCGCGCATCGCGAGACGATGCGTGCCTCGCACGAGCGCGAGCGCGCGGACAGGATCGCCTGCGACGAGGGCCTTCCTCGCGTCGGTGACGAGACGCGCCTCCTCGGCGAGGTCGCTCTCCGGATCGATGCGCGCGGGCTTCGCCGTCGGGGCAGCCGGGCGACCGGCGAACGCGGGATCGATCGGGCGCGCCGTGGGCTCGGCGAGCCGAGCGCCGGGCGCAGGCGCATGGACCGGGCGCGTGGGCGCGACCGCACCGGAGGAGGACGTGGCCGACTGCGGCGCCGTCACCTCGATCACGGCGATCACGCCGACCGCGGCGCTCAGCGCGCCGATGAGCGCGCCGAGAGCGAGCAGCTTCGCGGCGCCCGAGGCGGCGGACACTCCGCCGGCGATCCCCGACGCGGCGGCCGGCGCGGCGCTCGCCGTCGCCGATGCCGCCGCCGCGGCGGTCGCGGCGATGCCCGTCGCCATGGCCACGCGGCTCCACATCTCGTCGCGCGCCGCCTCGCCGGGAGCGTCGTCGCGCGCGGCGGCGAACAGCGCGCGCACGTTCGTCGACGACGCGTTCATCGGCCGACCTCCGTGAGGCGCGCGACCTCCTGTTCGAGCTCGACGCGCGCGACGCGCAGCCGCGAGTAGACCGTGTTGAGCGGGATCTCGAGCGTTCGCGCGATCTCCGGCGCGGTCATCTGCTCGATCTCGTGGAGCACGAGGACGGCACGCCGGCCGATGTCGATCACGGCGAGCGCGCGGTCGAGCAGGTCGATCGCCTCCTTGCGTGCGACCTCCGCGGTCTGCGGAGCATCGATGCTCGCGCGGTCCTGCGCGATGCCTCCGTCGGGGTCGATCGGATGGCGACGCTTGTGGCGCCGCGCATCGGAGGCCACGCGCAGCGCGATCTGGAACAGCCACGCGCGCGGGCCATGGCCGCGGTCGACGAAGTCGCTGAAGCGCCGGTGCGCGACGACGAAGACCTCCTGCACCTTGTCCTCCACGTCCGCGTCCGGGACGCCGAGCCGGCGCAGGTTGCGCCACACGAACGCGACGTGGGCGTCGTAGAGCGCGCGGAACACGCGATCCCGGTCGGCGGACATCGCCCGGACCCCCGAAGCGACCACGAGGCTCTTCACACCGCTCTTCGGCGGCGCGGGCAGCTCTTCGATGATGTCCGTCGCCTCGATGACGGACAGGGCTTCGTACGCGGCGCTCATCGGAACCTCCACGACAGTCCGACCTCGACCGCGGCGTAGATCATGGGTGGCGCCTCCTCTCGGTAGAGCGGCCGGCGCGCGAGGTTGTATCCGCCGGCGAGGCGCAGCTCGACGTTCGTCGCCGATGCGAGCTCTCCGCGCAGAGCTGCCGACGGGCCGACGCTCGCGCGGAACGCCATCGGGTCCACGCCTTCGTCGGTGTCCTGCCCGTATACCTGCGCCAGGTCACCTCCGGCGCAGACGTCGAGCTCGATGCCCCTGCGTTCGATGTAGTTTCCAGGTATCCGGCGACAGAAGTCGCCGCGCAACCCGAGGTGCACGAAGGATCCGCGGTGCGTGGCGTCGAGAGGCACCCTCGCAGTCGACGTGCCGAAGGCGAGCGCCGGACGCACGAACCATCCGGGCGACACCTCGACGTTCACGAAGGGAGAGCCGCCCGCGAAGCCCGACGTCGCCGCGAGCCCGTCGCGAAGATAGGCCATCACGCCGAGCTCGAACGTCCGCGGCCGCTGCGCGGTCGACGGCAGCGTGGCGAGATCGCGGTCCTCGACGCGCGCGCGCCAGACCTGATCGCGCCCGCCGATGGGCGGAGCCGCAGGGTGCTCGTCGCCCGCGCTTCCTCCGCCGGCCTCGGGTGGAGCGTCGTGCGCGCGCGCCATCTCGTCGTCGAGGACGAGCGACGCCCACGCGCCGGCCGCTCGCGCGAGCGGCGTGCAGGCGCCCGGGGCGCGATCGCCCAGCGTTCGCTCTGCGACGATGACGCCGCGATCGTCGGTGATCGTGGCGATGCCGGAGCGCGCTCCCGGAGCGGCGTTCTCCACACGCAGGCTCACGGTCCACGTGGCGGAAGGGCGATGTCCGCGGCCGGGCGCACGCGCGCTTGCGAGCGCGTCGGCCAGCGCGGCCTGCGCGCGGGCCCGATCGGCGCACTCGCTCTTCGCCTCGATGACGATGTCGACGGCGACGGCCTCCACGGATTCCACGATGGACGAGATGGCCGTGGCCTCACGTCTCCGTCGCGCCCAGCTGGAAAAATCGCGTGGTGGCTGATTCATCCATCGAGGGAAAGGTGGGTGTTGCCTGCGGAGCAACCCGATGGACCGGTGGCGCCAGCCCCTACCCTCGTGGGCGATTGCCCCCGGGGGTTGTGGGGGATCCAGCTGCGCAGCCGACGCGCGAAGGATGCGCCGGAGTGCGCGAGAGCGCGCGACAGGTCGATCGGACGTCGGCCGAGGCTGCAACTTTCCCGGAGATCATGGCTGGCGGCCCGGTCCATCTCACCGATCGCGTCCGATCCATCGGCGATGAAACTCACATTGTAGGTTTTTGCTTTTCCTCAGGATTTCCGCCCACGGAGACGCTGGCCTCGGTCATGCTTCCAGAGCACCCGCTCGCGAGGGATCCTTCATGGCCAAGACCGGCTCTGCTCTGACTCTCGGATTCGCCATCGCCACCATCGCCGTCGCGATGGTCGCTTGCTCGGACGACCCCGCCGACAAGATCGGCGCGCGCGGCGGAGCAGGGAAAACGGGCTCGAGCGGGAGCGGCGATCCGAACGACCCCAACGATCCGAACAACCCGAACAACCAGCCGGAAGAGCAGAAGAAGTTCTTCGAGCTCCAGCCCGATCTCGAGAAGAAGTGCGGCAACGTCTGCCACAACCAGGGCACGTACAAGCCCGAGCCGCCGAAGTTCCTCGCGGGCGCGACGCCGACGGACGTGTACAAGTCGATCAAGTCGCACCCGGGGATCGTCGTGCGCGACGTCTACGCGAGCACGCTGCTGACGAAGGGGCCGCACGCGGGTCCCGCGCTCAACACCGATCCCGAGTTCGAGAAGAAGGTCGTGGCGTGGCTCGAGCTCGAGTCGATCGCGATTCAGTCGCAGAAGCTGCCGACGACCGACCCGGTCACCGTGAAGCAGGGCGCCAACGAGATCGATCTCACGCCGGCCTCGGGCGGCAAGCTCACGGGAGTGAAGCTGAAGTTCGACGCGAGCCTCGTCGGCGGGATGCTCTCGCTCGCGAACCTGAAGGTCGTCGCGCCTGCAGGGCAGGACGTGCACGTTCAGCAGCCGCGGTTCATCCGCATCCTCCCGCAGCCGAAGGCGGACGGCAGCACGGAGATCCCCGACCCCGCCGACAGCTTCTCGAACACGGACCAGACCGTGCCGGGCGGCGCGGAGACGGCGCTCGCGCCGGGCTCGGTGTTCTTCAGCGGTGACGGCTGGAAGCCCTTCGATCTCGCGGCCGACAAGATCCGTATCGAGGCGGTGAAGCTCGAGCCGGGCAAGGTCGGCGTCGTCCAGCAGTCGGCGACCTGCAAGAACGTCGCGGGCTTCACCGCCAACGTCCTCCCGGCGATGCGCGGGCAGGCCGGTGGGTTCAACCTCAATTGCGCGAACTGCCACGGCAACGGGCTCGCGGGCCTCTCGCTGAACAACGCGGACCAGACGCTGGTGTGCAACCAGGTCCTCCAGAAGATGGTCGCGCCCCCGAACGTCGCCCAGAGCCTGATCGTCACCAAGGTGACCGCGGGCAACGTCCAGCACAGCGGCGGCAAGATCACCGACACCGCCGGCTGGACGAACCTGTTCACCAACAACGCGGCGGTCTTCTTCTGATCCACGCCAGTCGGCGCCCCCACCCGGGTGGGGTCCAGCGCTGGCTCGGCCATTGCAACCTTCTCCACCCGTGACTGAAACGAAGAAAGGCAGGGACTCGATGCGACGGAGCACACTGAGCCTCGCTGCGTTCGGCATCGCGATCGCCCTCGCGGCGTGCGGTAGCTCGGAAGGCGACCCGAACACGATCGGCAACGGCGGCACGACCAACGACGGCACGGGCGGCCCCAACGATCCGAACGACCCCGCAGCCCAGAAGACGCCCGAGGAGCAGGTCAAGCAGATCCTCGACGCGCGCAAGACGGACTACGGCGAGGCGCTCCGCACGGCGAGCCTGAAGCTCCGTGACAAGCTCCCGACGCTCGCCGAGATCAAGCAGATCGAGGCAGCCGCCGACGTCAACGCGAAGAAGGTCGCGTACGAGAAGCTGATCGACGACATGATCGCGAGCCCCGAGTTCTCGGAGACGATGATCAAGTTCTGGAAGGACACCTTCCGCACCGGCCAGACGGGCGCGGTCCAGAACGGTCAGGTCTCGAAGGACTTCGCGGCGAACTTCGCGGCGCAGGTCGTCGTCGAGGGCAAGAGCTACCTCGACCTCTTCACCGCGACGTCGAACACCTGCCCGACGTTCGACGCGACGGCGAAGACGTTCACCGCGGCCAACTGCCCGGCGCCCGCGAACCAGTCGGCGAACGCGCCGACGGTCGGCCTGCTCACCGACCCCGGCCTCCAGTCGCAGTACTTCGCGAACATGGCCTTCCGCCGCGTGCGTTTCATCCAGGAGACGTTCGTGTGCAACAAGTTCCCGGCGGCCTACTCGGCGACGCCGGTGCCGATGGGCGCGGGCACGTACACCGGCCAGCACCCGTTCACGAGCATCACGGGCAAGCAGAACAACCCGCAGGCGCGCGTCGACTTCCACGACTCGCAGGCGGTCATCTGCGCCAACTGCCACAACGACATCAACCACATCGCGCCGCTCTTCATCAACTACGACGCGGCCGGCGCGCTGCGTGACACGCCGCAGGTCGAGGTGCCGATCCCGGGCAACCCGAAGGCGCGTCGCAACGACTACCTGCCCGACGCGGAGGGCCTCGCCTGGCGCTTCGGCAAGCCGATCACCGACATCGCCAGCCTCGGCAAGGCGATGACCGAGGATCCGGATGTCCCGCGCTGCGCGGTCAACCGCGTCTGGAACTACGCCATGTCGCGCGGCGACATCGTCAACGACCTCGCCAGCGTTCCGAACGCGGTCACCGACCCGTACGTGAACGACTTCAAGGCGAAGAACTACAACCTGAAGGAAACGATCCGTGCGGTCTTCAAGTCCGAAGACTTCACGAAGTTCTGAGCAGGAAGGGAGTAAGGGAACCATGAAGCGGCTTATTCTCACCCTGATCAGCGTCTCTGCACTCGCGCTCGCCGCGTGTGACGACGGCAACGCCGACGAGCTCGGCAACGGACGCGGCTCGAATCCCCGCGACCCGAACGCCACGCAAGGCGGCGAGGACTCGACGTTCGACCACTCGAACGATCCCGGCGGCGCGGCGCCCGGCGCGGACTTCCAGCCGCCCGAGCCGTCGCAGATGAAGCTCGTCGGCTCGCCCGAGGTGACGTCGCGCCTCCACGCGTGCGGCAAGCTCACGAACGCGTCGATCGCCGAGATCCTCACGAGCCGCGCGCTCAGCGGCGGCAACCCGCAGGGCTCACAGAGCGCCCAGCAGATCTTCAACGCGTCGGGCCCTGCGCTCGGCGCCGCGAACTACCCGGGCCGCGTGCCCGAGGCGCCTTTCGCGTCGACCTCGGCGATGGCGAAGATGTTCGACATCTACACCATGGGCTCGTACGCAGCCGTGGGCGCCAACTGGAACCCGCCGGCGTGCCCGGGCACGAAGGTGCTCGGCGCGGACGGCAAATTCACCAAGGACGGCATCAGCTGCCTCATCGGCAAGCCGGCGACCGACGAGCACGTCGCGATCGCGAACGATGCCATTGCCAAGAACCCCACCGACGGTGCGAAGATCGCGATCGCTGCGATGCTCTCCGCCGCGCACACCTGCCAGTAAGGAGCTCTCGTCATGGCTGACCAGCGTCTCAAGGACCTTCGTGGTAATAGCCGGCGTGATTTCCTCCGTTGGAGCGCCACCGTCGCCGCGTGCCTCGGGCTCGAGCGCGCACGCTTCCTCAACGCGCTGAACGACTCCGCGGGCAGCGCGGCGGCGGACACCGCGGCGTGCGCCTCGACCAACCGGAACATCCACGTCGTGGACGGTCAGGGCGGTCTCTCCAACTGGACCCTCGCCTTCCCGCTCCCCGCCGTCATCAACGGCACGAACGCCAACTACTCGCACTACGCGCTCGGCAAGGGCGTCGCGGCGCAGGGTTACGACAAGGAGTACTTCTACGGTCCGGACTCGCCCTGGCAGACGGACTCGAAGTGGAAGATCTCCGCGTTCGTCGCCGGAAACAACGAGACGCACACGGCGACGCCCGCGTCCGTCGTGAACTTCGGCGCGAACAGCATGCTCGCGTCGATGGCGGCGGTGCAGCAGGCGAACCCGACGCTGCTCCCGGTCCTCACCGTCGGCGGCATCCAGTTCGGCGCCGCGCCCGGCGCGCCCGCGGTCGCGGCGGTCGGCGCGGCGAACCAGCTCATCGACCTCTTCAACAGCGCCGCGTCGCGTGCGCTGCTGCAGGCTCCGGAGAGCGGCGCGCTCGCCGAGGCCTACTACAAGGCCTTCCTCGGCCTGAACGCCGCGGCCGGTCGCACGACCGTCGCCAAGCAGTACGGCGTCGGCAAGGTCTCGATGAACCTCCTGTCGAAGAACCTGTCGACGCAGCTCACGCCGACGCAGGCCGACCTCGACCTGTTCGGCATCACCGGCGCGACGCCGGGCGCCGTGCAGAACATGGCGCGCGCGATGATCACGACGGTCCGGGCGTTCTCGCTCGGCCTCACGTCGATGCTCGTCATGCGCGGGTTCAACAACGACCCGCACGGCCTCTTCGCGGGCGGCGACGCGCAGCCGACGCAGGTCGGTCAGGCGATCGGCAAGATGATGAACGGCCTCTACAACCTCGCGAAGTCGAAGCAGGACCCTGCGTGCTCCGCGAAGACGCTCGCCGACAGCATGGTCTTCTCGGTCAGCGGCGACACGTACAAGGCGCCGTTCGCCCGCGGCGGCTGGGGCGACGGCACCCCGCAGAACACGAACCTGCTCTACGTCATGGGCGGCGGCTACGTGAAGTCGGGCTGGTTCGGCTCGGTCACGCCGAACGGCGTGCAGGGCTGGGATCCCGGCACCGGCAACACCGGCGGCGCCTACCAGGGCGCGACGCTCGGTGGCGCGGCGGCGGCCGCAGCGCTCTTCGCGGTCGCGAAGGGTGACATGCGCCGCGTCCGCGACTTCTACACCGGCGCGGCCATCGACGGCGTCGTGAACCTGAACGTCACGGGCTGATCGACACGCGTAGCTCCGGGAGGGGCTCGCACGGGACCCTCGCTCCTCGCGGAGCGGGGGTTTCTTGTTTTGTGCGGAGCTCTCTCGCGGCTCGAGCGCGAGAGGGGGGAACGAGCCCGCACGGTGCGGGGGGACGCGCCCCGGGCCGAACGCGATCCCGAGACCGCTGGACCTCACGCGCGACGCGTCATCGAGCCCGCGATGTTCAGTGGTCGCGGGTCCTCGACG
>WBZO01003387.1_pt1 | contig 18735 bp, 14 predicted proteins | sample 5204261 | NCBI WGS metagenome assembly WBZO01 (sample SAMN12412400, study PRJNA552823) | activated sludge metagenome | isolation source: activated sludge from anammox sidestream of wastewater treatment plant... | place: USA: North Carolina | collected 2017-09
GATGGCGGCAAAGGCGCGAAGGCGCTGGCCGAGGCTGTCGTGGCCGCCTGCGAGCAGCCGGGCCACTTCGAGTTCCTGTACCCGCTGGAGTGGAGCATCAAGCAGAAGATCGAGCGTATCGCCACGGAGATTTACGGCGCGGGCAGCGTGTCCTACACCCCGCTGGCCGAGCAGCAAATCCAGTCTTACGAGCGGGCCGGCTTCGGCAATCTGCCGATCTGCATGGCCAAGACGCACCTCAGCCTGAGCGCGGATCCGCTGCTCAAGGGCGCCCCGACAGGCTTCACCATCCCGGTGCGCGAGGTGCGGGCCAGCGTGGGGGCGGGCTTCATTTATCCGCTGCTGGGTGAGATGAGCACGATGCCCGGCCTGGCCACCAACCCGGCTTTCATGGGCATTGACATCGATTTCGAAACCGGTAAGATCACCGGCATGTTCTAGGCCCCTTTCCCCGACAAGCGGGGCAAGGGGAGCAGATCATCCCTCTCTGCAAGCGAAGAGGGCGCCGACTGAAGATCGAAACGATCTGCGAGGTCGGACAGAGTGAGGCCGTACCGAAAACACGCAAGTGTTCTATCTTGTCAGGGGGCGCTGCCTCAGGGGGGAGCGCCCCCCTCTCATTTTATTGACTGCCCTACCCCTGCGGCCCGAACTCGGCGATGGCCGCCGTTTGCGCGTGCAGGTTGGCGATTGGCGTGCTGTCGGGGATCTCACAGCCGGCGTTGCTGATCGACCGCGGCCCGCCCCGATGCAGGCAGTCCAGCACCTTCTCGCGGACCTCCTCCGGCGTGCCGTTGAGCATGACGCGCACCGGGTCCTGGTTGCCGGATACGGCGGCCACCGTCCCGAAAGCCTCCGCCGCCGCGCCCATATCCACCATCCAGTCGATGTCGATGATGTCCGCGCCGGACTGCGGCATCAGGTCCAGGATGCCGGTTGTGTTGCCGCAGATATGCAGCCGGGCCAGCGCCCCCATCTCATGCACAGCGGCGAAGATGCGCTGCTCATACGGCAGCGCGTACTCCACGTACATCGCCGGTGAGACCTGCGAAGCGATGGCATCGCCCAGGCCGATGATATCGGCCCCGGCGGCCACCTGGGCGCGGGCGAAGGCGATCGCCACCTCTGTACAGAACTCCAGCAGCTCGCGCAGCCATTCCGGCCGGTCGTAGGGGGCCAGCAGTATCTCGCTGAAGCCGTGCAGGTCAGCGGCCTCGGCCAGGGCGCCCTCCACCCACCCCATGACCGGGACCTCGCCAGCGGCGCGCTCCTTCATCAACTGCACCGCCGCCAGCCGGTCGCTCATCCGCCGTCCGGAGCCGGGATCGGGCGCCTTCAGCTTGCTGATGTCCTCTGTGCCATTGAGCAGGGAGCCGGTCCGCACCGGCAGATTGTCCTCCGGGAACTCAATTGGCGCGCCGATGTCGTATGCTTCGCGGTAGGGGTCGGAGATGGCCTGCAGGATATCCAGCGAAAAGTCGCGCTGCACCGCAAAGTTGGCGTCGGCCAGGACGCGGTAATCCAGATAGTAGCGGGAGAGCGGCTGGCCGATATAGTGCGCGGCGAACTGCATATAGATGCTGAAGTTGGGCACGCGGTCCACCGGTTCGCCGCGCAGCCGCGCCATCAGGCGTTCGGTCGAATTCATCAGGACGCTTCCTCCGGTTTCAGATGGGCACACTGCCTCCATGATAGTGCCGCTCAGGCAAAGCTGCCAGTGATTAACGTCGCATCCACCCGCTTCTGGCCTCCCCGTTCCGCGCTGCCTGCCCCCCGCTGCTCAGGCAACTCACACAGCGATCTTCATGACAATTATCCTATACATCTATAATTGAACGCCACGTATAATACCATCCATAGTGACCAGCATTTCAGATATTCTTTAGGGCAGCAGGCTATGACCGATCTCACCAGGCACGAACGTCGCAAGCTGGACACGCGCCGCAGACTGCTGGAAGCCGCCCGGCAGGTGATCGCCGCGCGCGGCTATGAGGCTACCGGCGTGCTGGATATCACCGAAGCGGCGGATGTCAGCAAGGGCACCTTTTATCTGCACTTCAAGGACAAGGAGGACCTCACCCGCGTCCTCATCCACGAAGGCTTTGAGGAGCTTCGCCAGCGCGTCGATCCCTACCTCACCGCCAACCGCACCCTGGGGCAGATCAAGGAAGCTATCCGCGCTGTCTTTCACTATTCGGCGGAGAACCGTGACCTGTTCCGGCTGATGCTCGGTCACCAGGCTTCGGCGGAGCTGAACCTGATGGCGATCAACTACTACGCCGAATTTGTGGAGCACCTGCTCCGCCAGGAAGGCACGGCGGGGCGGACCTCCGCCCTCCAGAGCGAGCTGGTGGCGCAGTTTGTGGCCGGGGCGGGTGTGCGGCTCGGCCTGTGGTGGATCGAGGATGATCACGGCCTGTCTCCAGATGAGATGGCCGACTTCCTCTTTCAGTTCCTGACCGAAGGCATGAGCAACGTGATATCTGTTGCCGGGCTGGATACCGGAACTTTGTAGCGTATTTCTTTATCGAAAACCTGAACGGGCATAACAACCAGAAAAGGGACGCTGACCGATGTTCGCACGAATTGGCCGTTTTTCTGCTCGTAATCGCTGGGCAATCATTGTCGGCTGGGTGACGCTGGCTGTCCTGATCACCCTTGTCGCGCCGCGCATGGAAGATATCGCCAGCAGCGACACGGCGGATTTCCTGCCGGCTAATGCCCCTTACGCGCAGGGCTTTGAGCAGATGCAGACCTACTTCCCCGGTGAAAATACGACCGGCAGCGCGGTTATCGCCATCGAAGTGCCAGAAGGCACGGTTCGCGATGGCGAAGCCTGGGCTTTTATGGCGACGCTGACCAACTGGCTGGAAACGGGCGAAGTCTCCGCCGTCATCACCGACCTGATGTCGCCCGCGAGCGGCATGCCGCTGGTCGCCGACAGCCTGATCGCCCCGGATGGCAGGCTGGCCCTGATCACGATGAGCCTCTCCTCCGACATTCTGGACGATTCCACGGCCAACACCATCCGCACGATTGAAGACTATCTGGGCGCCAACACGCCTGCCGGCGTCAAAACCTACCTGACCGGCAACTCCCCCATCTACTCTGGCTATTCCCGCTCCGCGTTGGAGAGCGTCGATCGCACCCTGATCGTGACCATTGTGCTGGTCATCCTGCTTCTGCTGGCGGTTTACCGCTCGCCCGTCAGCCCGCTGGTGCCGCTGATCACGGTCACGCTGGTGTACCTGATTTCGCGCGGCATCATCGCCTGGCTGGGCACCTGGCTGATCACGGTGATCACCTATACCAACGTCCTCCTTGTCGTCATCCTGTACGGCGCCGGGACAGATTACTGCCTCTTTCTGATCAGCCGCTTCCGCGAAGAGATGGCCGATGTCCCCGTCGGCGAGAACGGGGCAGCCACCCGGTCGGCGACCGCGCGCACGGTGACTCGCGTCGGCGAGACAATCGCCAGCAGCGCCGGGACGGTGATCGTCGGCTTTGTTGCGATGGCCTTCGCTGAGATGGGCCTCTTCAACACGAGCGGGCCGGCCCTGGCCCTGGGCGTGATCATCATGCTGGCCGCCGGCCTGACGCTCACCCCGGCCATCCTGTCCGTCATGGGCAGCCGCACTTTCTGGCCGGGCCGGGCCACCCATCAGGAAGCCAGCAGCCGCCTGTACGCCTGGATTTCTCAGCATGTCTCGCGCTCCCCCGTGCTGACGATCGTCCTGATCGCCGCCGTGCTCGTCCCGCTGGCTATCTACGGCGCCGGGGTGCAGACGACATACAACATGCTGGCCGACCTGCCGGCTTCCAACGAGGCCTGGCAGGGCTTCGCGGCCATCGAAGATCACATGGGAGCCGGGCAGATTCAGACAGTCAATGTCGTGCTGAGCGATCTCGATCCGCAGCGGGCGCTGGCCGAAGTCGCCCGCTGGACCGACACGTTGCGCGGCGTGGCAGGCGTCGCCGATGTGCGCAGCATCTCCAACCCGCTGGGGGCGCAAAACGGCCAGACCCTGACCGATATCACCAGCGTCCACCGGCAGCTCACCCTGGCCGCCGATCTGCTGGCGGAGGCGACCGGTGATGGCGGTCTGCCCGCCGGCGCCCTGACGCCGCAGACCCTCCAGCTCGCCCTGAGCGCCATGCCCGCCGTCACTGACTATCTGAACACGCTGGAAGGCATGGACCCGGCGCTGGCGGACAATGCCGATCTGCAGGCCATCCGCAGCACACTGGCTACGCTGCCGGCGGCGGCGCTCACCGGCGGCCTGTCCGGGTCACTGGCCGCGCTCCAGACGCATCTGTCCGCCCTGGCCGGGACCTTCGCCAGCGTGGAGAATGCATACTACTTCCCCGGGCAACTCCCGGAGGCCCTGAATACAGCTCTCTCCAGCGCGATGCCCGCCCTGCAGGGGCAGGACCCCCTGCAGATGCTCGCGGGGCGCTATCTGACTGACGACCGCACCGCCGCCCGGCTAGAAGTGATCCTGGCCGTGAACCCGTACGGCGACGAAGCCACCAATGTCATCCGGTCCCTGCGCAGCATCGTCCCCAACGGCGTGCGCGCCGTCAGCGGCCTGCCCACCGTGATGACCGACCTGCGCGACACAATGGACCGCGATATGTTCCGCTCCTTCTCGCTGGTGCTGCTGGGCATCTTCGTCGTGCTGGTCCTGCTGCTGCGGGCGCTGATTTCGCCGGTATATCTCATCCTGACCATCCTGCTCAGCTATGCTGCCACCATGGGCATCACGCGGCTGGCCTCGGTATTGCTCTTCGGCACAACCGCGCTGACGTGGTGGGCGCCGTTCTTCATCTTCGTCATGCTCATCGCGCTCGGCATGGACTACAACATTTTCCTCATGGGCCGCGTCAAGGAAGAAGTAGCCCGGCACGGGATGCGCGAAGGCGTTCACCGCGCCGTTGCCGCCACCGGCCCGATCATCACCTCAGCGGGCATCATCATGGCTGGCACCTTCGCCGCCATGATGGCCGGGACAGTCACCGGCCTCAAGCAACTCGGGCTGGCCGTAGCCGTCGGCGTCCTGCTGGATACCTTTGTCATCCGCACGGCGCTGGTCCCGGCTATTGCTGTGCTGCTGGACCACTGGAACTGGTGGCCGGGCAAAACGCCCCGGGCCGTCGCCGCATCCGACAGCCCGGACAAAATTGCGCCGCAGCAAGAGCATGCGCCAATCTCCCCTGCTGACCGCTGATAATCAGCATTGGCCTGCTACCTTTACAGGGAGGATGTATGACCACTGTTGTAACCGGAGCTTCTGGATTTGTGGGCGGCAACCTGACCCGCGCGCTGCTGGCAGCGGGGCGCCCCGTCCGGGCTGTGATCTATCAGGAAGCTGAGCGGGAACGCCTGGCCGATCTCGATGTGGAGATCGTGACGGGGGATGTCCGCGATCTGGCCTCGCTGCGCAGCGCCTTCGCCGGCGCGGATGTAGTCTACCACCTGGCCAGCTTCATCTCTCTCCTGCCTGCCGAACGGCCGCTGGTGGAGGCTATTAATATCGGCGGAGCGCAGAACGTTGTCGAGGCCAGTCTGGCGTGCGGCGTGCGGCGGCTGGTGCACTTCAGCTCTTTTCACGCCGTTGTGCAGGAACCGCTGGATGAGCCGGTGGACGAATTCAACCCGCTGATCGCCCCCGGCCAGGGCGCCCCTTACAACTGGACCAAGGCAGCGGGCGAGATAGCCGTCCTGCGCGGCGTGGAGCGCGGCCTGGATGCCGTGATTATCCGCCCGACCGGGATCATCGGCCCCAACGACTTCATCCCTTCGCTCTTCGGCAGCGTGCTGATCGAGATGGCCCAGGGGCGGATGCCCGTCCTGATTGAGGGCGGCTGCGACTGGGTCGATGTGCGCGATGTGGTCGCGGGCGCGCTGCGCGCCGAGCAGAGCGCGCCCGCCGGGCGACAGTACCTGCTCTCCGGCCACTACGCCACGCTGCGCGATATTGCCGGGATGGTCGCCGCCGTCGCCCGGGCGCCGGAGCCGCGCGCCGTTGTGCCGCTGTGGGCCGCCCAGCTTTACGCCCCGGTGCACACCGCCGTCAACCGCCTGATGGGGCAGCCCGCCCGCCTGACTCCCGTCGCGCTGGAGGAGCTGAGCGGCAACTGCCAGATCAGCCATAACCGCGCCGCCCGCGAGCTGGGCTACAGCCCGCGCCCGCTGATCGAGACGATTCAGGACACCATCACCTGGTTCACCGAACACGGCCACCTGTCACAGCCGGCTGAACAGGCCATGGCATAAATCCGCCGTTTGCAAAGAGATCGCGCAATTCCACGGGCGAGGGGCTTCAGGCCCCTTGTCTTACCTCGCCCGGGGAAAGGCCGCGGGTGAGGCTCAAATCAACGGGCTTCGAGCCGCCGCCTACAGGGCCGCCGTTTGACACCCAACCGGGGGCGGTTTACACTCGCTCCCGTCTTATCCGAGCTTTTCAAGGGGGGTGACGGCATGTCCTTCAGTAAATTTGAAGCCTTCATTTTTGACCAGCTCGCCGAAACATATCTGCCCGGCCTGAGCGCCGCCATCGTGCGCGACGGCGAAGTGATCTGGGCGCGGGGATTCGGCTTCCGCGATCTGGAGCAGGGTCTGCCGGCCACGCCGGAAACGGCCTACGCCATCGCCTCCATGACCAAGTCATTCACCTGTCTGGCGATCCTGCAACTGGCCGAGGCGGGCAAGCTCCGCCCGGATGATCCGCTGGAAGATCATATCCCCGCCTTTCAGATTCGCCCCGGCGGCGAGCCAGTCCGGCTGTGGCACCTGATGTCGCATACCTCCGGGCTGCCCGCGCTGGCTTACGCCGAGCAAATGCTGACGGCGGCTTCCGGCGGCGGCGGGGTCCCGCTGCCCATCGCATCCGCTGATGATGTACTGGCCTTCATGCGCGACGCCGGCGACTGGGCGCTCAATAAGCCGGGCGAGCGGTGGTACTATCTCAATGAAGGTTATGCCCTGCTGGGCGCTGTAATCGAGCAGCGCAGCGGGATGCCCTTTCGCGACTACATCACCCAGCATATCCTCAGGCCGCTGGGGATGGCGCGCAGCTTCTTCGACCGGGCGCGGTATGATGCTGACCCCGACGCCGCCGTCCCCTATACGATCGACCGGGAACATAACCGCCTGCCGAAGACCTATACCTTTGGCCGCGTCACCGCCGACGGCGGGCTGATCAGCAACGCGCCGGACATGGCCCGTTACCTGATGATGTTCCTCAACAACGGGGTGAGCGACAGCGGAGAGCGCCTGATCAGCCCGGACTCCCTGCGCGAGATGATGACGCCGCGCACGACCACGCCGGAGCGCGGCAGCCCCTTCGGCAATTCGGGCTATGGTTACGGGCTGATGGTGACGCCCGACTTCTACGGTCACCGCGTAATCGGGCACGGCGGCTCGGTCGGCATCGCCACCTCGAATATGGCCTTCATCCCCGACCTGAACGTCGGCATCGTCGTGCTCGGCAACGGGACCGGCTACCCGATGAGCCAGTTCGCGCTGTACGGGCTGGCGGAGCTGCTGGGCCACGACCCGGACGCCCTCCCCTTCGTGCAGCTCGAAAAGTGGCAGAAGAAACTGAGCGGCGTTTACGAGACCTACCGGGGGACCATGCAGGCCCGCGTCAGTCCGGCCGGCGGCTTCATGATGCTTGAGATAAGCGACAGGCATAACACCACAACCGTCCCCCTCGTCCCCTATGAGCTGGAAGCCGTCCAACCCACCGCGTTCTACACGCTGGCAAACGGCCTGCAATATCCGACAGATTTCCGCGTGAGCGGCGAGGGCGCAGCCGAACGAATCGAGATGGTTTACGGGCGGTATCTGTTCCGGCGGGTGGGCAAACTGACATGAGCAATCTGGCCGCGATCATCAGCCCGCCCCGATTCATCCGGCTCTATGCCGGCGCGGTCAAGCTGGTCAGCCTCATCGCCTTCGTCGCGCTGCTCGCCTCATTCGGCGTGATCATCGCCCGCCAGCCGGAGGAGGTCATCAGCGCCGGGCTGCTGATCCTGGTGCTGCTCGGCCTGCCGGCGCTCCTGTTCATCATGGCCCGGGGCGTCGAACGGCGGCAGATGTGGGCGCGGCTGCTGGCGATGGCTGTGCACGGCTTACAGGTGATCCTCAGCCTGTTCCAGATTCTGGACGGGGGCGGGCTGCTTCAGAACGGCAACATCCTCAACGTCGTCGTGGGGGCGGCCCTGTTCGCCTGGTTCCTGCGCCACGGCGCCTGCTTCGAAGCGAAAACCGGCCCGGATATGGGGTGAGCATGGCCGCTGAACCGATCCGTCTGCTGCATTTCGCCGATGTGCACCTGGGGCTGGAGACGTACGGGCGCGCCGATCCGGCGACCGGCCTGAGTTCCCGCGCCCTGGACTTCATCGCCCGGCTGGAGGAAGTGCGCGATTACGCCGCCGCGGAGGAGGCCGATCTGGTCCTTTTCGCCGGTGACGCATTCAGGACGCGCACCCCCAACCCCACCTACCAGCGGGAATTTGCCCGGTTTGTCCGCGACATAGCTGCGCTGTGCCCGGTCGTCCTCCTGGTGGGCAGCCACGATCTGCCCGCCGGCCCCGGCAAGGCCGCCAGCATCGAGATTTACGACACGCTTCAGGTCCCCAATGTGATCGTGGGCGGGAGCTACGCCGTCCACCGGGTGGAGACGCGGCGCGGCCCCGTGCAGGTGGCGACGGCCCCCTACCCGGATCGGGCCGCCTTCCTGCCCGAACGCCGGGCGCGCCGGCTGACTCCCCACGAGGCCGATGATCTGCTTCGCCAGGCGGTCGAGGAAAAGCTGCGCCGGCTGGCCGAGGAGGTCGATGCCGACCCGGCGCCGCGCATGCTGATGGGGCACTTCAGCGTCGCCGGGGCGCTGGCAGGGAGCGAAAAGGCGATCATGCTGGGGCGGGACGCGGCCATCCGTCCGGAGGCACTGGCTGATCCGCGCTGGGACTATGTGGCCCTCGGCCACCTGCACCGCCATCAGGCCGTCGCCGCCGGGCAGCCGCCTATCGTCTACAGCGGGAGTATCGAGCGGCTGGACTTCAGCGAGGAAGGCGAGCCGAAAGGCTTCTGCCGGGTGGAGGTGGCGCGGGGGAACGCCGCCTGGCGCTTCGTGGAAGTCGCGGCGCGGCCATTCCTCACCATCCAGGCGGATGTCCGCGCCAGCCGTGACCCCACCGCCGAGGTCCTCCGCATTGTGAGCGGAGTGGACGTGGCCGGAGCAGTGGTGCGCGTCATGATCCGCCTGGAGGAGCACAACGCCGCGCTGCTGCGGGATGGCGAGATCCGGCGCGCGCTGATCGCCGCCGGGGCCGACCATGTCGCCGCGCTGCAGCAGGAGGTAGCCCACCCGCTCCGCTCGCGACTCGGCCAGAACCCGGAACAACGCACGCCGGAGGAACTGCTGATCCGCTACTTTGAGCAGCAGGAAGTGCCCGCCGACCGGCTGGAGCTGCTGCTGGCCGCTGCGCGGGAGCTGCTCGCCGAAGACTGATCCGCGTCACGCATCCGCTGGCGACGACAGGGGGGAGTATGATGTCACGCCGAAAGCGCCTGCTCATCTTGCTGGATATCGTCTTTCTGGCCCTGATCGGCCTGTTTGTGTTCGCCGGGCGGGACGCCGTCCCTCTGCACGGGGACGAAACCACCTTCACCTGGCTGAGTCTGGACTACGATCGGCTGTTCCTGTGGGGGGAAGCGTCCAGCGTGCCGTTCCAGCAGCGCCCCCCCGACCTGGACGCCCAGTGGCAGCGGGTGATGGTCGGCGCGATCAATCCGCTGACCATCGGCCTGGCCCGCAGCCTGGCCGGTATCGACGCGAGCCAGGTCAACACCTCGTGGGACTGGAACATCGTCAGCTCTCCCGGCCCCTGGGAGTGGACGCTCAACCAGCGGGCGGGCAATCTGCCTTCGGAGCGGCTGCTGGCCGTCTCGCGCACGCCCTCTACCCTGTTCACCATTCTCAGCGTAATCGCCCTGTACGGTATCGCCCGGGGCCTCAGCGGCAGCCGTCTGGCGGCCTGGGTAGCCAGCCTGCTCTACATCACCGACCCGGCCATCCTGATCAACGGGCGGCGGGCGATGCAGGAAGGCGCGATGCTGTTCTTCACGGCGCTGACCGTCCTGATCGCGCTGCGGGCGGTCCAGGCTCAGGCGCGGCCCGGCGTCACCCGCAACCGGGTGTATGCGTGGTATATCGCCCTCGGCGCGGCGGGCGGCGCGGCCATTGCCGCCAAGCACACCGCCGCCATCGTCACCGCCGCCACCTTCGCCGCTGTTCTGTTCGCCCCCCTCCTGACCCGCTGGATTGCGACTGCGCCCTCCTTCCGCTTCAACCGTCAGCATGTGCTGGCCGTGCTCAGCGCCGGGACTTTCGCCTACATGGTCGCCATCATCCTCATGCCGGTGTGGTGGTCGTGGCCGCGCGTGCTGGGGCTGGCGGCGCTGGCTGCCCTGCTGATGGCCTTCGCGGTGGAGTGGCGCTCCCGCGCCCGCTGGATCGCGCGCGGCGGGGCCGGGCTGGCGCTGCTCCTGGTCTCGATCCTGCAGCCGATACTGTGGGCTGAGCTGGTTGACCTCCCCTACTTCATCTTCCAGCAGCGCAACCGGCTGATGGTGATGCAGGGGGCGGCGCTGGGCGAGTTGTCCACGCCGGGCGAGCGCCTGATCGCGCTGGCTGACCAGGCATTCTTCGCCGAGACGCAGTACTACGAAGCCCCGGCATGGTCCACATTCGACACCATCACGGCCCAGATTCAGGCCTATGATGGCACGCTGCTGAAGGGACGGAGCGGCGCCCTGTGGGGCCTGCTGGAGATCGGCCTGCTGCTGGGCGGGGTTGCCGCGCTGATCCAGCGGCGGCGCGCCGGGGAGGCGCTCCTGATGTCCCTGTGGCTGCTATTCATCGTCCTGGCCCTGCTCATGAATAAGCTCCCCATTCAGCGCTACTACATCATTCTGCAGGCGCCGCTGGCCGTCCTGGCCGGGGTCGGGGCCGCCTGGCTGGCGTACCGGATCAGGACGCGCCCGCAGTTGAAGATGGACAGTCTGCCCGGCCTGAGGATGGACGAAATATAGGTTTCGGCAGCACAAAAACCGCTCTTCTGCGATAATGATGCCGTTCTCCTGACCTGTCTTGACGGAAGGCGCTCGCCCCATCGTGCAACGCCCGCGCATTCAGTGGCTGATCTTCTTCGGCTGGCTGGTCACCATCGCCATCGTTCTGGTGACCGTGCCGCCGCCCACATCGACTGTTCTGTTCACCACCCTGATCGTCGTCGCCATCCTCCTGGCCGGGCTGGATGCGGCGCACCGGGCGCAGCTGGGGCCGGCGGCGCTGACGCGGCTGGCGCTGGCCAGGGGGCGTTCCCTGTGGCGCGTCTGGGGGCAGGACCGCGCCGCCAGTCACACCCCGCCGCTGGCCGAGACCCTGCGCCGGCCGCTGCCCCCGCTTCAGTTCGCCGCTGAGATCCTCCTGATCGCTCTGGTCGCCGCCGCCGTCACCCAGCCCTACCTGCGCCCCGGCGATACCGAGCAGCTCCCCGGTGGCGAAGCGGAATGGCTGACCAGCTCGGCGCATTTCGCCGCCCTCACCCTGCGCGAGCGCGGCTATATCCCGCTCTGGCAGCCCTATCTGGAAGCCGGCGAGCCGCTGATCGATAACCCGTTCTCCTTCGTCCTCAACCCCGTCAGCGCCGGGCCGAGTCTGCTGCTGGGCGGTGTGCGCGGGATCAAGATCAGCGTGGCCCTGACGGCAATGCTGGCCGGCTGGGGCGGCTGGGCGCTGGGGCGCGTGCTGGGCTTCGGATCGGTGGGGCGGCTGCTGCTGGCGCTGCTGATGACCGGCAAAGGCAATATGCTCGCCATGATCGGCACGGGCTACTTCCAGCTTGGCACCAGCCAGGCTTACCTCCCCTGGATCGCGGCGGGCACGATCGCCTTGCTCCGTCTGCCGGGCCGCCGCTGGCCGGTCGTCCTGACCGCCGTCATGTTCACGCTGCTATTCTGGGCGGGCAACATCTGGTACACCCTCCCGGCCCTGATGAGCATGGGGCTGCTGGCCCTGACCCATGTGATCCGGCGGAAGGCCGGGCGCTTTTCCGTCGATCGGATCGCCCTGCGCCGGCTGCTGCTCGCCGCCGTGTTCACGCTCGGCCTGAGCGCGGTCACGCTGCTGCCGGTCTGGGCGCACCGCGATCGCATCGGCGGCCACCCCGATGAGCGGGGCGCGGGGACGGCCGTGCCGCTGGCGTGGGTGCTGACGCAGTTCGTGAACGACGACGCCGCGCAGTATATGTCCGGGGACGCGCATGGCCAGATCCAGTTCTATCACAGCTTCGTCATCCCGTTCTGGTACCTCCTGATCTTCATCCTCCTGCTTCCGCCCATCCTGCCTTACCTGTACCGGCCCGGCCTCCCGGAGGCGTGGCGGGTGTGGCTGGCCGGCCTGATCCTGATTCCGGTTTTTGTGGTCTGGGGCGCGGGCGGCAATCCGGCTGTCGCCTGGCTGTACGATCATGTGCCGCTGCTGGGGCAGTGGCGGTTCGTCGGGCGGGCGCTGGCCGGGGCCTCCTTCTGGATCGCCGTGCTGGTGGCGATGCGGATCGACGGCCTGTGGCGAGCGCTGTGGCGCCCCGACTGGCTCCACAGCCGGCGGAGATCGCTGCCAGGCCGGGTCACCCGCATCGGGCAGGCGGCGCTGGCCGCGCTCGTGATCGGGCTGAGTGCGCAGGCAGCCCGGCAGGTCAACGCGCAGTGGCACATTTTCGCTGGCGTCGCCGGCATCAACGTCCAGGACGCAATCTGCCTGGACTGGTTGCGTCAGGAACGCCCGACCGGCGAGCTGGCCGTCTACCGCAAGGACTACGACGCCGTCACGCCCTTCCTGACCCATCACATCCGGTTGTGGGAGATCAGCGCCGACTACTTCCCCCAACCGCTGGAGTCCACCATCGGCCAGCTTGACCTGACGCGCTCGCTGCCGGAATACGGCATCGCCTGGGAGCGCGGCGCGCGCGCCTGGCTGCAGGAGAACGGTTACGTGGAAGTGATGGAGAGTCCGGCGCCCGCGGACCGCTACCACTGCCTGTACCGGCGCGAGGCGGCGCTGCCCTACGCCTACGCCCTGCCGGTGACGCTGCTCAACCAGGCCCCCGGTGACCAGCTCAACCCGGCCATCGTGACCCCGATCGCCGACTTCGAGCGCGCCCCGGATACGATACGGCTGCTGGTGCCGGCCTGGCGGGTGGACCCGATCGTCGTCACCATTCAGGAGCGCGCCTATCCCGGCTGGGCCGTGACTGTTGACGGAGCACCGGCGCAACTGGAGTCAGCGGGCGGGCAGGTTGGCGTCGTCCTGCCGCCGGGTGATGCGCTCCACCTGGTCGAGTTCGCTTATCGCCCGCCGCTGCTTTACGCCGGCGGCGTCCTGACCCTCCTGACGGCTGGCGCCTGCGGCCTGTATCTGCTCCACGGGGAGCGCGTCATCCGGCGGTGGCAGCCCCGCCGGAGAGCAGCCATCCCGCCCGAACAAGGATAATCCGCCTATGTCGATTCTGCTGGACTTCGCCCTCAATGTGATGGGGCCGCTGGTGCTGGCCGTGGCCGTCGCGTCGCTCTTCGCCTGGCGTTTCAAACCCGATACCCGCACGCTTTCCACCCTGATTGTCTACCTCTTTTCGCCGTTCCTGGTGCTGGACGGCATCGCGCGCTCCAGCCTGACTTCAGACGAGTTCGGGCAGATCGCCGTCTTCGAGATCGTCCTCACCCTCCTGCTGGCCGCCATCGGCTACGCGCTGACGCGCGCCCTGCGCTACGATCAGCGGCTGCAAAGCGCATTTCTGCTGTGCGTCCTGCTGACAAATTCCGCCAATATCGGCCTGCCGCTCAACGAGTTCGCTTTCGGCGATACGGGCTACGAGCGGGCGATGGTGTTCTTCGTCGTCTCGACAATCATCGTCAACACCTTCGGCGTCTTTCTGGCGTCGCGCGGATCGGTGCCGGTCAGACAGTCGCTGCTCAACGTGGTCAGGGTGCCGATGATCTACGGGCTGGTGCTCGGCCTGACCCTCAGCCTGACCGGGACGGCGCTGCCGCTGCCCATCCAGCGGGCGGTGACGCTGCTCGGCCAGGCCGCCGTGCCGGTCATGACCGTCCTGCTCGGCCTGCAGTTGATCCATACCCGTCTGCGCGGGCGGCTGGGGCCGATCGCGCTGGCGACGGCGCTCCGGCTGGTCGTCTCGCCGCTGCTGGCCTTCGGGCTGGTAGCCGTGATGGGCATCACCGGCGTGACGCGCCAGGTCATGATCCTGCAGGCCGGGACGCCGACGGCCATCATCAGCGGGGCGCTGGCTACTCAGTTCGGCAGCGACGAGGAATTCACCACCTCCGTCATCCTGACCAGCACCGTCGCCAGCGCCCTGACGCTGAGCGTGCTGCTGGCCCTGGTGCGGTGACGCGGCGGGAAACAAAAAGAGCCAGCCTGCGCTGGCCCTCTTTGTTAACAGCTCTATCTCTGGTTGCCGAAGCCACTTACGGAATTAGACTGACGACGTATCCCGACTTCTGGATCAGGCGACTTCCCGACGATCGTACTTTGTTTTCCGCCGGTGATTCTTAAGGCCCCCCTCCCGGTTGCGATAAAGCGTGATGACCGGCAACCCGTTCTGACCGGGCTGCCCGACAAGCACCGTCAGGCCCTCAAGCTGGCAGATACGCTGGTTACGCCGATCGGCTGCAGGGATACACCGTTTCGCCAGATAGTACGCAACACAGCCGGCGCGATGCTCTTTGAGGCCGAAACGAATTACATACTCGACCTCGTCAGGGCAGATATTGCGCTCTATCAACCGCTGCTTCGCGTGATCCGTGAACGTTAAAAGGAATTCCATGGCTGTGCCCTTTCCAATACGACCCGTCACGAGATATGAGCATGTTAAGGTACTCCTCTACACTGTCTCATGAAACAAAACCGGAGTCCAGAGTTACCGGCGCGATTTCATGAATTATTCACGCATTCTGGCTAATAGCGACAGACAGGAGCAAGAGATAGCCGAAGCCGCCCACTCCGATTACACTAGGGAGCATACGCGGCCCTTCGGATGATCCGCCGCACCGGATACCGCTTATGCTGCCTGTACGACTCGCGCTGCACAACTTCCTGCCCTACCGCGCCCCGGACCCGATCAGCTTCGAGGGCCTGCATCTGGCTGTGCTCAGCGGCCCTAACGGGGCGGGCAAATCCTCGCTGCTGGACGCCATCACCTGGGCGCTGTGGGGCCGCTCCCGCGCCCGCAGCGATCTGGAGCTGATCGCGCTCGGCGCGGACGATATGAGCGTGGAACTGGACTTTGAGCAGAACGGCGACCTGTATCGCGTCGTCCGCCAGCGCGATCGCCGCCGCCGGGCGGGCGCGCTCAGCCTCTTTCTCCGCGATCGGGCGTCCGGCAGCTTCAGCGAGATCAGCGCCCCTTCCCTGCGCGATACTCAGGCCCGGCTGAACGCCCTCCTCCGCCTGGACTACGATACCTTCGTCCACAGCGCCTTCCTGCAGCAAGGCCGGGCGGACGCCTTCACCATCCGCCCGCCCGCCCAGCGCAAGCAAATTCTGGGCGATATCCTGGGGCTGGACTCCTGGGGTCTGGCCGCCAACCGGGCGCGCGACCGCCTGAGCGAGATCGACACCGCGCTGGATAACATCGCCGGGCGGCTGGAGCAGATCGAGGAAGACCTGGCCCGCCGCCCGCGGCTGGAGCAGGATTTTGCCACGGCGGAAGCGGATTACACCGAAGCCGAACGCACCCTGCAAGAGGCGGAGCAGCTTTACGACGCGGTGAAAGATGCCCCGGCGCAGCTCCGCGCTGCCTCTGACCGGCTGCACGATCTGGCCCGGCGGCTGGGCGAATACGAAAACGATGAGCGCGCCGCCCTGGCCGAGCTGGACCGCCTGAGCGAGCGCATCGGCGGCTACGAGGCGATTCTGGCCCGGCAGGAGGCGATCGAATCCGGCTTCGCCGCGCTGGAGACAGCCCGCCAGGCCGACCTTTCCCTGAGCGACAAGCTGATGGCGATGCAGGATGCCGACTCCCGCCGGCACGCGCTGGAGAGCCAGATCGCGGCGGCGCGCGCCGCCCTGGAAGCGCAGGCGGCCGATCACCGCGGCGCAATCGAGGCGCTGGATCGCCTGACCGCCGGCACGGACGAGATCGAGGCCGAGCTGGGTCAGGTGGAGACGGCCATCCAGACGCTGGAAGCGCGCGAGGCCGAGCGCGACTCCGCCCGGGGGACGATCGCCGATCTCGCTGCCGAGGCGGCGACTCTGCGCAGCGCGAACAAAAGTCTGCATGAGGAGATGAACGCGATCAAGGGGCGGATGGATACGCTGAACGCCGCTGACCCCGAGTCCGCGCTCTGTCCCACCTGTCAGCAGCCGCTTTCGCCAGTTCAGCGGGCGGATCTGCTGGCCCGCTACCAGGTGGAAGGCACGGCGCGCGGCGACGCCTTCCGCGCCAACCGCGAGCGCCTGGCCGCCCTTCATGAGGAAACGGCGCAGCAGGAAGCCCTGATCCAGACGCTACAGGCGGAGCTGGGCCAGCTCAACCCGCTGCGGCGGCAGGCCGGCGAACTCCGCGCCCGGCAGGAGACCGCCCGCGACGCCGATCTGCGCCGGACAGAAGCGCGGGCCGCCCTGGCCAGCGTGGAGGCGGCGCTGGCCGCCGGAGATTACGCCGCCGAAGCGCGGGCGCAGTTAGCGGTGGTGCAGGCCGAAATCGAGACGCTGGGCTACGACCGGGCCGCCCACACCGAAGCCCGCGAGAATCTGGCCTCCTTCCGCGCCTACGAAGTCCAGCAGCAGGAGCTGCGGCTGGCCCAGGATGCCCTGCCCGAAGCCCGCCGGGGGCTGGAAGCGGCGCAGAAGCGGCTGGCGCGGCTGCGCGCCGTCCGGCTGGAGGAAGGAGCGGCCCATGCCGCCCTGACTGAGGATGTGGAGCGGCTCAAGGCGCTGGTGGCGGAAGCCAACCGCCGCTTTGACGAGGCCGCCCGCGCCCGGTCCGCCGTGCAGGTGGCCGGGGAGAAGCGCGCCCGCGCCGGGCAGGCCCTCCACGCTCTGGAAGCGGCCGGCCAGCGCCGCGACTCGCTGGCGGAGCGGCGGGCGACCCTGCTGGATCAGGCGGGCCTCTATGACCAGCTTCGCCAGGCGTTTGGTCGCAACGGCATCCCCGCCCTGATCATCGAAGCCGCCATCCCGGAGCTAGAAGCGGACGCCAATGCCCTGCTGGGCCGCATGACCGACGGCCGGATGCGGGTGCGCCTGAGCACGCAGCGGGAGACAGTCAGCGGCGAGACGGTGGAGACGCTGGATATCGCCATCGCCGACGAGGCCGGGCTGCGCGACTACGCCCTCTTCAGCGGCGGGGAGGCGTTCCGCATCAACTTCGCCCTGCGCATCGCCCTCAGCAAGCTGCTGGCGCGGCGGGCCGGGGCCGCCCTGCGCACGCTGTTCGTGGATGAAGGCTTCGGCACGCAGGACGCCGCCGGGCGCGAACGGCTGGTGGAGGCGATCAACGCCGTTGCCGCTGACTTCGACCTGATTCTGGTGATCACGCACATGGACGACCTGCGCGACGCCTTCCCCGCCCGGCTGGAGGTGGAAAAGACGCCCTCCGGCAGCCGGGTTCAGGTCCGCTAACCTCCCCCCTGGCAAAGACTGCGGGCGTAGACAATATCGGACCCAGGAGGTATGATTACGTGCAGGCACACATCCGGACGGCGCTTATCGTTCTGGAGGAATACCGGCACATGCGTACGCGATTCCTGCTCACCCTTGTCGCAGCGGCCCTGCTCCTGGCCGGGGCAGCGCTTATGCTGAGCCGCGCCTCTGCCACCCTGGCCCAGAATGTGCCCGCGCCCGCCCCTGCCGCCGCCGTTGACAGCGCGATAGAAAGCTGCGACGTCATTGAGGGCGACAGCGAAGACGGCGCGCCGCAGAACTGCGATATTCTGGGGAGCCTCCTGAGCGGCGACGCCGCGATACTGGCGGAGCCAACGCCGCCGGCCACAGCGCCCTCGATCCGTTCGCTCCTGTCCAGATAAGCGCCGCTGCCCGCTCATCCACGTTCGCGGCCCGTCAGGGTATCCAGCGGGACCGGCGCCTCTTCTTCCATCTCGCCGTCATCCGCCAGCCGGAAGGCATCCTCCTCCGCGCTGCGCTTCGGCTTATCCGCCCGGCTGTAAAGCATCAGGAGGCGCTCACGCTCCTCCTGGATGGCCCGGTCGGCGGCCTTCTTTCCGTAGTAGTCGGCGAATATAAAGGCGGCTCCCGCCTCAAAGGCCAGCGCGATCAGGAACAGCGCCACGCCCAGCCCTCCGCTCCCGCCAACCATGAGCACAACCGAAAGGCCGAGCAGCGCCAGCCCGAAAACAAGGCAGGCCCAGGCGCTGGCGCGCAGCGAATATAGCTCCCGGATCTGCTTCTCACGCCGGACCATGTACTCCTCATCAAGCGGCTGCATTTTTTCATCCTCACAGTTCAAACGTACGATGATCTTGTATACGCACACCGGGCGCGCCAGTTGTAGCCCGCCCCGCCTGTTCAAAGAGTCGCGGGACGGGTTACAATGGCCCCGGAGACAGACCCGACAAATATGTGAGGGATAATGGCCCGACCTGAAGGCGGCCCGCCGCCCATCCGCACCGATCACAGCAACGCC
>WBZO01003388.1_pt1 | contig 18733 bp, 19 predicted proteins | sample 5204261 | NCBI WGS metagenome assembly WBZO01 (sample SAMN12412400, study PRJNA552823) | activated sludge metagenome | isolation source: activated sludge from anammox sidestream of wastewater treatment plant... | place: USA: North Carolina | collected 2017-09
AGGGCCGGCACCTCGATGTCCGCGTGTATGCACGGGCGCCGGGCAACCCGGACGGCATGCGCACGCTCGATCTCGCGACCGAGCTGCCGGAATTCAGCGCGATGCAGACTGCGGTCTTCGTGCTGCAGCGACCCCTGCAGGCGGGTGACGTGTTCTACGCTCGCGTGAGCCCGACGGGCCGGCACGGTTCGGAGGTGCTGCGCTTCGACACGGCGCCGCTCGATCGCGCCCTCGCGCGCGGCGCCGGGCACGCGCGCATGATTGCGCTCGCCTTCGGCGCGCTGATGGCGGTGGCCATCGCCGCGCTCCTCACCTGGTTCGTGCTGAAGGAGCGCATCTTCATCCTGTATGGCAGCCTCTTCGCATTGCAGGCGCTGTACGTCGCGTATCTCTCCGGCGAGGGATTCGACTGGCCGGGTCTCGGTGTCGCGCTGCCGCTCGCGTCCCATGCGTGGAATGTGCCGGCCGCACTGAGCGGCGCCGCGGCCTGTCTCTTCGTGCGCGAGATCGCCGACCTGCGCCGCTATTCGCGGCGCGTCTACCGGGCGTTCGCCGTTTTCGCCGCGCTGTTCGTCGTGCTCGCACTGTCGAACTTCCTGTCGCGTGACGGGTTCGGCGGCGTGCTCTCGGCCATCGGCAACCTGCTGTTCGTCGGCACGGCGATTTTCACCCTGATCGTCGCCTGGCTCGCGTGGCGCCGGGGCAGCCGGCCTGCGGGCTGGTTCCTGCTCGCGTGGGTGCTGCTCGAAGCCTTCACGATCGCCACCGCGCTCAGGCTGCTGCTCGCGAGCGCGGAGGAGGCGGAGTTCCTGCTCTATTACGGACTGCCCCTGTCGATGGTCGCGGCCTCGATCCTGATCGCGCTCGGCGTGGCCGACCGGGTGCGCGAACAGCGCACGGCACTCAGCGTGGCCGAACGCCGCGCGCAGACCGACCCGCTCACCGGCGTGCTGAACCGCCGCTCGCTGGTCGAGCGGCTCGATGCCGCGTGCGCGCGCGCGCAGGCCCGCGGGCTGCCGATCGCGCTGCTGTTCATCGACCTCGACCACTTCAAGCGCATCAACGACACCTTCGGGCATCCCGCCGGCGACGCCTGCCTCGCCGCAGTCGTCGCACCCATCCAGGCCGAACTGCGCCAGTCCGACGTGATCGGCCGCTTCGGCGGCGAGGAGTTCGTCGTGATCCTGAGCAGCGCAGATGCCGCGGCAGCCCAGCTGATCGCGCAGCGCATACGCGAGCGCGTCGCGGAGATCGTCATCGAGGGTTATGGCGCGCCCATCCGGCTCACCTGCAGCATCGGCGTGGCCACCAGCGAAACGCTCGGCGTGTGGGGCGAGCACCTGATCGCGCAGGCCGATGCCGCGGTCTACGCGGCCAAGCGCGCCGGCCGCAATCGCGTGCAGGTCGCGCAGCCGATCGCCGCCTGAGGTGCCGTGATGCGACAGCTCGAACACAGGATTCCCCCTCCGGTCGTCGCACTGCTCACCGCTCTGGCGATGTGGCTCGTGACGCGGCTGCCCACGCCATTGCCGCTGTCCCTGCCCTTTGCGGCGCGCATTGCCGTGGCGATGGTGCTTGCCACTCTCGGGGTCGCGTTTGCGGTCGCGGGGGTGCTCGCCTTTCGCGCGGCGCGCACGACCGTCAATCCGATCACGCCGGAGGCCGCCACTGCGCTCGTGCGCACCGGCGTCTACCGTCTCACCCGCAACCCGATGTACCTCGGCCTGCTGCTGTGCCTCACCGCGTGGGCCGTGTGGCTCACGAACCTGCTGTCGTTCTGCGTCCTGCCGGCTTTCGTCGCGTACATGAACCGCTTCCAGATCGGGCCCGAGGAGCGCGCGCTGCGCGCACGCTTCGGCCGCGAGTTCGAGGAATTCGCGGCACGCGTGCGCCGCTGGTGACGCGTCGGGCGGTGACTGCCCCGGACAAAAAAACGGCCCCGCTCACAACGGGGCCATGGTCGCTTGCTTGCTGAGGAGTGCTTCTTCTTGTCGTTATCCGGTGCGGCCGCGGCGGCGCGCGCACGCGAGGCCGGCGAGGCCGAGTCCGAAGAGTGCGAGCGTGCCCGGCTCGGGCACGGAGACGCCGCGGACCGATTCGACCATCACGACGAAATCGTTGTAGTCGTAGTCCCACTGGTTGCGGGCGAGGTCCTCCCACGCCATGACGAATTCGTTGCTCGCCCACGGGCCGGCCATCGTGTTGCCGATCTTCACGGTATCGCCCGTGCCCTGGTAGGCGACCATGTGATCGGCGCCGTCGCCGTTCAGTGTCGCCTGCGAGTACCAGGTGTGACCCGGTGTCGAGAGATAGAAGCCGAAGAGGTTGCCGGCGAAGTACACGCCGGTCTCGTCGAAGAGGTTGCGCACGACCTGTCCGTCGTCGAGGATCGAAAAGGTCGCACGCGCCGACGCCGTGCCGGCGGTGGCCGGCCCCGCGAAGATCTCGACGAACTTCGACGGATCGGTCGCGTCATAGATGCCGAAGCTGTTGATCGCGGCGTAGCCCGCGAGCTCGATGACGATCTGCGAGAACGCGCCGCCCGAGCCGCCGAGCGACCACAGCGAGTCGTTCGCGTACTGGTCCGCGCCGACATCGACGCTGCTCGGGCCGCCGACGGTGATGCCATCGAGGATCTGTTGCAGCGTCGCTTCGCCGTTCGCGCCGGAGACATTGACCGGTGTCGCGTGCGCCGCGGCGCCGAGTGCGAGCGTGAGACAGGCGAGGGCGAGTGAGCGTGTCGTTGTCATCGTGAAAAGTCCTGCGGGTCGTTGCTGCTCACCGGTGAACGGAGCAAGGCTTGTGCCACGGTTCACGATTTGGGGATTATGTCGGCTGCCGGCGCGCAAACCGGTGCCAGAATGTGAGCCGTGCCGCATTCGGCGGGGCGCCATGAGCGCGTGTTGCGCCTCGTCGAGGCGCGAGATGCGCGCGACTGTCAAGAAATCCGACAGCGGCGAGCCCGTGAACTGATGGCAGAGGTGCCAATGCAGGCGAGTGCCCGTGTGAAGTCGTGTGTCGTTTCGATGGCGTTGCTCGCCGTCTTGTGCGCGTTCGCCGCCGCACCCGCATCGCAGGCGCAGACGTCGCAGGATGCGATTCCGCGTCCGCCCGAATTGCAGGCCGACGTCGATTTCTGGATCCGCGTGTATTCGCAGATCACGACCAACGAGGGCTACCTGCACGACGAACGCGACCTGTCGGTGATCTACGAGACGCTGCGCTTTGCGCCGGGCAGTGCGCCGAAGCAGCGCGCGGACGTGGTCGACGAGGCGCGGAGGCGCTACCAGGCGATACTCGACCGGCTCGCCACGTCCCCGCCGCCCGCCACGCTGTCGGCCGAGGAGCAGCGTGTGCGTGCGCTGTGGGGCAAGGCTGGCGCGGAGCGGCTCAGGACCGCGCGCGACACGATCCGTTTCCAGCTCGGGCAGGCGGACCGTTTTCACGCCGGGCTGGTGCGTGCCGGCGCATGGGAAGCGCATATCGCGCAAACGCTCGCCAACCTCGGCTTGCCGCCCGAGATCGCGGCATTGCCGCACGTCGAATCCTCGTTCAACCCGGGGGCGTATTCCAAGGTCGGGGCCGCCGGCCTGTGGCAGTTCATGCGTTCGACCGGCCGCCGTTACCTGCGCATCGACAGTGCGGTCGACGAGCGCATGGATCCGTTTCGCTCGACCGAGGGCGCGGCGCAGCTGCTGTCGTACAACTACCGGCTGCTCGGCACCTGGCCGCTCGCGCTGACGGCGTACAACCACGGCGCGGCCGGCATGCGCCGCGCCGTCGAGGCGACCGGTACCAACGACTTCGTGCGCATCAACCGCAACTACAAGAGCCCGACATTCGGCTTCGCGTCGCGCAACTTCTATCCGTCCTTTCTCGCGGCGCTCGCGATCGACCAGAACCCGGAAAAGTATTTCGGCCCGATCGAGCGCGCACCGGAGGCGAAGTTCAGCGAAGTGGCGATGCCGGCGTATGTACCGGTGAAGGTCATCGAACGCAGCCTCGCGGTCGATCGCGCGACGCTGCGCACGCTCAATCCCGCGCTCCTGCCGACGGTGTGGAACGGCGAGCGGCTGGTACCGCGCGGCTACCGGCTGCGCCTGCCGGGCAGCGCATCGCTGACGAGCGAACAACTCGCGCAGCGGCTGCCACCTGCCGAGCAATACGTGGCGCAGATCGAATCGCGCTCGCACCGCGTGCGCCGCGGAGAATCGCTCGCGGGCCTCGCCGAGCGCTACGGGCTGCCGGTCCGCGAACTCGCGGCGATGAATGGCCTGCCGGCGAACGCCACGCTCCGCACCGGGCGCAGGCTGCGCTTGCCGGACCGGATGCCGGGGCGTGTTGCGGGCACCGTTGCGTCCGCGACACCGGCGGTCGTCGCGAGCGCATCGGCCAACCCGCCGACGGGCGCCGTGCGCGCGGCGTCCGCGTCGGCGCAGCCGCAGGCGGTGGCCGGCGCAGCGGACGCACCGCGCGTCCACGTCGTCACGCGGGGCGACTCGCTGTCCGCGATTGCCGCGCGCAGCGGGGTCCCCGAGGCCGAACTGATGCGCATCAACGGCCTGCGCAATCCGAACTACATCTTCGAGGGGCAGCGTCTCACGCTCGTCGCGAGCGCCGGCGCAGCCGCGCCCGAGGCGGAGACTGCGACGCAAGCCGTGCGCGAGAGCCGCGAGGACGAGGCGGCCGCTGCGGCGGTCGCAAGGATGGCGAGCCGCGCCGAGCCCGTGTCCGCGGGCGAGGCCGAGGCGCTCGGCCCGGCACTCGTGGCGGGCGCCGAATCGACGCCGGCCTCCACCGACGCGGTCGACTATGGCGTTGCCGGCGACCACACGATCCGCGTGCTCGCGGCCGAGACGCTCGGTCACTATGCCGACTGGCTCGGCGTGAGCGCATCGCGCCTGCGCCAGCTGAACAAGCTGCGCGGCGGCCAGCCGGTGCTGGTCGGACGCAAGCTCAAGCTCGATCTCGGCAAGTCGAGCGCGGCCGAGTTCGAGAAGAAGCGGCGCGAGTATCACTATGCGTTGCAGGCCAACTATTTCGATACGCACCGCATCCTCGGCACCGAGGTCTACATCGTGCGCCGCGGCGATTCGCTGTGGAGCATTTCGCAGCGCTACGTCGGCGTGCCGACCTGGCTGCTGCAGCAGTACAACCCCGATGCCGACCTCGGCGACCTGCGGCCGGGGGCGCAGATCGTCGTGCCGAAGATCGAAGACGTGCCGGCCGCCGACTCCTAGGCGGAATGCTGCTGTCAGCGCGCGAGGCGTGCGGCGAATTGCGCCAGATCGCCGCGACGCCTGCCGTCGCTCGCGAACTGGTCCCGCGCGATCTCCACGGCGAGCGCGGCGCCGCTGGCGAGGCATTCGACCCATGTGGCGTCGATCGGCAGCAGATACTCGCGATTCCACGCGGCCGGCAGGCGATAGGGCGGGCGCACGAGACCGATCGCCGAGGGCGTGAGCGGTGCGCTCGCCGGTCGGGTGGTGAGCGCACCGCAGCGGACAACCGGCGTCGCGTCGGTATCGCCCGGTGTCGCGACCCACAGGAACGTCGCGCGTACGCCCATCCGGTTCGTCTCGAAGGGGGCGAGCCACGCGAAAGGATCGAGGTCCCTCTCGCGCGGCGCCGCCGCGAGCAGTTCGAGGGGTGAGGCGAGCCGCGTCACCGTCGTGCCGGTCTCGGGGTCGAGCCGCTCCTGGACGGCGTCGATGACAGGTGTCGCGCAACCGGCGAGCCAGCCTGCGAGCAGCGCAGCGCAAAGGTGGCGGGTCATCGCGCAATCGTGACGGGGCGCACGCTCCGCGGCAATCCTCGCCTCGTGTCGCCGCTGTGTGACAGGTGTACGGTCGCGCCCATGGGCGTCGCTACCTATAATCGCGCCCATGAGGTTCCTCGGACACCGTGCAGGGTCGATCGCGGCATTGCTCGCCGGCGCGTGCATCGCGCTGCCGGGTGCCGCCGACAGTCTGCCCGGCGCACAGCGCGTGGCGGCGGTGCAGCCGGCGACCGAGAGCCTGCCGGTCGCCGACCGGGTGCTCGTGCTGAAGGGCGAGCGGCGGCTGCAGCTGCTGCGCCACGGCCAGGTGCTGCGCGAATACCGGATCGCGCTCGGCCTGAATCCGGTCGGCCACAAGGAACGCTCGGGCGACTTCCGCACGCCCGAGGGCAACTACTTCCTGACCCGGCGCAACCCGCGCAGCGATTTCTTCCTCGCGATCCAGGTCTCCTACCCGAACGCCGCAGACCTGCGCAGGGCCCGTCGCAACGGCTGGCAGGCGGGTGGCGCGATCATGATCCACGGTCTGCCGAACGAGTTGAAGCGCACGCCGGAATACTACGAGCGCACCGACTGGACGGACGGCTGCATTGCCGTCTCGAACGCGGACATGCTCGAGATCTGGCTGATGACGCCCGACAACGTGCCGATCGACATCCGCCCCTGACACGCGCTAGCGTGCCGGGGATGAAGACCAGCATCGTCATCCCTGAATTGGTGGACGCCCGCGTCGGACCGCGCGGCAGCCTCGAGACCCTCTCGCAGGAAGAAATCGCCCAGCTGCTCGACTCGAGCCAGCGCGGGCTGTATCCGCTCTTTCGCCAGTGCGTGCTCGCGGTGCTCAACTCCGGCAGCGAGACCGACAATGCGCGGGAGATCTTCGAGCGCTATCGCGATTTCGCGATCGAAATCGTGCGCCATCCGTGGGGCATCAAGCTCGCGCTCAGGAACGCGCCGGCGATGTCCTTCGTCGACGGCGAGATGATCCGCGGCATCAAGGAACACGTGTTCTCGGTGCTGCGCGACGTCGTTTTCATATCGAACGAGATCCACGACAGCACGCGCTTCGACCTCTCGGACCCGACCTCGATCACGAACGCGGTATTCCACATCCTGCGCAATGCGCATGCGCTCGATCACCGTGGCCAGCCGAACCTCGTCGTGTGCTGGGGCGGCCACTCGATCAGCCGCGAGGAATACGACTACACGAAGAAGGTGGGTTACGAACTCGGCCTGCGGGGTCTCGACGTATGTACGGGCTGCGGGCCCGGCGCGATGAAGGGTCCCATGAAGGGCGCCAACATCGGGCATGCGAAGCAGCGCATCCGCGGCGGGCGCTACATCGGCATCACCGAGCCCGGCATCATCGCCGCCGAGCCGCCGAACCCGATCGTCAACCAGCTCGTGATCATGCCGGACATCGAAAAGCGCCTCGAGGCCTTCGTGCGGCTCGGACACGGCGTCGTCGTGTTTCCGGGCGGTGCCGGCACCGCCGAGGAGATCCTCTACCTGCTCGGCATCCTGCTCGACCCGGAGAACGCGCAGCAGCCGCTGCCCGTGATCCTGACCGGACCGAAGGACAGCGTGGCGTATTTCGAGCACATCGCGCGCTTCCTCGAGGGTACGGTCGGCAAGGCTGCGCTCGCGCGGCTCACGATCGTGCCGGGCGATCCGGCGGAGGCCGCACGCCGCATGGCGCACGCGCTCGAGGAAGTGCGCGAACATCGCCGTCGCGTCAACGACTCCTACAACTTCAACTGGCTGCTGCGCATCCGGCCGGATTTCCTGCTGCCGTTTGCGGTCACGCACGAGTCCATGCGCGCGCTCGACCTGCACCGGGACCTGCCGCCGTACCAGCTCGCAGCCAACCTGCGCCGCGCCTTTTCCGGCATCGTCACCGGCAACGTCAAGGATCACGGCATCAAGGCGATCGAGGCCCGCGGGCCGTACGAACTCAGCGGCGATCCGGGCGTGATGGCCCTGCTCGACGACCTGCTGCGCGCGTTCGTCGCGCAGGATCGCATGAAACTGCCCGGTGCCGAGTACCAGCCGTGCTATCGCCTCGTGTCGTGACATAACGCGCGCGGGCACGCGCCGTCGACGTCGTGACGCAGTTCCTGTCGGCGCGCACGGCGGTTGCCTACGCTCGGCGCGTGGGCCTTGGACAATCGCCATGAAAACTGCCGGTGGAAACAGGAGCGGAATCCCGGTGGCGGCGGGTGCGACACCTGCGCCCGCCGGCAACGATTTCGCGGGCTGGGCCGAGCGCATGCAGCGTGCGCGTGGCCGGCACGCCGCCATCACGCGCAACCTCTACACGTGGTCGAGCTACAAGAACTGGGCCGAACGCGTGAAGTCCGACTGGGACGACGGCGACGGCAAATAGGGCGCGGGCACCCGCTCAGCCGGCCGACGATACGGCGCCGGGCGCCGGCGACGGACTCCCGGTGGCGTCCTGCGAAGCCGCGAGCTGCGGCGGGCCGGTTTCGAGCCAGGTGATGAGCGGGCTCCACTGCTCGAGATCTTCCCGCACCGTATAGCTCTTCATTTCGTGGATGCCGATGCCGAGCTCGGCACTGCGCACATAACTCTGCGAATCGCGGAAAGTCGCGACGATCGGGATGCCGAGCGTCTCGAGGAAGCGCATCAGCGCCTGGTAGGTGAGGGTATTGCGGCGCACGCGATTGGCGATCACGCCGATCCGGTTGTCGCCGCGGCGGATCTTGGCGACCAGCAGCAGGTCCGCGATGCACTTCGAAGCCGCGTGGATGTCGATGTCGGACGGCAACACCGGCACGATGATCTTGTGCGCATCGCGCGTGAGGTCGGGAAAGCCGTGCGAGGGCACCGCGGCCGGCGTATCGACGATCACGCGCCCCGTGCCCTCCGGCGCGCGCAGCTGGAAGCTGCGGGTGAGACGCGTGTCACGCTCGAATGCGGCCACGGCGCGGATCTCGGGCAGCGTCGGCGGGCGCTTCCTGATCCAGCGCATCGCGGAGCCCTGCGGATCGAAGTCCATCAGCAGCGGCGTGAGTTCGCGCGTCGCGAAGTAGCTCGCGAGATTGATCGCAATGGTCGTCTTGCCCGAGCCGCCCTTCGGGTTCATGACGACGATGCGTTGCGGGCCTGGCATCCTCCCGGAAGCCTACACTGTGAGGCCGCGCACGGCGAGCGCGGCAGGGCGGCGCTAGCCTCGCATCCATGGAACGCATGCTGCTCCTGTGGGACGAGTTCGACGACTGGTTCGGCGCCGGGCGCCATGTCATCGTCAGCGCGATAGCCCGGCGGCTCGACTGGCTGCGCCACGCCTGAACCCTTGATTTCTGCGCGCGGGGCCGCATATTCCCCGCGCCATGTCCCAAGCCACCGAAACACGCGGCTTCCAGGCCGAAGTCCGTGAGCTGCTGAAGCTCATGATCCATTCCCTGTACAGCCACAGGGAGATTTTCCTCCGCGAACTGATCTCGAACGCATCCGATGCGAACGACAAGTTGCGTTTTGCCGCGCTCGCCGACCCGGCGCTGCTCGAAGGCGCCGCCGGCGAGCTCGCCATCCGGATCGAGGTCGACGAGAAGGCGGGCACGCTGACCGTCACCGACCACGGCATCGGCATGACGCGCGAGGAAGCGATCGCGCACCTCGGCACGATCGCGAAATCGGGCACGGCCGAGTTCTTCAAGCGCCTGACGGGCGACCAGCAGAAGGACTCGCAGCTGATCGGCCAGTTCGGTGTCGGCTTCTATTCGTCATTCATCGTCGCGGACGAGGTCGAGGTACTGACCCGCAAGGCGGGCGCGCCGGCCGCCGAGGGCGTGCGCTGGTCCTCGAAGGCGGACGGCGACTTTACGGTCGGCACGGTCGAGCGTGCTGCCCGCGGCACGAGCGTCGTGCTGCACCTGAAAAGCGAGGCGCGCGAGTTCCTCGATCCGTTCCGCCTGCGCGCCCTCGTACGGCGCTATTCGGACCACATCGCGTTCCCGGTCGAGATGCAGAAGGAAGGCAGCGCGTCGCTCGATTACGAGGCCGTGAACCAGGCGCGGGCACTGTGGACCCGGCCGCGCACCGAGGTGAGCGACGAGGAGTACCGCGAGTTCTACCAGCACGTCGCCCACGATTTCGAGCCGCCGCTCGCGTGGAGCCACAACAAGGTCGAGGGGCGCCGCGAATACACGAGCCTCCTCTATCTGCCCGGGCATGCACCGTTCGATCTCTGGCAGCGCGACAGGCCGCACGGCCTGAAGCTCTATGTCCGGCGCGTGTTCATCATGGACGATGCGGACCTGCTGCCGCCGTGGCTGCGCTTCGTGCGCGGCGTCGTCGATTCCAACGACCTGCCGCTCAATGTCTCGCGCGAACTGCTGCAGCAGAATGCGGATGTCGAGGCGATGCGCAGCGCGCTCGGCAAGCGTGCGCTCGACCTCGTCGGCAAGCTCGCCGCCGACGAGGATGCGACGAAGTACGCGACCTTCTGGCGCGAGTTCGGCAGCGTGCTGAAAGAAGGGCTCGCCACGGACGAGGCGACCCGCGGGAAGCTCCTGCCGCTGCTGCGCTTCTCGAGCACGCACGGCGAGGGCGATGCCGCCGACGTCAGGCTCGCGGACTACGTGGCGCGGATGCGACCCGGCCAGCAGCATATCTACTACCTCGTGGCGGACAGCATTGCCGCCGCGCGTACCAGTCCCTACATCGAGCGGCTCGCGGCAAAGGGCGTCGAGGTGCTGCTGCTCGCCGACCGCATCGACGAATGGGCGATGTCGCGTGTCGAGGCGTACGAGGGCAAGCATTTCCAGGATGCGACGCGCGGCGACCTCGACCTCGCCGCCATCGACGCCGGCGAGACCGCGCGCTATGACGCGCAAGTCAGGGAATCGAAGCCGCTGCTGAAGCGCATCAAGGATGCGCTCGGCGAGCGCGTCACCGAGGTGCGCGTGAGCCGCCGCCTCGCCGAGACGCCGGCCTGCCTCGTGCTCGGCGAGCACGAGGCAGGGGCGCAGATGCGCCGCATCCTCGCGGGTGCGGGCCAGAAGGTGCCGCAGGGCAAGCCGGTGCTCGAGGTCAATGTCGAGCACCCGCTTGTGCAGCGGCTCGACGGGCTCGCGGCGGGCGAGTCCTTCGACGAACTCGCGCAACTGCTGTACGACCAGGCGTCGCTCGCCGAGGCGGGCGAAGTGGCCAATCCCGGCGATTTCGTGCGTCGCCTGAACCGGGTGTTGTTGCAACTCGCCGCCCTGCGATAATGCGCACTCCACTGCGGGAGAACCGCCATGACCGATCCGACGCAGCGTGACGCGCTGCGCGCGCGGCTGTCGCCGCTCGCCTACCATGTCACGCAGGAGAAGGGCACCGAGCGTGCCTTCACGGGCGAATACAACGGCCACAAGGGGCACGGCACCTACCGCTGTGTCGTGTGCGGCTCGGATCTGTTCAGCTCCGACACGAAATACGATTCCGGCTCGGGATGGCCGAGCTTCTGGCTGCCGCTCGCCGGCGATCGCGTGCGCACGTCCCGCGACACGACGCACGGCATGGTGCGCGTCGAGGTCACCTGCGCAAACTGCGGCGCGCACCTCGGCCACGTGTTCGACGACGGCCCGCGGCCGAGCGGCCAGCGCTACTGCATCAATTCGGCCTCACTCGATTTCCATCCGACCGGGGAGCCACGCTGAATGTCCACGATCCGCGCTTGTGCCCTATTGCTCGCCGCACTGCCGCTCGCCGCGTGCAGTGCAGCCGAAACGCCCACCCCACCGAAGGAAACCGCTGCCATGGCCGTCACCGTCACAGACCTCGCACCAGGCAGCGGGCCCGCGATCGGCGCGGGCCAGGCCGCCGTCGTGCATTACACCGGCTGGCTCTATGACGCGGCTGCACCCGACCACAAGGGCCGCAAGTTCGACAGCTCGCGCGACCACGGCCAGACGTTCACGTTCCGCGTCGGCGCGGGCGAGGTGATTCCCGGCTGGGACCAGGGGGTCCTCGGCATGAAAGTCGGCGGCCAGCGCCGGCTCGTGATTCCGCCCGAACTCGGCTACGGCGCGCGCGGCGCCGGCGGCGTCATACCGCCCGGCGCCACGCTGGTGTTCGACGTCGAACTCGTGGGCATCCAGTGAGCGGCGCCTCGCGGATTTCGGCGCACGTGCCGGTGGCGCGGCCGGCGGCGTGATGACGGCAGGCGTCGCCGACGGCGCGCCGTGATGCAGCGGGGCGTGCGCAGCCTGGTCGACGGGCCGGCCGGATCACTCGAGGTGCTGCTCGACGATCCGGGGACGGCAACGGTTCGCGCCTTCGGTGTCGTGTGTCACCCGCACCCGCTGCAGGGCGGGACGATGGACAACAAAGTCGTCTTCACCCTCGCGCGTGCGCTGCAGGAACACGGCCTGCCGACGCTGCGCTTCAACTACCGCGGCGTCGGCCGCAGTGTCGGGCGCTACGACGAGGGGCAGGGTGAGACGCAGGATGCGCTCGCCGTGGCCGCCTGGGGTTCGGCGCGCTGGCCCGGCGTGCCGGTGTGGTTCGCGGGCTTTTCTTTCGGCGGATTCGTCGCGATCAATGCCGCGCGCCAGCATGGCGCGCAACGGGTGATCGTGGTGGCGCCCGCCGTCGGGCGCCTGTCGAATTTCAAGGTCGACGGGCCCGACTGCCCCTGGCTTCTCGCGCAGGGTGATGCCGACGACGTGGTCGCGCCGGATGCCGTACTCGACTGGGCGCGCGCGCAGGTACCTCCGCCGACGATTGCGATTTTCGCCGGCGTCGGCCATTTCTTCCACGGCAGGCTGAACGAGCTGCGCGAGAGGGTCGTGGCGTACGCCCAAGACGCGGAAAGCCCGGCCGGGTGACCCGGCCGGGCTTTCCGTTGAAGACGACAGGCGAGGCGTCTCAGTTCACGAAGGCCTTGAGGCTCTTCAGCGGCATGGCGCGGACTTTCTTCGACGCCGGCTTTGCCTTGAAGGTCATCTTCTCGCCGGTGAACGGGTTGACGCCCTCGCGCGCCTTGGTGGCGGGCTTCTTCACGACCTTGAGCTTCAGCAGGCCGGGCAGCGTGAACAGCCCGTTGCTGCGCAGGCTCTTGCGGATCACGCCCGAGAGCGAATCGAACACAGAGGAAACCTGCTTGCGCGACAGCCCGGTGTCCTTGCAGATCGCAGCGAGGATCTCCGACTTCGTCGGTGCGCCACCTTTTTTCGCCATTGTCTATTCTCCTGGAGTTTTGGTTTGCTGATCACGCGGCGCGCAGGCGCGCGATCGCGAATCGGGCGGCAACATAGCACATGGGTATGCGCGCGCAAGGGTTTTTTGGTGACATGCGATCGCGAAAGTACTGGTTTTCCAGTACCCGGAGCACATGCCGCGCGCGAGCCCTGCGCGTGTCGTGCTCGACTTTCGATGAATGAGGCGAGCTAACTCCCTGATGTTCTCGCTCATCCGCGCAGCAGGATCAGCAGTGCCTGCAGCGCGATGCACGCCCAGAGCGGCGACAGGTCGATGCCGCCGATGACGGGAATCAGCCGCCGGAACGGCTTCAGGACCGGCTCGCACAGCGACGCGAGGAGGATCGAAACGGGCGAATGCTGCCCGGGTGCGACGAGCGAAATGAGCGCATACAGCACGATGGCGTAGAAATAGACCCACAGGATCTTCGTCACGGCGCCGATCGCAACGAGACGCAACCACATGAGCGTGCCCGGCAGCTCCCCGGTGCGCAGCGCGTACATCACGCCGACCTCGGCGAAGGCAATCAGGAGCACCGCGACGACCGAGGCGGTGTCGACCTTGCCCGCGGGCGGCAGTACGCGTCGCAGCGGCAGGACGAGCGGGTTCGTCAGCCGCACGACCGCCTGGGCGATGGGATTGCGGAAATCGGCGCGCACGAGCTGCATGAGCAGTCGCAGCAGGAAGAGGAAGAAGACGAGCGACAGCAGCGTCTCGATGACATAGATCAAGGCGTTCACGAGACCTCCGCCAGTTCGCGGCCCCGGCGTACGGCCGCATCGACCGCCCCGGAGACGATCGTGTCGAACTGCGCCGCGGCGAGGTGCTGCAATGCCGCTTCCGTCGTGCCGCCCTTCGATGTCACGGAGGCACGCAGCTTCGCGAGGTCGCCGTCGCCCGCGTTCGCGAGGCGACCGGCACCATGGAGCGTGGCCACCGCGAGCCGCCGGGCGGCCGCGGGCTCGAGACCGTGCCGCACGGCACTCCGTTCGAGCTCTGCGGCCAGCAGGAAGAAATAGGCGGGGCCGCTGCCCGAGATGGCGGTCACGACGTCGATGTGATCCTCGCTGTCCACCCAGACGGTTTCGCCGACTGCCGCCATCACCACCTCCGCGCGGCGGCGCACCGTGTCGGAGGTACCGGGTGGCGCAAACAGACCCGTGATGCCCGCGCCGCACAGCGCCGGCCGGTTTGGCATGGCGCGCACCACCGGGGAGCTTGCGCCGCACCAGGCGGAGATCCTGGCAACGCGGACGCCTGCCGCGATCGACAGCACGAGCGGTCGGGCGGCCGCGAGCACGGGCGCGAGTGGCGCGAGGACGGCACGCATGACCTGCGGCTTGACGGCGATCACGAGGACTGCCGCGTGTGCCACGACGGCGGCGTTGTCGGCCGATGTGCGGACCCCGAAATCGGCCTGCAGCGCGGCGCGCGTGGCTGCGTCGGCATCGGCGACCGCGATGTCGGTGGCCGGTGTGCCGCGCGCGCGCAGGCCCGACACGAGCGCGCGTCCCATGTGGCCACCACCGATGAATGCGATGAGTTCTCCCGCCATGCGCGGATGTTAACCGGTCAGCGGGCCGCAGGGCGCGGGCCGAAGATTGCCGTGCCGATGCGCACGAGCGTGGCGCCTTCGGCAATCGCGGCGGCGTAGTCGCCGCTCATGCCCATCGACAGCGTGTCGAGAGCGAAGCCCGCGTCGCGCAGTGCCTCGAACGCCGTGCGCGCGCGCGCGAACCAGTGGCGCTGTCGCGCCGGGTCCGCTTCCTCGGGCGGCAGGCACATGATCCCGCGCAGTGCGAGACGCGGGAGTGCCGCGACGGCCGCCGCGAGCGCCGGCAACTCGCCGGGCGAGACTCCCGCCTTGCCGGGTTCGTCCGCGACGTTGACCTGCAGGCACACGTTGAGTGCCGGCGCGTAATGCGGCCGCTGCGCCGCGAGGCGTTCGGCGAGCTTCACGCGGTCGATGCCATGGACCCAGGCGAAGCGCTCGGCGACCGGGCGTGTCTTGTTGGCCTGCAGCCGGCCGATGAAATGCCAGGTCGGTTCGAGATCCTCGAGCGCGTCGATCTTCGCCAGCGCCTCCTGCAGGTAGTTCTCGCCGAAGTGTTCGACCCCGGCCGCGGCCACCGCACGCACGCTCGCGGCCGGATGTCCCTTCGAGACGGCAAGCAACGTGACGGAGTCGACATTCCGGCCGCACTGCAGCGCCGCCGCCGCGAGCGCCGCGCGCAGCTTTCGCACGTTGTCAGGCAAATTCTGCGGACCGATTAACATATTGGACGCGGACCCCCTCCGCTATACTTCGGCCGCTTCTCGCGAGGATCTGGCATGGCCGTCGATATTGCGCAATTGCTTGCGTTTGCCGTCAAGAACAACGCCTCGGACCTGCACCTGTCTTCCGGCGTGCCGCCGATGATCCGGGTCGACGGCGACATGAAGCGCATCAACATGCCGGCACTGTCCCACAAGGAAGTGCACAGCATGGTGTATGACATCATGAACGACAAGCAGAGGAAGTCGTACGAGGAATTCTTCGAGACCGACTTTTCGTTCGAAATCCCGAAACTCGCGCGCTTTCGCGTCAATGCCTTCAACCAGAACCGTGGCGCGGGCGCGGTGTTCCGCAACATCCCCTCGACGATCCTCTCGCTCGACGACCTCGCCGCACCGAAGATCTTCCGCGACCTGTGCATGCTGCCGCGCGGGCTCGTGCTCGTCACCGGCCCGACCGGCTCCGGCAAGTCGACCACGCTCGCCGGCATGATCAATCACTGCAACGACAACCGGCCGGACCACATCCTCACGATCGAGGACCCGATCGAGTTCGTCCATGAATCGAAGCGCTCGCTCGTCAACCAGCGCGAGGTGCACCGCGACACGCTCGGGTTCAGCGAAGCGCTGCGCTCGGCGCTGCGCGAGGATCCGGACGTGATCCTCGTCGGCGAAATGCGCGATCTCGAGACGATCCGTCTCGCGCTGACCGCCGCCGAGACCGGCCACCTCGTCTTCGGCACGCTGCACACGAGCTCGGCGGCCAAGACCATCGACCGCGTCGTCGACGTGTTCCCGGCGGCCGAGAAGGAAATGGTGCGCTCGATGCTCTCGGAATCGCTGCGCGCGGTGATCTCGCAGACCCTGATGAAGCGCATCGGCGGCGGCCGCGTCGCCGCGCACGAGATCATGATCGGCACGCCCGCGATCAGGAACCTGATCCGCGAGGGCAAGATCGCGCAGATGTACTCCTCGATCCAGACCGGGCAGGCGCAGGGCATGCAGACGCTCGACCAGTGCCTCACCGAACTCGTGCAGAAGGGCGTCGTCAGCAAGGAAGAGGCGCGCTACAAGGCGCAGAACAAGGACGCATTGTGAAACCGGCTGACGGGAGCCCGTAACCATGGACCGCGATCAAGCCATCAAGCTGATGCAGGACCTCCTCCGCCGCGTGGTGGAGAAGAAGGCGTCGGACCTGTTCATCACGGCCGGGTTCCCGCCGGCGATCAAGGTGGACGGCGAAGTGCGCCCGCAGAGCGAGCGCGCGCTCTCCGCCGAGCAGTCGGCGGTGCTGGTGCGCGCGATCATGAACGACCGCCAGTCGAAGGAATTCGACGCGACGAAGGAATGCCAGTTCGCGATCGCGCCGCCCGGCATCGGCCGCTTCCGTGTCAGCGCCTTCGTGCAGCAGGGCCAGACCGGCTGCGTGATCCGTCTCATCAACTCGAAGATCCCGAACTTCGAGGAACTCGACCTGCCGCCGATCCTGAAGGAAGTCGTGCTTTCGAAGCGCGGCCTCGTGATCATCGTCGGCGGCACCGGCTCGGGCAAGTCGACCACGCTCGCCGCGATGGTCGGCTACCGCAACGAGAAGACGCGCGGGCACATCGTCACGATCGAGGACCCGGTCGAGTACGTGCACCAGCACAAGGGCTGCGTGATCACGCACCGCGAGATCGGTGTCGATACCGAGTCGTGGCACGCAGCGCTGAAGAACACGCTGCGCCAGGCCCCCGACGTGATCCTGATCGGCGAGATCCGCGATCGCGACACGATGGAGTACGGCATCCAGTTCGCCGAAACGGGTCACCTCGTGCTCGCGACCCTGCACGCGAACAGCGCCAACCAGGCGCTCGACCGCATCATCAACTTCTTCCCCGACGAGCGGCGCGAACAGCTGCTGATGGACCTGTCGCTCAATCTGCGCGGGCTCATCTCGCAGCGCCTCATCCCGCGCGAATCGGGCAGCGGGCGCATCGCGGCGATGGAGATCATGCTGAATTCGCCCTTGATCCAGGACCTCATCTTCAAGGGCGAGGTCGCCAAGATCAAGGAAGTGATGGCGCGCTCGACCCGCATCGGCATGAAGACCTTCGACCAGGCGCTGTTCGAGCTGTACGAGACCGGCCACGTGTCGTACGAGGACGCGCTGCGCAATGCCGACTCCAAGAACGAGCTGCGCCTGAAGATCAAGCTCGAGAGCAAGCGCGAGAACAAGAACATCGACGACGGCGGCGGCGCGCTGCGCATCGTCGAGGAAGAGCAGGGGCGCGTCATATGAAGGCGACGACCAAGGTTGCGGGTTCGACCGGCGACACGACGACCCAGGCGCCTGCTCCCGACACGCCGATCGCGATCAACACGCGTCCGCTGTTCAAGCTGATGGTGGAGAAGAAGGCGTCCGACCTCTTCTTCACGTCGAACGCCCCGATCAAGATCAAGATCGAGGGCCAGATTTTCCCGGTCAACAAGCAGGTGCTGGCCCCGGAAACGGTGCGCCAGTCGGCCTATGCGCTGATGACGCCCGAGCAGCTCGAGTTCTTCCACCGCGAGCTCGAGATCGACTTCGCGATCTCGGAGCCCGGCCTCGGGCGCTTCCGCGTCAACGTGTTCCACCAACGCGGCTACCCCGCGATGGTGATGCGCTACATCACGGCGGACATGCCGCGGCTCGATGCGCTCGGCCTGCCCGAGGTGTTTCGCGAGCTGATCATGCTGAAGCGCGGCCTGATCCTGCTGGTCGGCGCGACCGGCTCCGGCAAGTCGACGACCCTCGCGTCGATGATCAATTACCGCAACGAGAACTCCTCGGACCACGTCGTCACGATCGAGGACCCGATCGAGTTCCTGCACACGAACAAGCGCTCGATCGTCAACCAGCGCGAGGTGGGGCTCGACACCAAGAGTTTCGAGCGTGCGCTGCGCAGCGTCATGCGCGCCGCGCCCGACGTGATCCTGGTCGGCGAGATCCGCGACCGCGACACGATGCAGGCGTGCATCAACCTGTCGGGAACGGGCCACCTCGTGCTCGCCACGCTGCACGCGAACAACTGCGCGGAAACGATGGACCGCATCATCAACATGTTCCCGCGCGACCAGCACAACCAGATCTTCCTCGACCTGTCGCAGTACCTGAAGGCGATCGCGGCGCAGCGGCTCGTGTTCGGCAAGGACGGCAAGCGCGTCGCCGCGGTCGAAGTGATGATGAACACGCCGCACATTTCAGAGCTCATCAAGAAAGGCGACGTGACCGCGATCAAGGAAGCGATCGTGCAGAGCTCCGAGCGCAACGTGCAGAGCTTCGACGCGGCGCTCTACGAGCTCGTCAAGTCGGGCCGCATCGAACTCGAGGAGGCGCTCAACAACGCCGATTCGCGTACGAACCTAGAGGCGAAGATCAACTTCGGCTGATGTGCCCGCGCGTGCGGGTCACCCCGGCGCCCGGCTTCAGGGGCTTGCCGGGACCGTCGT
>WBZO01003389.1_pt1 | contig 18730 bp, 21 predicted proteins | sample 5204261 | NCBI WGS metagenome assembly WBZO01 (sample SAMN12412400, study PRJNA552823) | activated sludge metagenome | isolation source: activated sludge from anammox sidestream of wastewater treatment plant... | place: USA: North Carolina | collected 2017-09
GCATCATCGGTGGCTATTGGCTTGTTGGCGGAGGAATTTAGCCTGTTCCCTGATCAGAAACCGCAGTTCGTCGCACAGGCCGAAGCCACTATCACAGCGGCGATGGGGCGACAGATTAGAGTGCTGATCCCGCTGATTGAGTTTGGCAAGGCAGACGTTGTCCGTCTGGCTCATGCCAAAGGTATTATGGGCACCTATTCGTGCCACACTGGTAATTCAGAGCCTTGTGGGCGATGCATTGCCTGTTTGGAATATCAGTTCAATGAGGAGAAATGATATGGGCGGAAGTTATGGTGGAGGATTGGGTAGTTCGGATATTAAGAATCTTGAAGAGCGGGTTAAACAGAAGCTTAACGAGGCCAAGAGTGACAGCAGTCGTCATGTGTTTATCAGTTTTGACCATGAGGATATGAATGATGTGAATCTGCTTCGCGGTCAAGCGAAGAACGATAAGCTCGACTTGCAGTTTGACGACCACTCCGTCAAAGAACCTTATGACAGTGCCAATGCGGATTACATAAAGCGTCAAATACGAGAAAAGATTGATCGCTGTTCGGTCACAGTGGTTTATCTCAGTAATAAAACTGCTTCCAGTAAATGGGTGAATTGGGAAATTGAAGAGAGCATTAAGCGTGGCAAGGGTGTTATCGGCGTTTACAAGGGCGACAAAGCGCCTGCCAGCTTACCCTCCGCCTTTCAGAAGAATGGTTGCAAAGCTGTAAAGTGGGAGCACACTGCTCTGATGAAGGCAATTGAAGATGCCAGTACCAAAAGGTGACAGTGAGAAGGGAAAGCTTGCCTTTTCATTCGAGGGTAAGTGCCAAGTAGCTGGGTTTCTGCGCTAGGGCCGGCGGGGAACTTGAATGTATCTTGTGTGGTGAGTAATATTACTCAAAACATTGAGTAATTTGTAATGACCTACCAGCGCCCCCACGCCGACATCCTCGCCCGCCGTCTGGCGGAGCCGCGCCGTTTCATCCAGGCGGTGGCGGGTCCGCGCCAGGTGGGCAAGACCACGCTGGTGCAGCAGGTGGTCGAGCAGGCGAAGTTGCCGGTGCAGTTCGCGAGCGCCGACGAGCCGACCCTGCGCGGCGCCGAATGGATCGCCCAGCAGTGGGAGGCGGCGCGGCTGATGGCGGCCGATGCCGTACTCGTGCTCGACGAGGTGCAGAAGATCGGCGGCTGGTCGGAGACGGTGAAACGGCTGTGGGATGAGGACACCCGCAAGCGGCGGCCCATCAAGGTGGTGTTGCTGGGTTCGGCGCCGCTGCTGATTCAGCGCGGCCTGTCCGAGAGTCTGGCCGGGCGCTTCGAGGTGTTGCACCTGCCGCACTGGTCGGCGCTGGAGATGCAGCAGGCGTTCGGCTGGCCGGTGGAGAAGAGCATTTTCTACGGCGGCTATCCCGGCGCGGCGGCGCTCGCGGCGGATCATGAGCGCTGGGTGCGTTACGTGCGCGATGCGCTGATCGAGACCACGCTCGCCCGCGACGTGTTGCTGCTCAGCCGTGTGGACAAGCCGGCGCTGCTGCGGCGGCTGTTCGAACTGGGGTGCCGCTACTCGGGACAGATCCTGTCGTACACCAAGATGGTCGGCCAGCTTCAGGACGCGGGCAATACGACCACGCTCGCGCATTACCTCGATCTGCTGGCGGGCGCGGGCATGCTGGCCGGGCTGCCCAAGTTCGCGGGCGCGGTGGTGCGCAGTCGTGCATCGAGCCCGAAATTGCAGGTGCTCGATACTGCGCTGTTCTCGGCCTTGGGCGGCTACACCTTCGATGAGGCGCGCGCCGACCGTGAGTATTGGGGCAGGCTGACGGAATCCGCGGTGGGGGCGCATCTCGCCAATGCCGCGATGGCCGGTGAATGCGAACTGTTTTACTGGCGCGACCGCAATCGCGAAGTGGATTTCGTTGTGCGCGCCGGCCGCCGGCTGACCGCCATCGAGGTGAAGAGCGGCCGCGCCACCGATACCTTGCCTGGCATGGAATCCTTCGCGACGGCCTTCAAGCCGCAGCGCAAGCTGCTGGTTGGTGGCGATGGCATTCCGGTGGAGGAGTTTCTGATGCGGCCGGTGAGCCATTGGGTGGGGCCGTGAGTCCGCCGAACGGTAATCCCGGCGGCGAGGTGCTGGTGTACGAGGCGGCCGACGGTTCGGCCCGGGTGGACGTGCGGCTGGAGCAGGACACCGTTTGGTTGACGCAGCGGCAGATGTCGGAGCTTTTTGAGACCACGCCCGAAAACGTGCTGATGCACCTGAAAAATGTCTTTGGCGACGGGGAATTGGAGGAGGCGGCAACTATTAAGGATTTCTTAGTAGTTCAAGCCGAGGGCAAGCGGCAGGTGAGGCGCAGCCTGAAGCACTATAACCTCGACGCCATTATTTCCGTCGGCTACCGGGTCAATTCCCGTCGCGGTGTGCGTTTCCGCCAGTGGGCCACCCGTGTGCTGCGTGATCATCTGGTGCGGGGCTATACCTTCAACCAGACCCGGCTGGCCGAGCGCGGGCTTCTGGAGGCCCGGCAGACGCTGGATCTGCTGGCCCGTACCCTTCAGAACCAGGCCCTGGTGGATGACACCGGACGGGCGGTGCTGGAACTGATCACCGGCTACGCCGATACCTGGCGCCTGCTGCTGGAATATGACGAGCACCGGCTGGCGCCGCCGCCCGGCGTGCGACCGTCCAAAGGTGTGTTGGATTATGCCAGAGCTACCGCCGCCATTGCCGATTTCAAGCGCGAGCTGATGGCGCGGCGGGAGGCCACGGAACTGTTCGGCAACCTGCGCAGTCCTGCCCTGGAGGGGATTCTCGCCAGTATCGAGCAGACGATGTTCGGCGAGGCGCTGTATCGTTCGTGTGAAGAGAAAGCGGCCAACCTGCTGTATCTCGTCATCAAGGATCATCCGTTCTCCGACGGCAACAAGCGCATCGGCTCCTTCCTGTTCATGCTCTACCTGAGACAGGAAGACATCGCGCATGCCCTGAACCCGTCGGCATTGACGGCGCTCGCGCTGCTCATCGCCGAGAGCGCCCCGACCGGAAAGGATCTGATGATCCGGTTAATCATGAATCTGCTGGTGGAACGCCGAGCGTGAGCAACTTCTCCGAATCGGTGGTCGAAGATGCTGCGCTCGGTTGGCTGGAATCGCTCGGCTATGCCGTGCTGCATGGCCCCGATATCGCTGCTGGCGAGCCAGCCGCCGAGCGTGGCGACCCGGCGTGTCGCGACGTGGTGCTGGAGGGCCGGCTGCGCCAGGCGCTGGCGCGCTTCAATCCCGGTCTGCCGGCCGAAGCGTTGGATGATGCCTTCCGCAAGTTGACCCGCGCCGAAGCGCCTTCGCTGCTGGAGCGCAACCGTATCGTGCACCAGAGACTGGTGGACGGCGTGACCGTCGAGTATCGCCGCAAGGATGGCTCGATTGCCGGTGCGCAGGCGCGTGTGATCGACTTCGACAATCCCGACGGCAACGACTGGCTGGCTGTCAATCAGTTCACTGTGGCCGAGGGGCAGCACACGCGCCGGCCGGACGTGGTGCTGTTCGTCAACGGCCTGCCGCTGGCGGTGATCGAGCTCAAGAACCCCGCCGACGAAAACGCCACCGTCTGGAGCGCGTGGCAGCAGTTCCAGACCTACCAGGCCCAGATCCCCGCGCTGTTCGCCACCAACGCCGCCCTGGTCGTGTCGGACGGCATGGAGGCGCGCATCGGCGCGGTCGGGGCGGGCAAGGAGTGGTTCAAGCCGTGGCGGACGATCACTGGACAAGGGGACGCACCCTCGAAGCTCACCGAGCTGCAGGTGGTGCTGGAAGGCGTGTTCGAGCAACGGCGGTTTCTCGACCTGCTGCGCTACTTCATCGTGTTCGAGGACGACGGCGGCGGCAGGACCATCAAAAAGATGGCGGGTTACCACCAGTTCCACGCCGTAAACGTGGCGGTGGAGGAGACGCTGCGTGCCTCGGGTCGTGATTGGATGGGTGACTCGTCGGGCAGGTTTTACGCGGAAGGGCAGGTCGGGGGTGAGAAGGGCGACCGGCGCGTCGGCGTGGTGTGGCATACGCAGGGCTCGGGTAAGAGCCTGACCATGGCCTTCTACGCCGGGCGCGTGATCCTGCACCCGGCGATGGAGAATCCTACCATCGTCGTCATTACCGACCGTAATGACCTGGACGATCAGTTGTTCGGCACCTTCTCCCGCTGCCGGGGCCTGCTGCGCTACGAGCCGGAGCAGGCGGCGGATCGTGCCGATTTGCACGCGAAACTGCAGCGTGCCTCCGGCGGGGTGGTGTTCACCACCATCCAGAAGTTTTTCCCCGAGGAAAAAGGCGACCGCCATCCGGTGTTGTCCGATCGGCGCAACATCGTCGTCATGGCCGACGAGGCGCACCGCAGCCAGTACGACTTCATCGACGGCTACGCCCGCCACATGCGCGATGCGCTGCCGAACGCCTCGTTCATCGGTTTCACCGGCACGCCTATCGAGAAGTCCGACGCCAATACCCGCGCCGTGTTCGGCGACTACATCAGTGTGTACGACATCCAGCGGGCGGTGACGGATGGCGCCACGGTGCCCATCTATTACGAAAGCCGGTTGGCCAGGCTGGAACTGAAGGCGGCCGAGCGCCCGAGGATCGACCCCGAGTTCGAGGAGATCACCGAAGGCGAGGAGGTCGAGCGGCGCGAGCAATTGCGCACAAAATGGGCAAGGTTGGAGGCGATTGTCGGTTCAGAGAATCGAATAAGTCTTATCGCCCGGGATCTCGTGGCACATTGGGAGCGACGGCTCGATGACGGCATGGAAGGCAAGGCCATGGTGGTGTGCATGAGCCGGCGCATCTGCGTCGATCTCTACAACGCCATCGCCCGGCTGCGGCCGGACTGGGTCCATGAGTCGGACGAGCAGGGTTCGATGAAGGTCATCATGACCGGCTCGGCCACCGATCCGCTGGACTGGCAGCCGCATATCCGCAACAAGAAGCGCCGCGAGGACATGGCGCTGCGCTTCCGCGATGCGAAAGATCCCTTCCGGATCGTCATCGTGCGCGACATGTGGCTGACCGGCTTCGACGCGCCGAGCCTGCACACCATGTACGTGGACAAGCCGATGCACGGCCATGGCCTCATGCAGGCCATCGCGCGCGTCAACCGCGTGTTCAGGGACAAGCCGGGCGGGCTGGTCGTGGACTACCTGGGGCTGGCCGACGAACTCAAGAAGGCGCTGGCTACCTATACCGAAAGCGGCGGCACCGGCAAGACGGCCATCGACCAGTCCGAGGCTGTGGCCCTGATGCAGGAGAAGTACGAGGTCTGCCTGGGGCTGTTCCACGGCTTTGACTGGACCAAGTGGGTCAGCGGCACCCCGCAGGAACGCCTGTCGCTGCTGCCGGCAGCGCAGGAACATATCCTCGCGCAGGACGACGGCAAGAATCGCCTGCTGCAAGCCGTGACCGACTTGACCAAGGCTTTTGCCCTCGCCGTGCCGCACGAGGCGGCGCTCGCGATCCGTGACGACGTAGGCTTCTTTCAGGCCGTGCGCGCCGTGCTGGCCAAGGGCACGCCCGGCGAACGCAAGACCGACGAGGAAATGGAACACGCCATCCGGCAGATCATCTCGAAGGCGGTGGTTTCCGACGAGGTGATCGACATCTTCGCCGCCGCCGGACTGAAAAAGCCGGATATCTCCATTCTCTCCGATGAATTTCTCGCCGAGGTCCGCGGCCTGCCGCAGCGCAACCTCGCCGTGGAGCTGCTGCAGAAGCTGCTGAAGGGCGAGATCAGGAACCGCTCGCGCCGCAACGTGGTGCAGGCCCGCTCCTTCGCCGAGCTGCTGGAACAGGCCATCCGCCGCTACCAGAACCGCGCCATCGAGACCGCCCAGGTGATTGAAGAGCTGATCCAGCTCGCCAGGGATATGCGCGCCGCCAATGCACGCGGCGAGGATCTGAAACTGACTGAGGACGAGCTGGCCTTCTACGATGCGCTGGAAGTCAACGACAGCGCCGTCAAGGTGCTGGGAGAGCCGACACTGGTGAATATTGCCCGTGAACTGGTGGAGATGGTCAGGAAAAACGTCACCATCGACTGGACCGTCCGTGAAAATGTCCGCGCCCAGCTCCGTGTCATCGTCAAGCGCATCCTGCGCAAACACGGCTATCCGCCGGACAAACAGGAGAAGGCGACGCAGACGGTGCTGGAGCAGGCGGCGCTGTTATCAGCGGAGTGGGCGACATCATAGATTCGTGAAAAATCATGTTTCCGGATAATCCACAGGTTGATCTGACGGAGATCCTGCCCCATGAAATCAGGCTGCCCGTTTTGCGAAACCGAATCTTTGTCGGTCGAGTACCAGGGTAATTTGTGTTTCGCGATTCGTGACGCTCACCCGGTCTCTCCGGGGCATACCCTCGTGATACCCCGGCGCCACATCGCCTCGTTCTTTGATGCCACGGAGGCTGAGCGGTCGGCCATGATGATCGCATTGGATGCGGCAAGACAAGTCCTGGGTCGAGAATTCTCTCCGAACGGCTACAACATCGGCATCAACGATGGCATGGCGGCCGGCCAGACCGTGCCGCATCTGCATATCCACCTGATCCCACGCTACCAGGGCGACTGTGCCGACCCGCGCGGCGGGGTGCGATGGGTGGTGCCGGGCAAGGCCAGGTACTGGGAGGGGTGATATTCCCGCGTTCTAAATTCATGAGTTTATCCGTTTGAAGCCGCTCGAATGCCCCGTTCTTATCACTACCACGTCTACGTCATCGAGCTCTCGGAAGACGTGCTCTATGAGCCCAGATTCAAACGGGCCAACCCCGATTACGATTACGGTAAGCCCTGTGTCTACGTCGGCATGACCGGGCTCGACCCCGACGTGCGCTTCGACAAGCACAAGGCCGGCATCCAGTCGAACCGCTTCGTGCGGGAGTACGGGCTGCGGCTGATGCCGGAGCTCTATGAGGTGTATAACCCCATGCCCTACGAGGCCGCGCGCGAGATGGAAGTGGAGCTGGCCATCGGGCTGCGCGAGGCGGGGTATGGGGTGTGGCAGGCGTAGGGTAATGGCATCGGGCCGGATGGGGACAGATTTGTAGACCTGTCCCCGAATCGAGCCCTGTAGTTTCCGTAGCCTGTATGGGGCGTAGCGGAATCCGGGCGTGCCTGTTTCGTCCTCCCGGATTTCGGCGCTTTGTACGTGTATCCGAGTTACGATCCACGGCCCCGGGGACGGACTGGAAGTCCGTCCCCATCGCCACCGGCGGCGCGCAGGGGACAGATTTATAAATCTGTCCCCGAATTTGGCCGTATTGTGGGCGCGCGGCGCGAGGGCTATAGTCGTGAACGGGGCGGATCACTACGTGGAGGTTTTCAGATGGTTTTGCGGCGGATGGTTTTTCTCCTGTTGCTGGTGATGGTCTGGCCCGCGCAGGCGGATAGCGGGGAGGACCCGGGGCTCACGGAGGCGCGGACGGTCTTTCTGCGCGGGGTGGACGGGGACAAGCGCGCGGTGCGCGACGCGGTGCAGCGTTTCAAGACCCTGAGCCGGGCGCATGCGGGGGAGCCGGTGTTCCAGGCGTATCTCGGCGCGGCGATGACCCTGCAGGGGCGCGACGCCCCCAACAACATCGAGAAGGGGCGCATCACCGAGGAGGGGCTGGGCGTGCTCGACCGCGCGCTGGACGCGCAGATGGCGAAGCCGGACCCGGGGTCGGTGCACACTCTCGACACGATGCTGGTGGCGGCGAATACCTATATCCATCTGCCAGCCTTCTTCAATCGCTACCAGCAGGGCAAGGATCTGTTGCAGAAGATCCTCGCCCATCCCGATTTCGACGGCATGGCGCCGGGTTACAAGGCGGCGGCCTACCTGGCCCAGGCGCTGGTGTCCCACGGCGACGCGGACGACGAGGCCTATCGCCGCTACCTGGAGTTGACCGTCGGCGCCGATCCCAAGGGCCGCGATGGCGAGTTCGCCGGCAAGCGGCTGCAGGAGCTGACGGACGTGGGGGAGTAACCTGAAAAGGGGACAGATTTGAAATCTGTCCCCATTCCTGTGGTAAGGGGACAAGGGGACAGACTTAAGTCTGTCCCCTTACTGCCGATGGTGGGCCTACGCTCAGGCGTACTTCCGGAACTGTCCCACCACAACCCCGAAGATCTCCAGCGCGCCCTGCGGCCGGATGACCGGGTAGGCCTTGTTTTCCGGCTTCAGGATGTAGCGGCCCTTTTCCTGGCCGAGGCGCTTGAGGGTGAATTCGTTGTCCACGATGGCGACGACGATCTCGCCGACCTTCGCGCTGCCGCGCTTCTCGACCACGACGATGTCGTCCGAGTGGATGCCGGCGTCCATCATCGAGTCGCCCTTGACGCGGATCAGCACCGTGTTCGACGGATTCTTCACCAGATATTTGTCGATGGTGACGTTGTCCGGGCGGGTGTCCGCGGCCGGGCTCGGCAGGCCGGCCGGGACGCTCTCGGCAAAGGCCCGCTCGAAGAAACGCGCGCCGGGGCGCAGCCGCTGGCCGGGTGCGCTCTCGAGGAAGCCCTCGCCCTTGAGGCGCAGCACCAGGCTCGCCACCGAGGCCTTCGAACGCATGCCGATGAGTTCGCCGATCCCGGCATAGGAGGGCAGCACCTGATGTCGGGCGTAGTAATCCTGCAGGCGGGTGAGATATTGCGCGTCATTCGACATGAGGGTTATGCTAGCGAACGAACGTTCGGAGGTCAAGGAGGCGCGGCATGGAAGCCGGGAAAACGAAGGAAGGGGAAACCATTGCACCCGTGGAGCGCATCGCGCAGGCGATTCTTCGGGTCCGCGGGCAGAAGGTGATACTGGACGCCGATCTGGCGGGGCTTTACGGCGTGCCCACGAAGCGCCTGAACGAGCAAGTCAGGCGAAATCGGGCGCGATTTCCCGAGGATTTCATGTTTCAGTTGACCAGAGAGGAGAAGGCCGAGGTGGTCGCAAATTGCGACCACCTCGGTCGGCTCAAGTATTCGCCTGCTTTGCCCATGGTGTTTACGGAGCATGGTGCAATCATGGCGGCGTCGGTGCTCAACTCGAAGCGGGCAGTGGATATGAGCGTGTTTGTCGTGCGCGCCTTCGTCCATCTGCGGCAACTGTTTGCCTCTCACGAGACCCTGGCCCGAAAACTTGTCGCCCTGGAACGGAAATACGATGCACAGTTCAAGGTCGTTTTCGACGCCATCCGCGCACTGATGACGCCGCCGGCACCGAAGAAGAAACGGCCGATCGGGTTCGGGCCGTGGGAGGAGTCGCCGGGAAATGGCGATGGGGGGTGAGCTTCCGGCATGGAGGCGGATTCCGGAGCGGGGACGGATTTGAAAATCTGTCCCCGTGTGAGAATCTGTCTCCGTGCGGGGGCGGGCCTGTATAAAATACATCTGTCCCGGGTTTTTCCATGACGAAGGGGGCCGTGATGTCCCATCATCCCTTTTATCCGATCGTCTACGTGCGCGGCTACGCCATGACCCGGGGCGAGATCGAGGATACGGTCGCCGATCCCTACATGGGCTTCAACCTCGGCAGCACCAAGCTGCGCCAGCGCTGGACCGGCGACATCCAGCGCCATATCTTCGAGTCGCCGCTCATCCGCCTGATGAAGGACTACGGCTATACGGACGCCTTCTCCGAGGGCGTGGAGCTGAGCGGCGACCCGCCCGTCCCGTGGAAGACGGTCTGGGTGTATCGCTATTACGAACAGGCCTCGCGCGACCTGGGCGACGGGCGGCGACCGGAGCTCGAGGTCTTCGCCGAGGGCCTGGGCGGTTTCCTGCGCGATGTGCGCGCGCGCATCTGCGGCGCTGATGAAGAGGCGCGCCGGGAGTTCCGCGTCTACCTGGTGGCGCATTCCATGGGCGGGCTGGTGGTGCGTGGCTGGCTGCAGAACACCCGCGCCGGCGAGCCCGACCCGGTCGCGGTGGAGAAGGTCTTCACCTATGCCACGCCGCATGGCGGCATCGACGTGCGCCTGCTCGGCAACGTGCCGCGCTTCGTGCAGATCAACGACAGCGGGAGTTTCAACGAGGCGCGCATGCGCGAGTACCTGCGGATCGCGCCCGGCGAACCGGTGCACAGCCTCGACGGGAAATTCGACCCTGGCCGTTTCTTCTCGCTGGTCGGGACCAACGAGCGCGATTACACCGCGGCCCATGGCCTGTCGCGCCTGGCGGTGGGGCCGATGAGCGACGGCCTGGTGCGGATCCGGAACGCCTATGTGAAGGGCGGTCCGCGCGCCTTCGTGCACCGCGCCCATTCCGGCCATTTCGGAATCGTGAATTCCGAGGAGGGCTATCAGAACCTGCGGCGGTTTTTCTTCGGGGACATGGCGGTGTACGGCGTCCTGCACGTCCGGGATTTCAGGCTGCCGCCGAAGATCGAGACGGCGAAGCGGAAGGGCAGGCCGGTGCGGGCGTCCTATCACGTGGAGGTGATCGTGCGCGTGCGGGATTTCCGCTGGGACCTGCACCGGCGCACGCTGGACGAGGGGTCGGCCGTGTTCGCGAAATACGACGAGGTGGTGGAGCAGGGCAGGGGCCTGACGCTGTTCAGCACTTTCCTCTCCCGCGCACTGATCCAGAAGAACAGCCGCTACATGGGCCTCTCGGTCGATCTGCGCGTGCTGGTGCCCGAGTACGTCGTCGGGGACGACCATTTCTTCGACGATCACTACGACGGGGCGTATCTGTTCCGCGACAAGCTGAATCTCCTCGTCGATCGGGACGCGGACGGCGCGGCCCGCGTCAAGTACGGCTGGGACAACGAGAACGGCGCCAACCGCGCCGGCCGCGTGGCCGGGACCGTGGCCCGGGACGGCGGATGGCAGTGCGAGATCCCCGTCCGGAACACGGCCCGCCCCGGCATCGACGCCGTGCTGACGCTGCGGATGGCGAACATGACCGGGCCGGGGACAGACCCCGGGTTGGGGACAGACTTGAAGTCTGTCCCCTAGTGCGGGGACAGATTTATTTAATCCTGGAGCCCAATCTGGAATTCGGGGACGGATTTGAAATCCGTCCCCGAACCCTACGCAGGATCAAATAAATCTGTCCCCATTTTACGGGAGAGGTATATGCCGGAGACCTGTGTCTGCTGGAAATGCGGGGCGGTCCAGCAGGATCTGTCGTTGCCGCTCGCGCGCCTCGCCGAGTGCCCGTCCTGCCGGGCGGAGTTGCACGTGTGCCGGATGTGCGTGTATTTCGACCCGGTCACCGCGCAACAGTGCCGTGAGCCCGTGGCGGACGCGGTGGCCGACAAGCAGCGCGCCAATTTCTGCGGCTATTTCCAGATGCGGCCGAACGCCTTTGCCGCGCCGTCGAGCAAGGCCGAGGCGTCTCGCCGTGGGCTGGAGGCGTTGTTCGGCGGGGAAGCTGTGGCGTCCGCGCCATCGGAAAACGGCAACCCCGAGGATCTGGCGCGGAAGAGACTGGAGGAATTGTTCAAGAAATAGAAACGGAAGGTAACAGGAGAATGAGTCCGCAGGCTGGGCTGAATGGAATGAGGCCCAACGCATTTCTGGATGAATGAAAAAAGAGACCAGGGATGGCAAGCAAAAAACAGCGGTCTGAAAATACGATGGTTGCAGTGGATCAGGTCACCAGATCGATTCTATGGTTACGCGGACAGAGGGCGATGCTCGATGTGGAGTTGGCATCTCTCTCATCTCTCTATGGTGCAGAAAGTAAGGCGCTGCTCCAGGCGGTGAAGAGGAATCTGGATAGGTTCCCGGGTGATTTTGAATTTCAGTTGACTAATCATGAAGTTATAAACTTGAGGTCATAGGTTGTGGTCTCAAGTTGGGGAGGTCGTCGCTATTTGCCGTATGCCTTTACCGAACAGGGCGTCGCCATGCTGTCCAGCGTGCTGCGCCGCCCGCGGGCGGCACAGGTCAATTCGAAATCATGCGCGCCTTCGTCCGTCTGCGGCAATGGAGGGCCTCGAACGAGGCGCTCTCCCGAAAGCTCGTCGCCCTGGAATGGAAATACGACGCGCAATTCAAGGTCGTCTTCGATGCCATCCGCGCGCGGATGACGCCGCCGGAGCCGAAGAAGACGCGGCCGATCGGGTTCGGGCCGTGGTAGAAAACATAAGAAAACCCGTTCCCCGGCCTATTCTTCGATCAGTTGACGATGGACGATGACGGCGGTGTTGCGCGGACGGATCGCCAAGCCGCGCGCCTCGACGTGGGCGCGGGTGAGGGCGGCGCCGTAGAACAGGATCAGCGAGGAGTAATAGACCCACAGCAGCAACAGCACCAGCGAGCCGGCCGCGCCGTAGGTGGAGGCGGTGGCGGAATGCGCCAGATACAGCGCGATCAGGTAGCGGCCGGCCGTGAACAGCAACGCGGTGACGAAGGCGCCCGGCAGCACGTCGCGCCAGGACAGGACGACATCGGGCAGGATCTTGAAGATCGCCGCGAACAGCAGTGTGATGACCGCGAGCGAGACGCCGATCTCCAGCAGCGTCATGATCGCGGCGGGTATCGGCAGCCATTGCGAGGCAAAGGTCGCGGCCACCTGCACCGAGATGCTCAGCAGCAGGGAGACCAGCAGGATGAAACCGATCGCCAGCACGATCGTCAGCGACAGCAGGCGGGTCTTGATGAACAGCCACAGGCTATTGCGCGAGGGTCGCGGCGCAACCCCCCAGATCGCGTTCAATGCGTATTGCATCTTGGCGAAGACGGTCGTCGCCCCGACGGCGATCGCGCCGGCGCCGAGCAGGGTCGGCCAGAGGCCGCTGTGCTCGATCCGCGAATTGAGCACCGCCGTCTCGACCGCCCTGGCGGCCTCGGGTCCCAGCACCTCCTGGAGTTGCGTCGTCAGTTCGCCATGGGCGGCATGCTCCCCGAGCACGAGGCCGACCATCGTCACGACTACGATCGTGATCGGGGCCATCGAAAACAACGTGTAGAAACTCAGCGCGGCGGCGTGAGAGGCGGCCTGGGCGGAGGCCCAGTTCCGGCCGGCCGCGATCAGGATCTCCAACTGGCGGCGTGGCGTGGCGGGCAGGGCGTCGAGGAATCGTGCGAGCATGGTCTGGAGTGCCGGAGTTCGAAAGGGGGCGTCGGGGGATATTGTAATTCCTTCATCTCCCGGATTCATTTCCCGGATTCATTAGGGGGCGATCCCCTGTGCTCGGGACACGCCGGGCGCGGGGGAAAGGATCCGGTTGCGCACGCGGAGGAAGTCGTCGAAAATCGGGGCAGGCCGTTATTCCGGGAGCGCCGCATGGCACGGTCCGACGACAGGCTGGACAGACTGGTAGGCGAGGCCCGGCGCGCGCGGGAGCAGCGCGAGCAGGGCTATCGCGAGCAGGCGCTGAAGATGTATCCCCACGTCTGCGGCCGCTGCGGGCGCGCGTTCGATCCGCGCAATCTGCGCGAGCTGACGGTGCATCACCGCGACCATGACCACGACAACAACCCACCGGACGGCAGCAACTGGGAACTGCTGTGTCTGTACTGCCACGACAACGAGCACCAGCGCCGGCTCGAGGCGCAACGGGGAGGCACGCCCAGCCCCGGCGGCGCAAAACCCTCCGGCGCCACCTTCAACCCCTTCGCCGACCTCCCGTCGCTCCTGAAAGACAAGCCCAAGAAATAATTGGGGACAGATTTATTTAACGCCCCGACGTCAATCCAATGACGTCGGGGACAGATTTATTTTTCTGGTACGCGGTCTCATCAGGAGGCGGGTTTTAAGCCCGCCCCCCTTTCTTGCATGGAAAAATAAATCTGTCCCCGATTTGTTGATAACCATAGAGCCAGCGGTTGGTGGTGGCCCCGGTGTTGATGACGGTGTGCGGTGCATGGGCGGGGATGAAGATCTCTTCACCGATGGTGGGGTACAGGGCCTTTCCCCCGAGGTGGATCTCGATCTCGCCGTCGATCAGCATGAGCAGCTCGTCGGTGTCGTGGGTGTAATCGCGCCAGGTCTGTCCCGGTGGGTCGGTCCAGGTGTCACAACTGAAGCCGCGTGCCGCCCAGTCTCGTTCAACGACCCGGATATCCATGGCGGTCGGCCTTCGGGGGGAGACGGGAACGGTACAAGGTGGATGGGCGGGTGTGATCGTCCGGGGAAGGAAGAGCCTTCGAATCTGCTCTGCTCATGAAGAGGGTATGGACGGAATAAATAAATCTGTCCCCGACGTCATTGGATTGACGTCGGGGCGTTAAATAAATCTGTCCCCGATTGGGCCATCCGCGATCAGGGGGCGTCTTGTTTCGTGTAATACGCGCCGGAGGGATAGGTCAGGCGGGTATGATCGGGCGAGACCTCGAACTGGGCGTCGATGGTGCCGTTGCGCCCCTCCAGCCGCAGGAGCAGGGCGCGGTCCTCCAGGTGGTAGATCCCGTCGATACGGCGGGCGTCGGCGGTACGGATCTCGATCTTGCCGTCCGGGCGAAAGGTCAGCACATCCTCGCTGTCGTGGGCGGGGTTGAACGCGAGCGTCCAGGTGCCGTGCAGCCAGGCCGCCCGCGAGGCATCGCTGCCGCAGGCCGCCAGGGCCACGGCCATCAGGAGCGTGATCGTCCAACCGCGTCTGCCAGGTGTCATCGTCGTTCCCCCGGGATGGAGCCGCGATTATACCGCAGGCGGGTATTGAGGGCAGGCCCCGTTTTCCCCGCACGGCAAAGTCTGCCAGAATAGCGGGACCGGGGTCCGCCCCGAGCGGTATCCATCGTTTCCCGTTGCCTTGGGTGAGCCATGACGATACAACTGACGAGCGCCCTGCGCGCCTGGGGTACCCCGGGCTTCAACGATACGCTCAAGCACGAAGTCGAAGGGCTGGATTACGCCCAGTTGCCTTTGTATCAGGCGCTGTCCGTCGGCAGTCACGTGCTGGAGGGGACGCTCGATGCGATGGTGATCAATGCCTCGGGTGCGCCCGGCGTCATCCAGGCCAAGGTCGGGATCTTTTACCGCTCGATCCTGACCGGCTGCGCCTGCGCCGACGATCCCACGCCCGTCAACGAAAACAACGAATACTGCGTGGTCCGCTTCGATATCGACGCGGCGACGGGCGAGGCGGAGGTGCAGCTTCTGGATGAATGATCCCGCCCGTGGGGCCGTCTCCGGCCCGTTTCCGAACGGCGCATGAAAACGCGGAAGGGGACCCGGTCCCCGGCGCGCAAGCGGCTCGCGCCGAGCAGGGACAAGCGCGGTCTGCGGGTCGACGACATCGTGCTGGGCGCGGAGGCGCCGGAGGTGGCCCCGCTCTCGGCGGAGGTGGCGGAGGCCGGCGGCGCGGCGATCGGCGCGTATCGCGAACCGCTGTCGGGGCGGCCGCTGCTGCTCGCGACCCTGCCCATCGCCGCGGTGCAGCCGACACCGTTCCAGCGCGATCTGTCGCCGACGCATACCAGGCGCCTGGCGGCCAAGATCGAGGAGGCGGCGTCTTTCCTGGACCCGATCATCGTCGTGCGCGGGCAGGATGGCCGCCTGTGGACGCCGAACGGGCGCCACCGGCTGGCGGCGGCCAAGGTGCTCGGGCTGCGCCAGATCACCGCGCTGGTCTCGCCCGACGAGGATCTGGCGTTCCGTATCCTCGCGCTCAATACCGAGAAGGCGCACAACCTCAAGGACCGCAGCCTGGAGGTGATCCGCATGGCGCGCAATCTCGCGGGGCGCCGGCCGCGTTCGAAGGAATCCGACTATCGGGCCGAATTCGAGGCCGCCGAGCTGCTCACGCTCGGCATCGTCTACGAACAACAGCCGCGTTTCGCGGGAGGCGCCTACAGCCCCTTTCTGAAGAAGCTCGATCGTTTCAGCGACCGGACGCTGCCGGTGAGCCTGCGCCAGCGCGAGGGCGTCGCGGCGCGCCTGATCGAGATCGACGCCGCGGTGAAGCGTATCATCACGCGCCTGCAGGCGCGCGGGTTCAAGTCGCCGTATCTGCGCGCCTATGTGGTCGCGCGTCTCAATCCGGTGCGTTTCCACCGCGCGAAGAAGGGCGACGACACGCCGCCGATGACCCTCGCCGCCGGCCTCACGCGCATGCTGGCCGCCGCGAAGACGTTCAAGCCCGATTCCGTACACCCGGGCGACCTCGCCCTGGTGGCTGCGCTGTCCGGCGGCAGCGACTAATACCCATCGACTACGACCCACGTACTATCGACCTACTATCGGGGACAGATTTATTTTTACTACTTTAGTAGGAGGATTGGGGTCTGGAGACGGATTTCAAATCCGTCCCCGAATTAAATAAAAATAAATCTGTCCCCAATTATTCAATGATCAGGAGGTATCCATGAGGGCGGCGGCGGAGTTGCAGGTCGTGCCGATCGGGCGGGGTGTCTCCGTGCGGGAGGAGATCACTCGAGTGATGGCGGTGCTGAAACGCTATGATTTCATACTGGAGCCGCATGCCTCCGGCACCAATATCGAGGGAGAGTTGGCGGACATCCTCGCGGCGGTCGCCGCGATACACGAGATGCTGCATTGTGAAGGCTGCGTGCGCCTGCTCAGTTACCTCAAGATCGAGACCCGTACCGACAAGATCCCGACGCTCGCCGGCAAGCGCCTGTAGGCATGCCCTGACGATAAGTCCGTCCCTGTGAGGGGGGGCGGATTTATTTCTCGCGGTAGATCGGTTACGCTCGATGCATCTCACGTCGCCAAGGATGGCAAGGAGATGCGCTATGCCACGGACGGGCAGGGTTGTGTTGCCGAATTGTCCCCATCACATCGTCCAGCGCGGACATAATCGCCGGGTGATCTTCACCGCGCGGCGCGACTATGAGCGCTACCTCGAGGCGCTGGCGGAGTTCAAACGTACCTTCGGCGTGAAGGTCTACGCCTGGTGCCTGATGAGTAACCATGTTCACCTGCTGCTGGGGCCCGGGGAGGACGCGTCGGCCATCGGGCGGTTGATGAAACGGCTCGCCGGCCGTCAGACACGCTATTTCAATCATATCTATCAGCGTACCGGCACGCTGTGGGAAAGCCGCTACAAATCGAGCCCCGTCGACACGGAGTCCTATCTGCTCGCCTGTCTTCGCTATATCGAACTGAATCCGGTGCGCGCACGCATCGTGGCGGCGCCGGAGGATTACGCCTGGTCGAGTTGCCGCCATCGATTGGGTGTGGAGCCCTGCCCCTGGCTGGATGACGACCCGTGTTATCTCGCCCTCGGCGTCTCGGTTCAGCAGCGCCGGGTAAATTACTGGCAGTTTCTGCGCGCCGCCATTCCCCATGACGAGTGGGCGCTTATTCGTACGGCGGTGCGGCGCAACCAGCTAACCGGTGCGGCGGCGTTTCTCGCCAAGGCGGAGGAGATCCTGGGGCGGCGTATCGGTACGCGTGCGCCCGGCCGGCCGATACGAACCGAGGTGACGTAGACCCATCGTAGTCTCCTGTGTCAGAAGCATGGCGTCGGGGACAGATTTATTTTTCCTGTTTCCCTGTTTTGTCTTATTTTGGGCAATTTGAATCTATGTCCATTCGTCCGGAACCTGGTGTATGGAAAAAATAAATCTGTCCCCGACGTCATTGGATTGGCGGTGAGGGAAAATAAATCTGTCCCCATTTTTAGTGGAGCGCGTCCCGAAGTGCGATGAGTTCGGTCGGGGTGAGGGGGCGGGAGGCGCCTTTGGCGAGATCGCCGAGTTCGATCGGGCCGATGCGGATGCGGACCAGGCGCAGTACGTGCGCATCGATGGCCTCGATCATGCGCCGGATCTGGCGATTCAACCCCTCGTGCAGAGTGATCTCCAGCCAGCAGGTCTTGCCGCCGCTGCGCACGATTTCCACCTGCGCCGGGCGGGTGGTGAGCCCCGGTTCGAGTTCGATGCCCGCATGCAGGCGCGCGATCTCCTCATCCACCGGCACGCGATCGATCTGCACATGATAGATCTTGGGAAGATGGCGTGCCGGGTCGAGGATCGCGTGCGCCCAGTGGGTATCGTTGGTGAACAGGAGCAGACCCTCGCTTGCCTTGTCGAGTCGGCCGACCGGCGAAAGGCGGCGATCGGCATCGTTCAGGCATTGATAGACCGTGGGTCGGTCCCGCTCATCGCGCGCGGTAGTGATCAGGCCATGCGGTTTGTTGAGCGCGATATAGCGCCGCGGCTGTACCGACAAATGCCGGCCATCGAGCATCAGTGTGTCCCGTTCCATGTCGATACGCCGTGCCGGATTATGCACGGAGTGTCCATTGACCGTGATGCGTCCCGCCTCGATCAGTGTGGCCGCTTCCGTGCGCGAGGCGATGCCGAGCTTGGATAGTGCCCGCGCCAGACTGACCCCGGGGGTGGGATTGCGAGGCGTTTTTCGCGAGAAGGGTCGTGTCATGCCGGCGAATTCCAATCCCGATGGCCAGACAGGCCTGCTACTATAGAGCGGATAGATGTAGTAGGAAAGTAATATTGGGGACAGATTTATTTTTCCCATTATCGAGAAATAGTCATAGATTTCAGATCTGTTCCCAAGAGGCAGGAAAATAAATCTGTCCCGGATTAGAGTCGTGATGAATGCCGGTGTATCGCTGAGGAGCCTGATGGGGCCGTTGCTCACACTTAAGGAACGCAATCAGTTGATCGAGGCGGCTCGGGCGGGCGCGGCCACTGTCGAATGTTCCCTCGATCTCGGTCGTACGGTCGTGAGCGTTGGGATCGATTCCGGGGATTGGCAGTGGGAAGGTCGGCGTTATCCCTATCTCGATCAGTGCAAGGAGCGCACCATCTATTACTGGGATGGCGCCGCCTTCGCGCCTGT
>WBZO01000855.1_pt2 | contig 18729 bp, 25 predicted proteins | sample 5204261 | NCBI WGS metagenome assembly WBZO01 (sample SAMN12412400, study PRJNA552823) | activated sludge metagenome | isolation source: activated sludge from anammox sidestream of wastewater treatment plant... | place: USA: North Carolina | collected 2017-09
GAAACGATTAGCGAATAGGTAAAGACAATGGCTGCCCGCTTACAGCAACAATATTTGAAAGAAGTTCGTCCGGAACTGCAGAAGCGTTTCGGCTACCAGAACCCCATGCAGGTTCCCAAGCTGACGAAAATTGTCGTCAACATGGGCGTGGGCGATGCGGCTCAGGACAGCAAAGCTATTGAAGGCGCGATTTCCGATATGACCGCCATCACCGGCCAGAAGCCTGTCACCACCAAGTCGCGTAAATCAATCGCTGGTTTTAAACTGCGCGAAAATATCCCCATCGGTGTGAAAGTCACGCTGCGTGGTGATCATATGTATGAATTCCTGGATCGCCTGGTGAATATCGCCATGCCGCGTATCCGTGACTTCCGTGGCATGTCGCCGAAGGGCTTTGATCGCCGGGGCAGCTACAATATGGGCTTGAAAGAGCAGATCGTATTTCCTGAAATCAACTACGATCGCATGGACAAATCGCGTGGGATGGATATTGCCATCGTTACCACTGCAACCACTGACGAAGAAGCGAAAGCCTTGCTTGAAGGTTTCAACTTCCCGTTCACTAAACAAGGGCAGCAAAACAATGGCTAAAGTAAGTTCAGTTGAAAAAAATAACCGCCGCCGCCGCATGGCAGATCAGCTCGCAAACCGTCGCGCCAAGCTGAAAGAAGTGGTCATGGACCGCGAGCGTCCGATCGAGGAGCGCTTTGAAGCGCAAATGAAGCTTTCGGCGCTGCCGCGTAACAGCTCGAAAACCCGCATTCGCAATCGCTGCGAGCTTAGCGGTCGTCCACGCGGTAACTACCGTAAATTTAAACTGTCCCGTATCGCTCTGCGCGAACTGGGCAACTTCGGCCAGATTCCTGGTCTCATTAAATCCAGCTGGTAAGGAACAGTTATCATGGCAATGAACGATTTACTCTCTGATATGCTCACCCGCATCCGCAACGGGCAGAATGCCCGTCTTGCAGTGGTCAATGCACAGTATTCCAAGCTGCTGGCCAATGTATGCGAAGTATTGAAGAAAGAGGGTTTCATCAAAGACTGGGCTCAAACCGGTGAAAACAATAAGCCCTCGCTTGAAATCCATCTGAAGTATCATGAAGGCGAAGCAGTCATTAAAAAGATTGCCCGCGTTTCAACCCCCGGCCGTCGCCACTATTCGCCTATCAGCCTGCTGAAGAAAGTGAATAACGGTCTTGGTATCTTCATTCTCTCTACTTCACAGGGAGTGATGACCGATCATGAAGCCCGCCAGAAGAATATCGGCGGCGAAGTATTGTGCAGCGTATTCTAGGAAACAGGAGCAAGAGCAATGTCCCGCGTAGGTAAATATCCCGTTCCCGTGCCGCAAGGCGTGACGGTGGATCTGAAAGAAGACAAAATCACCGTTAAGGGTAAGAAAGGTGAGCTTTCCACGCGCCTGCTCGGCAACGTGAAAGTAACGTATGAAAACAACCAGATTTCGGTGCAGCCGATTGACGAAACCAAATTCGCACGTGCGATGTGGGGTACTACCCGTGCCAACATCCGCAACCTGATTCTGGGTGTCACTGAAGGCTTTACTAAAGAACTGGAGCTGCAAGGCGTAGGTTATAAGGTGCAGCTGAAGGGCAAGCTCCTGGTTATGTTCCTGGGCTACAGCCATGAGATTTATTACATGCTGCCCGACGGCGTTGATGCAAAAGTGGATAAACCCACCAGCATCGTGCTGAGCGGTTCCGATAAACAAAAAGTAGGGCAGGTTGCGGCACAAATTCGTTCCTTGCGTAAACCTGAGCCGTATAAAGGCAAAGGTGTACGTTACACCACCGAATATGTCCGTCGTAAAGAAGGCAAGAAGAAGTAGGTAGACCATGAAAGAAGCACAAAAATTCGCACGTCGCGCGCAGCGCAACCGCACCGCTCTCAAGCGTAAAGGTGGTCATCGCACCATTCGCCTTTCCGTTCATCGTACCCCGCAGCATATTTATGCGCAGGTTATTGATGATACGACCGGTACCACGCTGGCAAGCGCCTCCACGCTTGAAAAAGACAGCAAAGTTAAAAACGGTGGCAATATCGCTGCAGCTGTTACGGTTGGCAAACTGATCGCTGAGCGTGCTAAAAAAGTGAAAGTAAGCGAAGTGAAATTCGATCGCGGTGGCTTCATCTATCACGGGCGTATTAAGGCCCTGGCGGATGCCGCTCGCGAAGGTGGACTGAAATTCTAAGGAAAGTATAGAAACATGGCACAGCATCAACAGCAAGCAGAGCGTGAAAAAGAAGACGGCGGACTGGTCGACAAACTGGTTTCGATTAACCGCGTCGCCAAAGTAGTGAAGGGCGGTCGTCGCTTCGGTTTCGCTGCGCTGGTCGTCGTAGGCGATGGCAAGGGCCGGGTTGGTTACGGCAGCGGCAAAGCGAAAGAAGTGACCGATGCCGTACGTAAAGCAACGGACGATGCTAAAAAGCACATGGTTCGTATTCCGCTGCGCGAAGGCCGCACGCTGCACCATGACATCACCGCACGTTTCGGTGCAGGTAAGGTTGTACTGCGTTCCGCTCCCGCGGGTACCGGTATTATCGCCGGTGGCCCGATGCGCGCAGTATTCGAAGCGCTGGGTGTGCATGACGTGGTCTGCAAATCCACCGGCACTTCCAACCCTCACAACATGGTGAAGGCAACTTTCGAAGCGCTGCAGCTGATTCGTTCTCCGCGCGCTATTGCTGCCAAGCGCGGCATGAAAGTAGCTGAAATCGTTGGTCGCCGTGATGGTGATGCGAAAATTGAAGACGAGAAGGAAGTATAAAATGGCTACCGCAAAGAAAGCAGAAAAATCCGGTAAAACGGTTACCCTGATCCAGACCGGCAGCCCTATTGGTCGCCGTAACGACCAAGAAGCGACGTTGATTGGCCTCGGTCTGAATAAACGTCACCGTACCCGCACGCTTGAAGATACTCCTTCAGTGCGCGGCATGATTAACAAAGTGAAGCACCTGGTGAAGGTGGTTGGGTAAGACAATGAAGCTGAACGAACTTAAAGACAATAAAGGCGCCAGCAAAGGCATTATGCGTATCTGCCGCGGCATTGGTTCCGGCAAAGGTAAAACCGGTGGTCGTGGTGGCAAAGGTCAGACCGCGCGTACGGGTGTTGCTATTAAGGGCTTTGAAGGTGGTCAGATGCCTCTGCACCGTCGTCTGCCAAAACGTGGTTTCCACAATGCGAACCGCGTGGAATTCAGCATTCTCAACACCGGCGACTTGCAGCGCGCTGTTGACGACAAACGCATCAAAGCCGGCGATAGCTTAAACGAAGAAGCGCTGGTTGAAAAAGGCCTGGCGAAAGCAAGCTGCAACGGTATCAAGCTGCTGGCAAAAGGCGAGCTAAAAGCGAAATTGACGCTGGAAGTTTCCAAAGCCTCCAAATCCGCTGCCGAAGCAGTGGAAAAGGCTGGTGGCAAACTCACTGTTAAGGCCCCCAGCGAAGCTGCTGCGTAAGTGCTGCGGAAGTAAGATAAAAAGGCGGCCTTTGGGCCGCCTTTTTTGTTTTTACAAATCCGTCATTGCCATTCCCCCCGGCATTCATTATCTATCTCCCCTCGTAATAATTAACTGAGTATTCCATGGTCTCCGCTGCAGAACGTTTAGCTTCCAATTTGAATTTTGAAACTTTCAGCCGTGCCACTGAGCTGAAGAAGCGCTTGCTGTTTGTGCTTGGCGCCTTAGTCGTGGCGCGCATTGGCTCTTATATCCCTATTCCTGGCATTGATGCGCAAATCCTCAAGGATGTGTTCGAACAGCAGTCACAAGGCGTGCTTGGCATGTTCAACGTTTTCTCAGGTGGTGCGCTGGGGCGGATGACTATTTTTGCGCTCACTATCATGCCTTATATTTCGGCATCGATTATTATCCAGCTGCTCAGTGTGGGCGTCCCCTCTCTTGCGCAAATGCGCAAGGAAGGTGAGGCTGGCCGTCGCAAAATTAATCAGTATACGCGATATGGAACGGTTATCCTGGCGATTCTGCAGGGCTGGGGTATTGCGGTTGGTCTGGAAGGTATGTCCGGCAGCACGGGGCAATCAGCGGTGATTGATCCGGGATTCTTCTTTCGATTTACTACCACCGTTACCCTGGTGGGTGGAACGCTCTTCCTGATGTGGCTGGGTGAGCAGATCACCGCGCGTGGTATTGGAAATGGCACTTCGCTGATAATTTCAATTGGTATTATTTCCGGTTTTCCTGCAGCTTTTGCCAGTATGTTCGAACTGGGCCGCCGTGGTGTTCTCTCGACCGAGAGCGTTGTTGTCGTTCTGATTGGTATGGTTGCACTTTTTGCGTTTATTGTGTTCATGGAGCGCGCGCAGCGTAAGCTGATTATTCAGCACCCCAAGCGGCAGGTGGGCAATAAGCTCTATCAGGGGCAGAATACGCATATGCCGGTGAAGTTGAATATGGCGGGCGTGATTCCTCCCATTTTTGCCAGTTCGATTCTGCTGCTGCCGCTGACGATTGCAGGCTTTAACGCGCATCGCCAGGATATGGGCTGGTTAGCCAATATCACTGCGTATCTACAACATGATCAGCCGATTTATATTATTCTGTATACGCTGATTATTATTTTCTTCTCGTTCTTCTATACCTCGGTTGTGTTCAACGTGGATGAAACCGCAGAAAATCTGAAGAAAAATGGTGCCTATATTCCGGGTATCCGTCCAGGCAAGCAGACGGCAGATTATATTGATTATGTCACCACGCGGCTTACCGTTATCGGCTCGCTGTATCTTGCGTTTGTCTGCACACTCCCCCAGGTGATTATCAGTAAATACTCGCTGCCGCTTTATCTGGGCGGTACCAGCCTTCTGATTATCGTGAATGTGATTATGGATCTGGTGGGCCAGATTCAATCTCATCTTTTTGCCCATCAGTATGAAGGGTTGCTGAAAAAAGCAAAACTCCGCGGAGGGAAAGCGTGATTCTTGTTCTTTTAGGGCCGCCAGGAGCGGGGAAGGGTACCCAGGCCGATTATATTCAGCAGCGTCTGAATATTCCCAAATTATCGACAGGTGACATGTTGCGAGCCGCTGCGGCCTCCGGCTCACAGCTGGGCAAGCATGTTCAGGAAATCATGGCTGCCGGCCAGCTGGTTTCCGATGACATCATGATCGACCTGATCCGCCACCGCATTAAAGAAGACGACTGCAAGCAAGGATTTATCCTGGACGGTTTTCCGCGCACGCTGGCGCAGGCGGAGGCGCTAACTAAAATGTTTGAAACGGAAAAGCTGCAACTAAGTGGCGTTCTGGAGTTTGAAGTTAATGACGCTGCGCTTATTGAGCGTATCTGCGGAAGATTTGCCTGCGCGAAATGTGGTGCGGGTTACCATGATACTTTTAAGCCAACCAAGGTTGCCGGGGTCTGTGATGAATGTGGCGGTACCGAGTTTACCCGCCGCAAGGACGATAACGCGGAAACTGTAGCAAAGCGGCTCCAGGCCTATCATGACATGACAGCGCCACTGCTGCCTTATTATGAAAATCAGGGTATTCTTCGCAGCATCGACGGTATGCAGGATATTGAAGCTGTCCGCAGCGATGTAGAAAAAGTGCTAAAACGTGCTTAAAGCCATTGACTTGCGCTTTATTCTGCCTATTATACCGCCTCCGCGCATGGTGATGGCACCTGCGTGTTATTGAAAAATAAGGAGATTCCATGGCTCGTATTGCCGGTGTCAATATTCCCGCCGATAAACGCGGCGTAGTTGCGCTCACCTATATTCACGGGATCGGCCGTAAATTTGCGAATGATATTCTGGAAAAAGCAAAGATTTCTGTCGATAAGCGCGTAAAAGATTATTCGGATGACGAAGTTATCCGCCTGCGTGAAATCATTGATGCCGATTACACGGTAGAAGGTGATCTGCGTCGTGAAACCAGCATGAACATTAAACGCCTGATGGATCTTGGTTGCTATCGCGGCCTGCGTCACCGTAAGCGTCTGCCGGTTCGCGGCCAGCGTACCCATACCAATGCCCGTACCCGCAAAGGCAAAGCCGTTGCGATTGCCGGTAAGAAAAAAGTCACGAAGTAACCCCGGAGTTGTAAGTTAATGGCTAAAGAAAAAGCACAAGCATCCGCTGCAGCCCCCGCCCGGGCGAAACGTAAGGATCGTAAAAACGTACCAGAAGGAATGGCGTATATCGTTGCGACCTTCAATAACACCATTGTGACTCTGACCGATAAAGGCGGCAACGTACTGGCCTGGTCCTCTTCGGGCTCTAAAGGTTTCAAAGGTTCGCGCAAGTCGACTCCTTTCGCAGCGCAAATGGCAGCTGACGATGCAGCTAAAAAAGCGATGGAACATGGTCTGCAAACCGTACACGTACAGGTGAAAGGCCCCGGTAGTGGCCGTGAATCCGCACTGCGCGCATTGCAGGCTGCCGGTCTGTTCATCACTTCTATCCGTGATGTGACGCCGATTCCGCATAATGGCTGCCGTCCCCCCAAACGTCGCCGCGTATAACACAGTAATTCGACAAGAACATAACAAGAGGAACCTATGGCGCTCTTAAATAAAAACTGGCAGGACCTGATTAAACCGCAAAAGCTGGATATTACCACCAAGGATAAGGACCTGAGCCGTGCAACGGTTGTGGCTGAGCCTCTGGAGCGTGGTTTCGGCTATACACTGGGTAACGCGCTGCGCCGCATTCTGCTTTCTTCACTGCAGGGCGCCGCGGTGACTGCTGTGAAAATCGAAAACGTACTGCATGAATTCTCTGCGATTGCAGGCGTTCGCGAAGACGTAACCCATATCATCCTCAACATCAAAGACCTGCGCATTAAAGTGCAAGGACCTGAGCGCCGCAAGCTGACGCTGAACGCGACTGGCCCCGGTGAAGTGACCGCTGGCCAGATTCACTGCCCCGGCGATGTTGAAATCATCAACAAAGATCTGGTGATCTGCACGCTCGATAAAGACGGCAAAATTCAGATGGAACTCACTGTTGAAGTGGGCAAAGGTTATGTTCGCGCTGCTGATAATCGTCCGCAGGATGCGCCGATTGGCCTGATTCCTGTTGATGCGCTGTTCAGCCCCGTGCGCAAGGTTGCTTACAAAGTAGATAATGCCCGCGTTGGTAACCAGACCGATTATGACAAGCTGTCGCTCAACGTTGAAACCGATGGCAGCATGACCGCTGAAGATGCTGTAGCTCTCGCTGCGCGCATCCTGCAGGATCAGCTTCGCATGTTCGTTAACTTTGACGACACCCCAATGCACGATGTGAAGGAAGCAGAAAACGCGCTGCCGTTCAGCCCGTATCTGCTCAAGAAAGTGGACGAGCTGGAGCTTTCCGTTCGTTCCGCTAACTGCCTCAAAAACGACAATATCGTTTACATCGGCGATCTGGTGCAGAAAACTGAAAGCGAAATGCTCAAAACCCCGAACTTCGGCCGTAAATCTCTCAACGAGATTAAAGAAGTACTCGGAAATATGGGTCTGAAATTCGGTATGGATATCGCTGACTGGCCGCCGGAAAATATTGAAGAACTGGCTCGTAAATACGAAGAGCCTTACTGAGTAACATTGAATAGTTGAGTAGTTTTAGGAGTATCCCATGCGACACGGAATGGCAGGACGTAAATTAAACCGCAAATCACAGCACCGCAAAGCGATGCTGGCGAATCTTGCCGACGCGCTGATCAAGCACGAGCAGATCACTACCACGCTGCCGAAAGCGAAAGAGCTGCGTCCGGTTGTAGAAAAGCTGATTACGCTGGCTAAAAAGGGTGGATTGCACAATCGCCGTCAGGCACTGGCATTCCTGCCCGATAACGAGCAGACACAGAAGCTCTTTAATGTGCTTGGTGACCGCTATAAAACCCGCCAGGGCGGATATACGCGCGTGCTGAAGGCCGGTTTCCGCTATGGGGATGATGCGCCGCTGGCTATTATTGAGCTCGTTGACCGTGATCCGGAAGCTAAAGGCAAGGATTCAGGTGCAGTTGAAGAAGCTGCAGCGGCTTAATTTCTGATAAATAAAACAAAAGGCGGTGGTTTCCACCGCCTTTTTTGTTGCGCTTTATTTGTCATCAAATCTTAACACGAAGCAATTCCCGAATTTGGTACAAATGATCTGTAGCAAATCATTGATGGAGTAGTGCTTTATGACTGATATGGCAGCAGATTCTAACACAGCAGTTTCTACTCAGCCCATGGCAGAAGCATCTATGCCTGTTGAGATGCAGGCTGTCCAAGCGGCCGCTCAGAATCAGAGCAAGCCCTCATATGAAAACTACCGGGATAAGTTTGCCCTATTGCTAGATAAATTTGCCGATCTGCCGGCAGTGGATGCGGTTCCCCACATTGCCGGGCTCAGAGCGCTGAGCACGGAGCAGATCGCTGACATGTTTGCTGCTGATTTTGCACCTGCGAATATAGGAAAGCATTTGACCCCCCTGATGGAGCGTTTTGGCTCCCAGGCGACAGAAAACGGCCAGGTGAATATTGACAAGGTCTGGCAGCTGGCTGCCGCCCATGCGGAAGAAATGGCTAATAAAATTGATGCCATTAAGGCGTCGGAAGAGGCGCAGCAGACTCTCTTTACAGGTTTTGGGATCACTGATGTTAATGATCAGGCTCAGCTTTCCAATCTGGTAGGGTATCTGGCGGCGAATCCGGACAGTAAGATATTACTGGATGCGGCTGTAGCGCATCTATCCCCTAAGGAATTTCCTAACCCCGGGGAGATTCTGAAGCAACCGGAAGCGACTCAAGCCGAAGCCGCAAAACAAGAAGAAGCTCCCAAAGTGGAAACGCCGGAAGAAATCGCCGCACGTTCACTTGCGAATTATGTCAACAGCTTGATGGAAGTCGCCACAGGAGAAAAGGGAACATTGCCGGTTGAGCAGATTCCCGGCCTACTGCGTTATATCAATAAACCTGAATTACTCAGCAACCAGAGTATTCAGCGGTTCCTTCAGAGTTTTGAGGAAGGAAAAACCAATTTCCAGCAATATGGCCTGGAGGAGCAGCGCATGTTGCTGGCTTCCGCACTTATGGAAGGGCATAAAATTGAAGCGGATCAGGCAAAATTGATTCTCCCTGCCGTAAAAGCCCACCAGGCGGTGATGGCGATGGGCTGGGTCAGCCAGGCACCGAATCCAAAATTATATCACGACATGCAGGCATTGGCAGCGCAGGCGCCAGAAGCAGCGGGCGGTCGCGAAGAGCATAAATGTTCCGGTCCGGATTGCGGCCAGTGCAAGGCTCCGGAAATCAAACAGGAAACTGCGGAGGTTAAGGCTGCAGCGCCGGCAGGCTATACAACCAAAATAGCACCTGCAGCGATCAAGCCGGAAGCTGTGGTTGAGCGTAAAGCAACCCATGCGGGCCCAGCGCTGCTGAATTAACGTTAATCCTACCTTCCATATTTTTGAATTCTGCCTATATAGGGAGAAGTATGAAACTTTTTCTCCCTGTATTACTTTTTGCACTGTTTGCTGGTATTCAGCCTTCGCAGGCAGCCATCAGGCGTATCGCGCCGACCACGCCTGAGCAGGTTCAGCTTTCGTTCTCACCTATCGTAAAAAGAGCGGCACCCGCTGTCGTAAATATTTACACTAAGCGCAGGGTGCAGGTTCAATCGCCATTGGCGCTGCTTTATAATGATCCGGTTTTTCACCGCTTTTTCGGGCAGCGACTGCCGCAGTCGGGATTGACGCAGGAGCGAGTTGTGCAGTCGCTGGGTTCAGGCGTCATCGTTCATGAAAACGGAATTGCCGTTACCAGTTCCCATGTGGTGGCGGGAAGCGATGAAATTATCGCTGTTCTGAATGATAAGCGGGAATTTCCAGCACAGATTATATTTCTTGATACCGATAGCGATCTTGCAGTCCTGAAAATGGAAACGGGGGATGCGAAGTTACCTTATCTGCCAATCGCCAGTTCTGAGAGCCTTGAAGTAGGGGATATGGTTCTTGCCATAGGCAATCCGTTTGGAGTGGGGCAGACAGTAACAAGCGGCATTGTTTCTGCCCTCGGCCGCCCTATCGGGGAGCTTTCGCAAAAAATACCCGGAACGCATAGCTTTATTCAAACCGATGCGGCAATTAACCCCGGTAATTCAGGCGGTGCGCTGGTTAATATGGACGGACAGCTGGTTGGCATCAATGCAGCTATTTTCTCGCAGTCCGGCGGATCGCATGGGATCGGATTCGCCGTCCCTGCAGAAGTACTGGTGCATTTGCTGCGGCAGATGCTTGAGTAGTTTTTCTGGCTGCGTGCCTGCGACTGCCTTGCGCTTGCCCGGGTTGGAGCAAAGCTGATAAGGTAGAATTATGAACGCTACGCTTTTTCAAACTTCCATTACGGCTCCGCTGGCTGACCGCCTGCGGCCCGGCAAGCTTGATGAGGTGGTGGGGCAGGAACATGTGTTAAACCCTGAGGGGGTGCTGGGGCGGATGCTGGCAAGCGGCCATTATTCATCAGTTATTCTGTGGGGGCCTCCCGGTTGTGGTAAAACTACGCTGGCACGGTTGCTGGCAAAAGAGAGCGGCTGTGAATTCAGAACGCTTTCAGCCGTAACTTCGGGCGTGGCTGATTTGAAGAAGGTGTTTGACGAAGCCCGTCAATCGCGTGAAATGGGCCGGCAAGTCCTGCTGTTTGTAGATGAGATACATCGTTTCAATCGTGCTCAGCAGGATGCGTTTCTTCCTGTGGTGGAGGATGGCACAATAATTCTAATTGGCGCAACCACGGAGAACCCCTCATTTGAATTGAATGCGGCGTTGCTTTCCCGCTGCAAAGTAGTTGTACTCAAGCGCCTGGACGATGCGGCGCAGGAGCGATTGTTGCAGCGGGCGGAGGAAGAAGCGGGCAGGGCGTTGCCGTTAACTGAGGAAGCCCGGGCATCGCTTAAGGGCATGGCCGATGGAGATGGCCGTTATCTGCTTAATCTGGCCGAAGACTTGCTGACCATGCCAGAGAAAATCAAGGCCATGGATACTGCCGCCCTTGTAATACGTTTGCAGAAGCGTGCGCCGATTTATGATAAGCACCAGGAAAGCCATTATAACCTTATCAGCGCCTTGCATAAGGCGGTGCGGGGGTCTGATGTGCAGGCTGCACTCTACTGGTTCTCGCGCATGCTCGATGGCGGGGAAGATCCGTTATATATTGCCCGCCGCATGGTTCGCATGGCGGTTGAAGATATCGGCCTTGCCGAGCCGCAGGCGTTAGAGCAGGCTCTGGCTGCCAAAGAGGCTTATGATTTCCTGGGCAGCCCCGAGGGTGAACTGGCACTTGCGCAGGCGCTTATATTCCTGGCAATGTCACCTAAATCAAACGCAGGCTATGTGGCATACAAAGCAGCCCGCAAGGATGCAAAAACGCATGGTTCGTTAATGCCGCCCGCACATATATTGAATGCCCCCACGAAACTGATGAAGGAAATCGGTTACGGGAAGGGTTATGATTATGATCATGATGCGCCGGATGCGTTTTCAGGGCAGGATTATTTCCCTGAAAATATGGAGCGACAGGAATATTATAAGCCCGTTGAGCGGGGTTTTGAGCGTGAAATGAATAAGCGGCTGGAATATTGGAATAAATTAAGAAAGCAGCGGAGAGGATCATGACGGAATCTGGCATTGTAACGCTTTATATTACCTGTAACAATCGCGAGCAGGCGCTGGAAATTGCCCATGAGCTGCTGGTAACCCAGCTGGTTGCCTGTGCCAATATCCTCGATGGCGTGACATCACTTTACCGCTGGCAGGGAGAAATGCAGCAGGATAAGGAAACCCTCCTGTTGGCGAAAACTACTTCTGCTAAAGCCAATGCTGCCGTTGCAGCCGCACGCAAAGTGCATAGCCACGAGGTGCCGTGCATTACTGTGCTTCCTGTGGTGGGCGGAAACCCTGACTATCTGGCCTGGGTGAAAAAGGAAGTGACTTAACCCTTGCGGCGTTGCGGGCTTTGCGCTATCTGGTTTGCCCGCTGATTATTGTTGGGGTGTAGCCAAGCGGTAAGGCAACGGTTTTTGGTACCGTCATTCCCAGGTTCGAATCCTGGCACCCCAGCCATTCAGGCCAACTGGCCGAATTTGCGAACATATCGAACGGTTTTTTGTAAGTATAACAAAGACTTTTGCCGGTAATAGAAAAGTTCGATAATACCAGTTTCAGCATATCCCGCTTTTCCTCCTTAGTCAGGTGAACGTAAAGCTCACCGGCCTTTTCAGCGAGTTCGATAATTTTGACGCCCGTAACGATATATTGGTCATTTGCCACCTCATGAGCGCGTATCTGGCACTCAAGCTCATGGCGTTCTTGGGTGTATTTTACCGAAAGCCGTTCCCAAAATTCGGAAGTGATGTTTCCGGCCAGTTTATCTTCATACGCTGCATCCTGTTTGATGATGGTTTTACTGTGCTCTGCCCGCAGATGACGCAGCTTATTATTCCGATACACCTTTTCCTCGGCAAAGCTATCCGTCAACGCCTTGCGGGTTAGCTCTACCGCATTCTCCGGCAGGCGGATGCCAGTGAGGGCAGCCGCCACTTGCTCATCCAGCTTTTCCTCACGCAAATAGGCGGTGTGCTGGCATTTGGAATCGGCGCAGTGGTAGTAAATGTACTTTCCTTTCTGACATTCTGCGGTGATGCCCACAGCGAAACATGCCAGAATAGGTGAAGCTGTGCTTGCATAGCTTGGGTTTGCTTCTGTCCTGCATGGCTTCCTGAACCCTTTCAAACAGGGCGGGAGAGATAAGAGGCACGTGGCTGCCTATGTAGGGCTTATTGCGCCAAGTGAAGGTGCCTTTGTAAAGCTCTCGCGAAAGCAGCGTTTGAATGCAGCTTTTTGAAAGCGGGTGTCCCTTACGGCTTCGCAATCCTTCTTTCCCCATTATTTCCGCTATTTTCTGGAAGCTATAATTGCCGGTGGCAGCAAGCTCGAAGGCTTTTTTGATATACGGTGCGCGGTCTTGGTCAAGCACCATCAGCCGCTTACCTTCCACGCCCACGCCCGTATAACCCAGCGGAGGGAAGGAAGGGTAATGTCCTGCTTCCGCCTTTGCCCGCATCCCTTTTTGTACTTCCTCCGAAAGGCTATCAACATAACGCTTGGCCATTGCAAGCTGGATGTGATGCATAAATTTTGCGTCAGATTTTGAATCATGGTCTAAAATCTGATTTTCCTTCACAAAATGAATGCGGATGTTTTTTTCTTCAGGGTTGATACGGATATAGTCCTTGAGGTTCCGGTAAAGCCTGTCGGTTTTCTCAACGAGCACATGGGGAACATCTGAATGAGTGTCCAGAAATTGCACCATGGCATTGAACTCTTTACGGCCTGTTTTTTTGGCTGTCTCAGATTCAATAAATGATTTGACGATAGTGTAACCATGCTTCTGCGCATATTCTTCAATCAAGGTGATTTGGGCGGGGATAGAGTATCCTTCACGTTCTTGTTCGGCAGAGGAAACACGGGCGTATAAAACAGCTTTCATTGCACCACTCTAACCATCTGAATTATGAAGCAAAGATGATTCTTTAAGATTGGGGTTAATGCGCACCCGTACGGAGGGGGCGTTCTTTTTCTGCCGTTGTTCTGCTTTCATAAGCAAAGCAAAAAAGCGTGCCAGTGCTTCGACTGGTACGCTTTGCTCGGATTGGAGTTTAGGATTTCCATCGCTCATGCCCGAAGGCTAGCAAGGGACAGGATGCAAGTATTCCGAGGGAACTTAGCGAGGTTCGTTAGAAAAAGAGACTTTCTCTAAATCGCTCCAGTAATCGACCATGTGAATAAGCTCCGGCAGGTTATTCCGGAATCCGATATACTGCCCGACCTTCGCTTTGGTGGCATCGGTATGCGAAAAATCCCTGAGGTAATAGCTCCAGTCTCTCACTGTGTGATAATAGGCTTTTGGGTCGCTAAAGAGGATAGTTGAATCTAAAATCTCTAAGGCGAGTGTTTTGGCCTTTTTCTTCGTGTTCAGTATAGGGTTTTTGAAATCAGGGGGAATGTTAGCGAACTTGCTGGAAGCTTGCCATATTTGCTCTGTCACTTTTTTATTCGGTGCTGTTCTCATCTGTGTAATGAGGCTGCTTAACACACGGCATTGTTTTACGAGCTGGCCTGCGTGATGCTCCAAACGCTTTATACGTCTATCGCCTCTCACCGCTTTGGCTATTTTATCCAGCCAGTCCGCTGCTTTTTCTCTTTCATCATGCTTACCCCTGTATTCTGCAAAATCTGCATCTGCCCGCAATTCTCCTATCCAGCTTAGGATGACCGGGCATCCGAGGTAACGCGGCGTTAGTTTTATCAGGTCTACACGGCTTTGCAGAGAAGCCAGAGCCATCAATTCAAGGCAAGCAAGCTTGGCACGGATACGCGGATATTCTTTTCTTCTTATTTCATTTCCGGCCTGCAACCATTTTTGGCGGGCTTCCGCAAGTTCCTCATCGAAGTCCCGTATCATTAAATCATGTGGCTGGAGGGAGGTAATATCTTCGTCATATTTAGACAAAAAATCATCCGTCAATACGTCGGCGCGACTAAAAAAAGTACCAAAGATGAGGAAGGTATAATCTAAGTCGGTAAGCTTAAGCCGTGGGTCTGTCCTGAGGCTGCGTATATCGCTTTCAACCAATTCGTCTGATTTGCCCGCCATGGATACTCTCCCCAGAATGTCGGGGAAGCATTTTTGGACTACTTGCAACCGTTGCTGATATTCGTCGGCATTAGCAGGTACATGAAGGGGCAGTGTAAAAGAGGGCATAACATGCTGCTTACAGTGTTTCTTTTACAAGCTACCTCAGATGAGGAGCTTTGAACAGGTTTAGCCTCAGGATGTATCAGAATGGAGGTCTGCGCGGAATGGGGTAGGTGGTCTGTGACTGCCTTCGGGAATTCAGTAAAAAAAGCATCACTCCATAAGTATTTAGGGGATAGGGTGGGAAAGCCTGCAAGCCACATTATAGGGTTATATACGGTCTGACATTCCAACGCATTTGTGGTAATTAGAGTCCTATCTTACTCAAACTTAGGCTCGAAATGTTTATTGAACGCAGAATTAATCCTACAACAAACAAGGTAGAACTTTGGAAATGCGAATGGGAAAACCAAGCAGGCCAAACCGCAAAAAAAGTATTTATTGAGAAATATTGCGATGAAAAATCTACAGACTCTATCGAGAATGAAGCACTAACAGAGTCTCCAGCAATTTGTTGGTCATACGGAAGAACTATTGGAAATATAGCTGTTTTCACGCAATCAGTTTTAGGTGCTTTTTCAGACAAGTCCGGCAACGATGCTATTCTACCCTGCGACATTGTGGAGTCGGGTAAGTTTCGCCATGGTGCAGCTCGATGGTATTGTCGAACGCATCAGTGTTACTGGGGAACAGTTGCCGACCATAAATCATTTGCAAATTTAGGCAGTATGATTTGCGCTAATCACCAACAGAAAATGTGCTATGAGGTATCCCCATATCAAGTGGATATGACTAAACATGCAGAAGTGGGGGTTTGGTGCTCGATGCCTCCAGCAATCTCGACAGACCCAATTGATAAACGCCCGCCCGCGATACATGTTCATATTAGAAATGAGGCTGACGGCAAAAAGAAATTGGATAGAGATTTCAATGCAATCTCAATAAAATATAGCGGCGAGTATGGCTTGTTTGCAAATAAAGAAATTGCATATGTTAATATCACCCCTCCTGCTGCCTTTGAATTTGTTGATGCTCTTGAGAGCAATCGCAAGATGGATTGTATTAGTTGTGGTAAATGTGGTTACCCCCATCTCGATCTTAGTGATTTTGGATTGAAGCCCCATAAAAAACACTTCTGTGGCAATTGTGGCTATGACAGCACTTGGAGCCAAGAGCCTATAATTTCTACTCCTCTGAAGCCCTTGCATGACCAATTTGCAAAGACCTGGAAGTTTATAAGTCCGGAGCGCACGCTAAATTTAGATGAGTATCAGGGATGTTCTTACACAGTGTGGGCTTCAACGCCTGCTATCCTTTGGACAGCCTCTCGCCCACAAGAATTAGGTATTCACGTACATGTAGTGAGTGCAGGAAAGCGCATAATAGATGAGACTTTCTCGGAAGTTATTCTTAATGGAAAATCTTTGGGGCGTGCAGATTTATTTCAACAAATGAAATCGCAAACTATCATTTAATACGCATGAAACGCTCACTTAGTAAGCAGAGCGATGCCTGCTGACCAAGTTATAAGCAAACAGAGAAAATGAAGCAGCAGCATATGCCAGAAGACAATCAAGCACTCAAGAATCTTAAAAAATATATGCGGGATAACAGAACGATTTTACAGGCAGATTATTCTGAGGGCGAAGGCTTTTATCTTTCAAAAAAACTCAACCCTATGAATTTTGCAGAATCCTACGTCATCTCTGCCGATTATTTAATCGAGTCAAGTAAAGATGACGAGATGGAGCCTATCATCGTATGGCCGGTTTTGTTTCTCTATAGGCATGCGATTGAGTTATTTTTGAAACAGGCACTCTATGCGCTGAATATGGAAAGCAGTGGGCATGACATCAGTGCCTTATACAGCAAGCTGCAAGAGAAGCTCATTGAGTTAGAAGCACAAAACGAAGGTAAGTTGTCGGAACTATCCTTATTGCCAGAGGAAGAAGTATTTCGCTCCATTATGGAATTTCACTCAATTTCGCCACGCTCCACTGAACTAAGATATGAGGATGCGGGATTAATCGGCGGGGACTCGCATATATTGTTTGGTAATTATGCAAATGCTCAATTCCATGCCCGCCGCGCAGCTGAATATTTTGATTTATTAGAACAAAAAATCCAATTCCTAAAAAGGTGATGTATAACTCCACCGGCAGGCCTTAGCCACTTCGCCCAGATGGTTGTAAAGCCCCCTCACATCAAACTCCACAGTCTGGGGGCTGGCATTGAAAGGGGTGAAGCGGAAAAGCAGCTTATCCGCGCCCGCCAGTTGTTTTGCAAGCCCCACGCTGTTACCTGCAAAGAGAGCCTTATTATCCGTTGAGTCCGACCAGCTCTGACGAAAAGCTTTCTGGGAATCAATACGAAGTTCTACGGTGTGGTTGCTTGTGCCGTATTCCACACTGGAGGACATACCCGTTTCGATGAAGAGATTGGTCTGGTTCTCCATGCATCTGATATTAAGCGTCGGGGTAGAGCTTTCCAGCCAGCCTTGGATGGAGTTCTCTGCCCGAAGCGAGAGATAAACAGATTTTGTATCGTCCATCTCGGATCTGTCGGTGCTGACATTCCATTTTCCTGTGAAATCCCTTTTCTGTTGCAGCTCTGCTTGTTTCCCGAATTGTTTTACCAATTGCTGCGCCTTGGCATAGGAGGATGCATCGGCGGTAATCATTTGCAATTCTGAAACGGCCTGATTCCAGCTTTTTCCTCTCGCCAGTGCCTCGGCAGTGGCAATATGTTCTTTTGCTTCTTTCTCGCGCAGCTCCTTGAGTACTCCCCGTAATCGGGTAATTTCGGCTTGAGCCATTTTGTAGGTATTACTCTCAGGTTTTATCTCGGTGCTTAATGCGTTCACTACGTAGTCAATATCGGCAACGGATTTTGCGGTTTTGGCTTTCTCAAGCAGCTTTTTTTCTTCGGCAGCGCGGGCAGCTTCTTTCTCTTCCGCCAGTTTTAGCTGCGCAGTATGAATGCGCTCTGCATTTGCCTTATCGGAGAATAACAGCTCTTTTTGCTTTACCAGCTTATCCCTCAGGGCAATCATTTCTGCATCCGCAGTGCCAGAAGCAGAAGGGATTTCATGTCGTATCAGCCAATCGTAATCCTTGGATTCAAGCCGAGTCTCATATTGCTCTAATTTTGTAGCAGACTCTTCCTTGGCAGCGTCTTCGGTTGTGTTCCATAGCGATGCCATCCCTCCAATAGCCAAAGGGAGACCAAGGAAGAAAGCAAGAATCGCAATCAGCAGTTTTCGGGATGGAGCGGGGGAAATAATCTTCACGTATACAGGCAAAAGATACTGCTTAAGTGCAGGCGGCATAAACAGAGCAGCCAGAATACTGACACCAAGCATCACTTCCGCTGCCTTTGCTCCAAACAGCATTCCCGCAATTGTCGATAAAACCAACGCCACCAGAGGAATGGAAATGGCGTAGACGTAGAACCAATTATTCAATTCCAGCAGTTTTATTTTTACTGCTTCCAGCACCCTGCTTTCTGCTGCCATCTTTATGCCTTTGGTCTGGTGAATAAAACGAACAAACCAAGGATAAGGTCACCCATTGCCCAGATGCCCAGAAGCATGAACAGGCCTAGCCCCGTTCCAATGGTGGCACCTGTTCTTTCGGCTCCGGACATTTCATTCATTCTGTCGGTAGCACCATCCATCCCTGCAAAAACTGCGTAGCACATGAAGAGATTGAACAGAATGAATGACCACTTGAATAGGAATCCAAAAAAGCCGCGCTTTGGCTTCTTCAACTGGAAACCACATTTTGGACATGTCAGGGCAGAGCTGCTGACTTCGCTTTGGCATTCGGTGCATTGGATTAACGCCATTAGAAACTCCCGGCAAATTTTGCAGATGCTATTGACTTTTAACTTCAAAGACAACCCATAGATTGCTTGTGTAGCACTATCCCAAAAACGACCGTTTAAAATACTCACCTGCGACTGTATCGAAATCCTATGCCAATTCTTCTGTAATTGTCGCGTTACTCGTACCATTATCAAGTTAGCCA
>WBZO01003392.1_pt1 | contig 18707 bp, 14 predicted proteins | sample 5204261 | NCBI WGS metagenome assembly WBZO01 (sample SAMN12412400, study PRJNA552823) | activated sludge metagenome | isolation source: activated sludge from anammox sidestream of wastewater treatment plant... | place: USA: North Carolina | collected 2017-09
GTATAGCGTGGCGGCGATCGGCGCCCAGAGGCGCTATGACGAGATTAGCGGCCGGCGGCGCACGTATTACTGCGGCGCGTACTGGGGTTACGGCTTCCACGAGGACGGCGTTCGCAGCGCCCTGGCCGTCGGCGGTATGTTCGGCAAGGACCTGGATACATGCACAGCTGCCTCTACGTAGGCCGGGTACACCACCGACGGCTGGCGCCCGTGGAGCACGCGTTCCGCTACGGGATCGGCCTGGCCTACCTCGACCTGGACGAGCTGCCGTCGCTGTTGCGGAGCAATCTCCCGTTGTACGGCGCGCGGTTCTCGCCCGGCTCGTTCTGCCGCCGCGACCACCTGGGAGATCCCGCCGAGCCGCTGGCGCAGTCGGTGCGCGGCCTGGTGCAGGCGGAGACGGGCCGCCCGCCGCAGGGGCCAATCCGCCTGCTGACGCAGTTGCGGCGGTTCGGGTACTACTTCAGCCCGCTGAACCTGTATTACTGCTTCGACGCCTCCGGCACGGCCGTCGAGTCGGTGGTGGCCGAGGTGAGCAACACGCCATGGGGCGAGCGTTACTGCTACGTGCTCTGGCAGGGAAACCACGTGGGCCCGCCCGAGCGCCTCCGCTTCCGCCATCCCAAGCGATTCCACGTGTCGCCGTTTCTGGACATGGATTTCGACTACGAGTGGCAGTTGAGTGGGCCGGGCAGGCTGCTGAAGGTCCACGTGGCGGACTGCCAGGGTGGCCGGCGCGTGTTCCACGCCGGCATGGTGCTCGAGCGCCGGCCGCTCGACGCCCGACAGCTCGCGCGATTGTGGCTCCGCTTTCCCTGGATGACCGCGCAGGTGATCGCGGCCATCTACTACGAGGCCTTTCGATTGTGGCTCAAGAAATGTCCGTACTACCCTCATCCCAGACGCCGCGCGCTGTCTCCGAACCTGTAGAAGGGCCGCATGGACCGAAGGTGCCCGGCACGGGCGGTTCGCGCGGCGCCTTGGGCCGATTCCTTGACGGGCTCTTCCGGAACGCCGTACTGCGCCGGCTGGCGAAGCTCCAAGAAGGACGCATCGTGATTGAAGAACTGGGCGAGCGCCGGGAATTCGGCGAACGTAACGGTGCGGGTCTTGCGGCGGTCGTGGCCGTGCATGACCCGCGCTTCTACCTCCGTCTGGCCCTGGGCGGCAGCCTGGGCGCGGCCGAAGCCTTCATCCGCGGACTCTGGGACTGTGACGACCTGGTGGCCCTGGTGCGGATACTCTGCCGCGACCGGGCAGCCTCCGCCGGCTTGGAGCAAGGGCCCGCCCGGTTGGGCGCGCCGCTCCGACGCATGGCTCACCTGTTGCGCCGCAACACGCCGGGCGGCAGCCGCCGCAACATCGCCGCCCACTACGACCTGGGCAATGAGTTCTTCGCGCTGTTTCTCGACGAGACGATGACCTACTCCTGCGGCATCTTCGAGCGGCCCGAAAGCTCAATGGCCGAGGCTTCCCGCGCAAAGTACGACCGCATCGGCCGTAAGCTGCAACTGGGCCCCCAGGACCACGTATTGGAAATCGGCTGTGGTTGGGGCGGCTTCGCAATGCACGCGGCCGAGCGCTTCGGCTGCCGCGTGACCGCCGCAACCATCTCCCGGCGGCAGTACGAATGGGCAGTCGATCGCGCGCGCCGGCCCGGCCTCGCGGGCCGGGTCGAGGTGGTGCTCGAGGACTACCGCCGGCTCCAAGGCTCCTACGACAAGCTCGTCTCCATCGAGATGGTCGAAGCGGTGGGGCACGAATACTTCGACACCTTCTTCGGCGCCTGCTGCCGGCTGCTCAAGCCGGAAGGGATGATGCTCCTCCAGGCAATCACCATCGCCGACCAGCGCTACGAGGCCTACCGCCGCAGCGTCGATTTCATTCAGCGCTACGTGTTTCCGGGGGGATTGCTGCCGTCGGTCGCGGCCATTTGCCGGTCCGTGGCCCGGGCGAGCGACTTTCGGCTGTTTCACCTGGAGGACATCACGCCGCACTACGCGGAGACGCTGCGGCACTGGCGGCGCCGGTTTCACGAGAACCTGGAAGCGATCCGAAGGCTCGGCCTCCCGGAGGAACTGCTCCGCATCTGGGAGTTCTACTTCTGCTACTGTGAAGGCGGTTTCCGCGAGCGGGTGATCGGCGACGTGCAGGTGCTCCTCACCCGGCCTGAGTGCCGCCGGGCGCCGATCCTGCCGCCCCTGTCACCGTAGCCAACGTCCGGCCAGGTATCCGATGGCGCTGACCGAAGCCGCAAGCGCCGTGCCCCAAATCATGTCCACGACGGTCACCACCCAGGGCCAGTTCTTCACCGTGGCCAGGTTCGTCAGGTCGTAAGTCGCGTAGGCCACCAGGCCGAAGATCCCACCCAAGAGCAGGGCCTTGCGCAACGACCCTTCGTGCAGGGCCGGCGCGACGGCCAGCACCACCAGGCCGGCAACGAAGAGCAGGTAGAACGCGCCGGCCGCCCACCAATTCGGCTGGTCGGTCAGCAGGAAACCCAGGTGCCTGCGGTAGAACGCGCGGGCCACGAAGAGGAGCCAGACCACGTCGATCGCCAGGAATCCGGCGAGCGCGCACGCATAGACCTTCAAGTAGTAAACCGTCATGTCTTCCGCCCCGAAAAAAGGTAGTGCGAAACGAACCACTGGCTGCCGCCCCCGAAGGCGAACAACTCGGCGCAGGCCATGAAGAACATGCGCCATCGCTGAAACTGGAGCCGGCCTTCGTCTTCTCCCAGGCCAGCCTGAAACAGAGGGAGAAGCTCTTCACGCCGCGCGTCGCAGCGGACCAGCCAATCCTCCAGCGTTCGGGCGTAATGGGTCCCCGACACGCTCCAGTGGTCCTCCAGAGCGAGGTCTCGCTGGAAGTGCAGCAGGAGGTCGTCGGAGGGCATGATCCCACCCGTGAAGAAATGGCGGCCCATCCAGTTGCCTTCCCCTTCGGTCTCGAAAGGGTAGGCGGCGCGGCAATGGCAGAAGACATGCACCATGAGCTTGCCGCCAGGCGCGAGCCAGCCCCCGATACGCCGCAGGAGTTCTTCGTAATTGCGCACGTGCTCGAGCATCTCGACGGAGACCACGCGGTCGAATCGCCGATCCGTGGCGAACTCGGCCACGTCGGCCGTGACGACTTCGACGTTGTGCCGCCCTGCCTCGGCCGCCCGCGCAGCGATGAACTCCCGCTGCGTCCTGGAGTTGGATACCGCGAGCACGCTGCAGTCGGGGTATCTCTCGGCGATCCAGAGGCAGAGCGAGCCCCAGCCGCAGCCGAGTTCGAGGATGGTCATGCCGTCCTCGATGCCTGCCCGGCGGCAGAACAGGTCGAGCATCGCCTCCTCTGCCTCGGCCAGGGTGGTCCGGGGCGTCGGGTAGTAGCAGCAGCCATATTTCAGGCGCGGCCCGAGCACGAGTTCGAAGAAAGTCGTGGGCACTTCGTAGTGCTGCACGTTCGCGGCGTCGGTCTCGATGGCGACGGGGCTGCGCCGGAGGTCCTCGATGAACCGTCGCAGCCGCTCGCGCTGCGACTCAACGTCGCCGCATTGCTCCTGGTGAATCCGCAGGGCCAGAAGGCGGCGCATGCCCACGCGGATCAGCCAGTCGGGCAGGACCGCCCGCTCTGCAAGGTCGATCAGGCTCATGGCGAACGGTCCTCGCGCTTGGGAAACCAAGGGACGAATGCGCTGGTGGTCCGCTGGTAGGCCCGGTAGTCCTCGCCGCGGCTGGCCACGGCCTGGGCTTCCGTGGGCGGAATTCCGGTGACGCGAAGCAGGAAGTATAGCATCACCAGCGGGGCGGCGACCGGCACCGGCCACCACGCCGATCCGACGGAAAACGCCGCGTACGACCACCAGTGGAGCCACTCGAAGAAGTAGTTCGGATGGCGCGAGTAGCGCCACCAGCCCTCGCGGCAGGTCTTGCCGCGGGTCTCCGGCCGGCCTCGGAAGCGGGCCAATTGCCAGTCGGCCAGTGTTGTGTTGATTACGGCCACGAGCCAAATGGCCACGCCAAGCGCGTCCCAGGCGCCCAGGCCCGCCCGCTCCGTTTGCGACGCGACCAGCACCGGCAACGCAAACGCGAGCACCAGCGCAGCCTGCACTTGGAAGAACAAGAACAGGCGCAGTTCCGCCTGCGCGCCCCACGCCTTGCGGAGCGTCACGTAGCGGCCTTCTTCGGGCTGGCCCAAGACCCGGCTCACGAGCAGGTATACGGCCAGGCGCGCGGACCACATGCCAATCAGGGCCCCGACGAGCGCGCGACGCGCGAAATCGCCCTGGGAGGTGGCCGCGAAGAAGACACCCACCATGCCGATGCCGGCCGCCCAGCCCACGTCCACAATGCCCGCGTTGCGCGTTCGGATCTGCACCACCCAGAGCGCGACCATCATCGCCGATGCGGCCACCAGTCCAACGCCGATCTGCAACCATAGGGAGAGGGCCATTGGGCGCCTCGCGATGACTATTCGTCGTTGGCCTGGAGTCCTGCGGGTGCAAGGATGCCCTCAGCACTGCCGGCCGGCGCGGACGGTTCGTGCGGCGGCCGGTTCACGTACGGGGTCACGTATTGGCAGAGGGCCGCGGGCCGCGCGTCCGCGCCCGCAAGCCTTTGGGCCGCCTCGTTGCGCTCGTAGAACGTGGGAGGCTCGCAGGTCCATCCTTGAGCAAGCCGCCTTTCCTCGCGCCGAATGCAGCGACACACGTGCAGTCCGCCGATCGCGGCGTACAGACGCGATTTCCAGCCGAATTCGCGGTGCAGCTCGGCCAACAGGGCCGCCATCCGGGCCCGCATGGCCGGATCGCGGCGGTAGTAGCGCTTGGCCCCTGCCACGGCGGCCGTCCAGGTGGTCGCCAGGTCGCCGCTGTCCCACTGGAATCGCCGTCGGATCCGTGGGTCAGGGTGGTGCTTATAGCGCTTCCACCCGGCCAGCGTGGTCCGCACCACGCGGAGCATGCTCGGGCCGTTCACCTCGAAGTCGCGACGAAACGCCCGCAAGAGGAACTCGGTCTCCTGCCCACCGGCGATGTGCGGGTGGTGGTAGTTGAAGGCGAACTGCCCGTGCGTATCGGGCGTGGGGAATTCGCTCTCCGGCTTCATCCGCCCCTGGGCCGACAACTCCGCATGAAGCGGCGTGCCCGGCAGCGGCGTGTAGAGCATGAACTGGTGGAAATCCGCGTCGTACGCCACGGCGTAGTCGATCACCCGGTCGATGTTCTCCGGCGTGTGGTCCTCGAGCCCGATGATCGTCGACCCCAGCACGCGCACGCCGTGCGACTGGAGATTTCGGACCAGGGCCCGGCCGTCGATGCCGCGGAGCTTGGCGTAGCGGCTGTTCTCTCCTTCCAGCCCCGTCCAGACCCAGGACACGCCCAGTCCGACGAGTTGCTCGATCGTGTAGGAGGCGAGCACGCCTGCCGAGCTGAAGACGTAGAGGCTCCACGACTTGCCGCCCCGTTCCATCAACTCCAGCAAGCGGAGGGCGCGGCGGCGATGGTGGAGGAAGTTCTCGTCCATCACGAAGAACGAGCGGGCCTGGAAATGTTCTTCGAGCTGGCACATGACGTCGTACAGTTCGTCGCCCGTCTCGTAGAAGTCCACAAAGCGGCCCTTGCCGCCGAACATCGCCGAGGTGGCGCAAAAATTGCACCCCACCGGACACCCGACCGACGGGATGAGCGTCACGGCCGTTTGTCCCCGATTCTCTCCGATGGAGACGCCCATCACGCGTGTCGCAATCCGAGTGGGCACGTACGGATGGCGGATGGGAGCCTCAGGGTCTTCGCCGAGGAACTCGCGGAACCAGCGGACCCCCTCGCCGCGGACGATCCAGTCCGCATCGACGCGCTCTACGAGGTCGGGGATGTTGGCGATGTGTCCGCCAACGACAATCACCGCCTCGGGCTGGTGTTCACGAACCAGCTCGCACATCCGTTTGACTTTCAGCACATTGGTCGTGATGCTGCCAATCCCCACGACGTCGTAGCGGCGGCTGCGAAGCTCTTCAACGAACCGGTCGAGGGTGGGAAAGTCCAGGAGCGTACAAGGCGATTCCACGTTTGCCTGGATGAGCATCAGCCCCCAGGAGCGGTGAAACATCCGAAGTGAAAACGGGCCTTGAACCCGCGTGACCTGGTTATGGTATAGCTCCATCGGGTTGATGGCCCGGCTGCCGTGCTCGTCGTCTTGGGCAAAAGGGCCGAAAACACTCGTCAAGAGCAAGTTGGCCCTCGTGCCCCTCGGGTGAATCGCTGGGGCACCCCGTCGCTGACTCGGGTCTCCTGTGGTGTACATGGCTAGCTGGTCACCTTCTTCGGGGCGAGGAAGTCCCACTCAGCGTACCGCAGCAAGTCTCGCCTGTAACGGCCTTCTTGTTGACCAAACGCCCGGCTACGGCTCGGACGTGGGTGCGAGTTCTTCGGCCTCGATTTCCGTGGCGGCGCCGTCCTGCCGGGCGTAGAGGGCGAACCGGCCCGAGTCGAGGCCCGGGATCTGCCAAACGCCAAAGACGCCCTCGCCCGTGTTCGTGCCTTCGTACAAGACGGCGTGCTGGCCCGTGTATTGCTTGACAAAGCGGACCGCGCTTTCGGGGCCGCACGTGCCGGCGATCGTGAACGGCCCGACGATGTCGTGGCCGCTGCCGCGGACGACGCCGGGGCCGAAGTGGAGCACCAGGCCGCGCATCGGCTGCCGGCCCAAGCCCCGCTGCTCCCACCAGCCGTGCCATTGTGCCATGAAAGGGAACTCCTGTACTCCTCACGCTCCGCGTAGGGTGGGCCAAGCGCAGCGCCGGCCCACCAGGGCCGGAGGCGACGCAGGCGTATGGTGGGCCGGCGCTGCGCTTGGCCCACCCTACTTGCTCTCCGCCCGTGTCGAACCCCGGGGGGGACGAACGCCCGGGCGCGGGGGAACTGGGCCTCGGCCGCGCGGCGGAGCCGGTCGAGTTGGACCAGGAAGTCGAGGACCTCGTCGGCCAACTTGGGCAGGGCCTCGCGCACCACGCACCACGCGGCCAGCGACCGGTCGATCCCCAACAGGGCCACCTTGGCCGATCCGTCGGAATGTCACTCAGGTCGATGCCACGCTCCCGGGCCATCTGGACGATCATCTCCTTGGTCGGCTCGAAGACCCGCGCCAGCGCCTCCCAGAACGCCGCGTTCTGGGGGTCGCGCGACTCGGCATCGGGGAAGCTCTCCCGGTCCATGGCAAACGGCTGGCACCGCGACGTGTACTGGCAACGCTCGCACCAGCGCTCGCAGTAGTTGAAGATCCCGGAGATCATGTCGCTCGACATGGCCAATCTCCCTCCGCACTCTCCCGCCGGGCAGGTGCCTGTCCATTCACCCAGAAGATCCGGACGTTGGGCAGCCAATGCGACTCATTGTACCCGTGCAGGCGACCCTGCCAAAAGGGGTGGGGCGCGTGCGCCAAACAGGTCCCCGGCTTGTGCCGTATCTAACGATGGCGCGTTCTGCGCAGGCACAGCAGGCACCGGTGTGGCTATTTGGCAACGTCGCGGGTTGAAAAAAGCCCCCATGTTGCCAAATCGCGTGGTAGTTTTTCTACAGTGGCAAATTGTGCGATCCCTATGGAAGGCCCCCGACGGGGCCGAGGAATGGCCATGAGGCCGCTTTGGCACGGAAGGGCGATGCTCGGCGTGGCCGTGGTTTCGGCCGCGTGCCTGGCAGGCTGCGCCTATAGCGGCATTCCGCGGATCGACCCGACGGGCGAGCGGATTTTCGCCCCACCCCCGGCAAAGTACGAGCCGCAGCCCGAAGGCCGCCGCGAGTGGGACAATGTTTCCCTAGTGCTTACGCCCCGCGAGAGGATTGCGCCGGTGGGGAGCGAAGTGGCCCTGTTGGCCGGCGTGGTCGGCCCCGACCGCTACACCAGCACCAACGAGCGGGTCGAGTGGAGCGTGGCGCCTGGGAGCGTCGGCGAGATCGTCCGCGTGGGCGAGGGGACCTTCTGCGACCTGATGCTCTTGGACTTCACGCGGCCGCACAAGGTCCACAGCACCTTCGCCGTCACGAGCACCTCCCGGAAACACATCCGGCTCACCCGCGGCTCCAAAGCGACCGACGACGACGTGCTGGTGCAGCCTGGCCAGGCGTGGATCACGGTGAGCTCGGCCACCGAGGGGACGAGCTACGTGACGGCCTACGCCCCCAGCGTCTACGGGTGGGCCCCCCAACGCGAGACGGCGGCCATCCACTGGGTCGACGCCCAATGGACCTTCCCGCCCCCGGCCATCAATCCGGCCGGTACGCGGCACGTCTTTACGACGACCGTGTCGCGGCACACCAACCAGGACCCGCACGTGGGCTGGATTGTGCGCTACGAAATCGCCGCCGGCCCCGCCGCCGGCTTTGCGCCCGACGGGGCCAAGACGGTCGAGGTGGCCACCAACCAGCTCGGCCAGGCCTCGGTGGAAATCTTCCAGCCCCAGCCGGCCCCGGGCACCAACCGCATCGACATTCAGGTGATCCGGCCGGCCACCCACTCCGGCCCCGAGGGAAAACGCCTGATCGTCGGAACGGGCAGCACCACCAAGACGTGGTCCGCCCCGCAAATCGCCGTGCGCAAGACCGGCCCCAACGCGGTCGCCGTGGGCGGCACGATCCGCTACGTGATCGAGGTCTCCAACCCGGGCGACCAGCCGGCCGACGGCGTGGTGGTCGCCGATCAGGTCCCCGAGGGCACGACGGTCCTGGGCAGCCGTCCGGCCGCCCTCACGGCCGGCCGGCAACTCCAGTGGCAGATCGGGCAGCTTCCCGCTGGCCAGGCGCGGCGCCTGGAGGTCGATCTCCGCGCCGAACGGCTCGGCACTCTCCAGAGTTGCGCCGAGGCGGCTGCCGCCGGTGGCCTTCGAACGAGCGACTGTGCCACTACCACCGTCACGGCCCCGGGGATCGAGGTCAAGGTGACCGGCCCGGCGCAGGTCGCCGTCGGTGAGCAGGCGCGGTTCGACATCGTCGTGACCAACCGCGGCCAGGCCACGGCCTCGGGCTTGGTGGTGCGGGACCGCTTCGACCCGGGCCTGAGGCCCGTACCCGCGACCGACCGCATCGAGGTTGCGCTGCCGGGGGCAGTGCCGGGCACCCTCGCGCCCGGCGCCAGCCAGCCGGTCCACGTCACCTTCCAGGCCGTGCAGGCGGGGCAGTTGTGCCACACGGTCGAGATTCTCGGCGCGGGCGGCGTGCTGGCCAGCCAGCAGGCGTGCGTCACGGCCGTGCCGCGCGGCGCCCCGCCCCCGCCGCAGCCCAAGCCCGAGGCCAAGCCGGAGCCCAAGCCGGCCCCGGCCGAGAAGCCCGCCGCGGGGGCGGCCATCTCGGTCACCAAGACCGGGCCCACGTCGGCCGCGAAGGGCGACATGGTGGTCTTCACGATTGAGATCGCCAACACGGGCACGCAGCGGCTGACCGACGTGACGGTGGTGGATGAGTCCGATCCGCAGTTGCGGCCGAACCGGGCCACGGGCCAGACATTCAAGACGCAGAACGGCCGGTTGACGCCCGTGGTGTTCGCCGAGATGCTGCCGGGGGCCAAGGTCGTGCTCCAGGTGGAGTACGAGTGCCTCGAGGCCGGGGCCAAGGTCTGCACCAGCGTCCGCGTCGCCACGGCCGAGGGGGCCAGGAACCAGGCCGAGGCGTGCCTGGCCATTGCGGCCGGCGCGAAGCCGGGGGCGGCCCTGGGCCCGCCCGATCTACAAATCGCTATCAGCGATTCGAGCAACCCGGTGTCTGTGGGCAGGGAATATTACTATCGGATCAGCGTCACCAACAACGGCCAGACGGCCGAGACCAACGTGGTGGTGATGGCGACCGTTCCGCCCAGCCTGACGGTCGACCAGCTCAAGAGCGGACCGAAGGCCCAAGCCAGCGGCCAGCAGGTGACGTTTGGACCGCTCCTCGTCCTCCGCCCGGGACAAACCGAGACTTTCCGGCTCGTGGTGTCGGCCAAGACGCCGGGCCGGGTCGAGGTGACGGCCCAGGTCGCCGGGCGGGCGACGCCGCAACCCAGGGCGGCCTCGAAGGCGACCGACATCAACCGCGCGCCGTGACGATGGCCGATGGCAGTTGACGAGCGATCGACGGCCGGTCCCCAGCAGGGGGCCGCGCCGCGCTTCGTGGTCCTCCAGCACGACGCGCCGCGCGGGCGGCACTGGGACTTCATGCTCGAAGAGGGGGGCGTGCTGCGGACGTGGGCCCTGGCCGAGGCGCCGGGCGGCCCGGGGCCGGTCCCGGCCGAGGCCCTCCCCGGCCACCGCCTAGTGTATCTCGACTACGAGGGGCCGGTGTCGGGGGGCCGCGGCGATGTGACCCGCTGGGACGAGGGGACGTATCGCCTCGAGGCGGATCGCGAGGGCGAGGTGGCCGTGCGCCTCGAAGGCCGGCGGCTCCGCGGCCTCGCCGTGCTGTCGCGCTCGGGCGAAGAGGGCACCGGCTGGGAGTTCCGCTTCACGCCGGCGGGGGAGTAATCGGAATACACCTATTGACGGCCGCCCCGCCTACGCCGCCTGCTCGTCCGCGGCCTTCTCCGCCGCTTCGAGCTTGCGGATCTGCCCGTCGTCGCTGACGTCCTCGAACCGCACCGAGACCTGTTTCGACACGCCCGACTCCTGCATGGTCACGCCGTAGATCGTGTCGGCGCAGGTCATGGTCTTCTTCGAGTGCGTGACGATGATGAACTGCGTCAGCACGAGGAAGTCCTTGAGCACCTTGGCGAAACGGTCGATGTTGGCCTCGTCCAGGGCCGCGTCCACTTCGTCGAGCACGCAGAAGGGGCTGGGACGGCTGCGGAACATGGCCAGCAAGAGCGCCACGCACGTGAGCGTCTTCTCGCCGCCGCTCAGGAGTGAGATGCTCCGCGGCTCCTTGCCGGGGGGCCGGGCGACGATCTCCACGCCGCTTTCGAGGATGTCCGTGCCTTCTTCCAGGAGGATGTCGGCCCGGCCGCCGCCGAAGAGGTCGCGGAACAGCGTCTGGAAATGCCCCCGCACCGTCTCCAGGGTCTCGCTGAACAGGCGGCGACTGTCGGCGTTGATCCGCTCGATGATCCGCTCGAGCGCGGCCTTGGCCTCCGAAAGGTCCTTGTACTGCGAGGCCAGGGCGCCGTGCCGGCCTTCGAGCTGCTCCAATTCCTCGAGGGCCTCGAGGTTCACGTTGCCCAGGTTGGCGATCTTCCGCCTCAGGTCGTCGATCTCCTGCTGCACTTCCTCGCGCTGGCGCTGCTCCTCGCCGCTGGGCTCGTGCTCCAACTCGGCCAGCTCGATGCCGTAGTCCTCGCGGAGGCGGTCGGCCAGGCCGCTCCGCTGGTGGCGGACCTCGCCCGCCTCGAGCTGCCGGGCGTGCGACCGCTCCTCGACCTTGCGGGCCCGGGCGCGGCACTTCTGCGCGGCTGCCGCCAGCTCGGACCGCTGCGCCTGGATCGCCTCGCGCTGGCCGATCAACTCGGCCGTCCTGCCGGAGAACGATTCCTTCTTGAGATACAGCTCGGCGATCTCCGACTCGCGGCGGAGGATGTTCCGTTGGGCCTGTTCGGCCCGGGCGGACGACTGGGCCAGTTGCTCGCGGGACTCGGCAATCTGGCGGTCCCGCTCCTGCCGGCCCTCTTCGATCTGGCGCATGCGCCCGCGGAGGGCGGCCAGGCGCTCCTCGCTCTTGGCGATCTCGACCTGGATGTCGGTCGCTTGGCGTCCGAGCGCGCGGCGCTGGTCTTCGAGCTCCGCGATCCGCTGCGCAAGGCCGCCCAGGCGCGATTCCCACTCGGCCAACGACTCGGCTACCCGGGCGCGCCGCGCACGGGTCTCGGCCATCTCCGCGTTGGCCGCTGCCTGCTCGCTGTCTGCGGCGTGCTCCTCGGCCGCCAGCGATTGGCGCTGGCGGTCCAATTGGACCCGCCGCTCGTCGGCCGCGGCCAGGGCCCGTTGCTGCCGGGAGAGGGCCTCGACGGCTTCGCGGTGCTCCCCCTCGCGGTCGGCCACGTCTCGCTGACGCTGGGCCGCCTGCTCCTCCAGGTCCTGGAGTACGGAAGCGACTCGCTCGATCCTCGCCTCTAGCGAGGCCAGTTCCTCGCGGAGTGCCCGGGCCTCGCTCCGCCGGGCGATCAGGCCCACCGCCGGATGGCGCGGGCCGACCTCGATCGTCCCGTCGGCCGCGAGCCGCTCGCCGCCGAGCGTCACAAAGTGCTGGCCGCGGCCGGCCGATTGGGCCAGGGCCACGGCGTGCTCGAGCCGCTGGACAATCCAGGTGCGGCCCAGCAGGCGGGCGGCCAGACCGGCGTAGCGTGGCTCGGTCTGGACGAAGCGGTCCGCCCGGCCCACAACGCCGGGACGGTCCGTGAGGTCGGCCGCCTGCGTGCCCCCGGCAGCCGGGGCCGCGGGGTCCTGCCCGTCGAGCCACAGGAACCCGACGCGTCCAGCGAATTCACCGCCGTGGGCCAGGAGGTGTCCCATCAAGGCGCCGCCCGGGGGCGCCACAACGTATTGGGCCTTTTCCCCCAGGGCGATCTCGACAAGCGGCGCGCTTTCGACGCTGACGTGGAAGAGGTCGGCCACTAGCCCGCACACCTGGCGGTAGGGGCCGTCGCGGCCTGCGCGGGCCTGGGTGAGGACCTCGCGCACGCCGGGGCTGAGCCCCTCGTGGCGGCTTTGGAGTTCCTCGAGGACGGCCGCCCGCTCGGCCGCGCCGCTGTGCCGCTCGCGGAGTTGGGCCAGCTCGGCTTGGCGCTCGGCCTGTTGCCGGCGGCACAGGTCCAGAAGCCCCACGGCATCCGCCAGACGATCGCTCCGCTGGGATGCCTGCAGCGCAAGCTCGTCGCCGGCCCGGCGGATCTCCTCCGACTCGGCCGCCGCGCGGGCCGCCTCCTCGTCCAACTCGGCGAGGCGCTTTTGGCACTGCTGGCGCGCGGCCCCGGCAGCCGCGGCCCGGGCGTCGAGGCGGCTGATCTCGCTGTCCAGCGCCGAGGCCGTCCGCATCTCGTCCAATTGTCTGCCGCGGACCTCGCGTTCCTCAACGCGGACCTGGTCGAGGACGTTGAGCAACTCCGTCATGGCGCGTTCGCTCTCGGCCAGCGAGCGCGCGACGTCCGCGTGATGGGCCTCGGCCGTTTCCAGGGCCTCGGCCGTCTCCTGGAGTTGCTGCCGGAAATCGCCCGCCCGGATGCCCATGGCGGCGAGCTGCCTCTGGTGCCGGGCGATTTCCTGCTCCAGATCGCGGAGCCGGGCCCGCTCGTGGTCGATGGCCGATTCGCCAGCCGCGATCCGCTCGCGGTAGCCGGCGTTCTGGGCCTCGCCTGCCCGAATGGCCTCGTTGATCTCGCCGATTTGGCTGTCGGCCTCGAGCTGCCGGGCTTCGAGGGCCTCGGCCTCGGCCTCGGCCGCAGACCGCTGGGTCTCCAGGTCGGCCAACTCGGCGTCGAAGGCGGCCAATTGCTGGCTCAGCCGGGTCCAATCGACCAGGGCCACCTGGGTGCGGAGTTCCTGGAGACGCCCGGAATAGTCGCGGTAGCGCCGCGCCTTGCCGGCCTGGAGCCGGACGCTCCGCAGCCGGTTCTCCACCTCGTCGACGATGTCGCGGAGCCGCAGAAGGTTCTGTTCCACGCGCTCGAGACGCCGCAGGGCCTCGATCTTCTTGGTCTTGAAGCGGCTGATGCCAGCCGCCTCCTCGAAAATCATGCGGCGGTCGCGGGAGGAGGATTGCAGGAGCACGTCCACCTTGCCCTGCTCGATGACGCTGTAGGCCTGGGCCCCCAGGCCGGTCCCGGCCAGCATGTCGCGGATGTCGCGGAGGCGGGAAGGCTGGCGGTTGATCAGATACTCGCCCTCGCCGCTGCGGTAAACGCGGCGGGTGATTTGGACGTCGGGGGCGTCGACCGGGAAGAGCCCCTGGGCGTTGTCGAACGTGAGCGTGACCTCGGCCGAGTTCAAGGGCCGGCGGCTTCCCGACCCGTTGAAGATCACATCGGCCATCTCCTTGCCGCGGAGGTTCTTGACGCTCTGCTCCCCGAGGACCCACTTGACGGCGTCCACGATGTTCGATTTGCCCGAGCCGTTCGGTCCCACCACGACCGTAATGCCCGGGGGGAATGCAAACCGCGTCTTTTCCGCGAAGCTCTTGAAGCCGACGAGTTCGAGCGCCTTCAGCATCCTGTCATTGTATCAAGGAAGGCCGTTGGCGGAGGGGGTTAATCCAACCCCCTCTGCGATTGGAGATCACTGAGGGGCCGAATCAGACTTTTCCACTTGGGACTGGTTAGAACCTCCCACATTGGGGAATATTCGGGCGAGCATGTTGCCCCCAAACCACCCCTTCTTCTTCTCCTCAACCACTTCCGGCTCATCAGATTTTTCCTCGCCGCCTCCACGGTCGTAGATTCGGCCCATCTCGGGCAGGGCATCGACCTCAAAGCGGCTGCTCAGGATCCCCTTGGCCTTGGCCTGAGTGAGGGCCTGGACCACGTCAGGATAGGTCCCTCCGAGCTCGGCGATGGCACGGACCACGGCGTCCAACTGGTTGGAGATCACCCTCCGCTGGTCCGGCTCGCCCACGGAGAACCGGCTGACTACCACCTCGCTCGGATTCTCGCGCGATTCGCGAATCACGATCTTGGGCCCGGCTTCGAGGAACATGGGCCCATTGAGATACTGGTCCTGGCCGAAGAGCACGAGCTCTGCCCGTTTGTGGGTGCAGACGTGGACCATCGGCGGCCCCTCGGTGTTGAGGACGTGGTAGCTGAACTGATCGCTGCCGACCCTCTCGCCCAGCACGAGCGGGTCGCGCGGGTTCATGGTCCACAACGCGCGGAAGGCCCCATACCGAGTCTCGGCGCTGGCCACGCTCAGCAGATTGCAGAGTTGCTCATGGGCGGCCGAATCGTCCATGGCCCCCAGGGCGGCCAGGGCGTAGACGCGGAAGGCGGGCTGGTCGCGGGCAATCTGGCCCAGGGGCTCCGCGGCCTCGCGGCGGTCGAGGTAGGCCAAGGCTTCCGCCGCGGAGAAGCGGACCTCCGGGTCGGGCGACGCGATGGCCTTGACCAGCGTGTCGATCCCTTGCTGGCCGAGGGCCTCCAACTGCCTCGCGGCCTCGGCCGTCGTGACCGGCTCGTGGAGCTGCTTCTCCAGCAAGGCGATCCGCTCCATCCGCTCCGTATCGGTCTCGTGGATGGCGATCGAGCGGACCACGTCGATGTAGCGGCCGATGTTTTCCTTGTAGCGGGGGTGGACCGAAAGCTCGATGTACTCGTTGGTCTTGGCCGTCGCCACGCCGCTCTTGATCCCCTTGTTGGTCAGGAAAAACCGCTTGTTGACGGCCGCGGCCACGCGGGCGCTGTTGAGCACGTTCTGGTGTTCGGGCTTGAGCACCAGGCCGAGCTGGCGGGACTTGAGGCACACCCCGCCGCCCAGCACTTTTCCCCGCCCCATCAGCACTTTTTCTTTCTCCGGACTGGCCGATGGATCGACCAGCACGGGCCCCTTGGCCAGGCCCAGCAGGTGCCCCTCTTTAAGCATCCCGCCGAGGACGGCCTGCTCCTTCAACCGCGTTTCGAGCAGATAGCCCCCGCGCAGACTGGTGGTTTCGCTCTGCGACGGGATGCGGACCTCGACGTCCAACGGGTCTCCCTTTTGAATGCCGGCGCGCAGCCATCCCCGGACGAGGACCAGCGACGTGTTGCGCGAGGCCAGGACGGCATTGGGCAGCGTTACGCCCCGGGCCTCCATCTCGGCCACCAGGGCCGCCCGCTGCGGCGAGGGCATGGGATCGCTCCCCGTGCCGTTGAGCCCCGTCACCAGGCCCACGGCTTCAACCCGCACCGGATGGACGCCGAAGGGGACGGCCAGGTCGCCCACCAACCGGGTCTTTCTCGCCTGCTCGCTGTCCTCGTCGGGACTCTGGGAGCGGCCCAACACGTTCCAGCTCGAACACCCTGCCAACGACAAGGACAGGCACAACACGAGGGCCTGGCGGCGATCCATCGCGAGAACTCCTTGCGGCTACCGAGGCCGCGACGCGCCGAGCCGGCCTCTGCTGGCAGTGCTTTGCCGCTGCGCGGAGGCCGAACGGCCGCGGACGACTAGACCCGGAAGAAGAAGAGGGGGAACAATAGCCATTTCGGCAGTAGGGGTCAAGCCGGCTTGTGGGGCAGGTTTCCAACCTGCCATTTGCCTCCGGCATGTTGGAAACCTGGGCCAGGCAGTTGGACGAATTGCCAATCCGTCCCACGGCAGGTTGGAAACCTACCCCACGGCGTCAGGGCGGATCGAACCCGCCGGGATTCCACGGGTTACACCGGCAGATGCGCCAAACCCCCTTGAGCGAACCCCTCACGGCCCCGTACTTTTGCACGGCCTCGATAAAATAGGCACTGCAGGTAGGATGAAAACGGCACTGCCTGCCGAAGATGGGGCTCAGGAATATCTGATAAAGCCGCACGACAGCCACCAGCAGCCAACAAGGTACCCGGACGAGGACGCGCAAGGCTCGCGCTAAGCAACTCATAGTGGTCTTGGGGGCATCTTGACCTTGTCGGCCAGCCGGGCGGCCAACGCCACCAGCGACTCCCGCAGACCGGCCAATTCGGGCTCCACTCCCTCCCTTGGGATGACCACCAGGTCCAACCCGTCGGGGAGCCGGTCCTTCGAGAGGCGAAATGCCTCGCGGAGAAGGCGTTTCCAGCGGTTGCGGACCGTGGCCTGGCCGACCTTGCGCGAGACGGAAAGCCCGAGGCGCGGACGGGCAAGCCCATTCGGAGCGCCGAAGACCAAGAGCCTCGCGTCCGACGCCCGCAAGCGGCGTTGATAGGCCCGCTTGAAGTCGATCTGGCGGCGGATGCGGTCGTCGCGGGTAAATCGCTGGTCGGTCATCAGAGTTCTCACGGGACCATCCCGCAAGATGCTCACCACCGTAGGCCCGCACGCACGTCCGGCTGCGGATGGGCCTGGGCAATCTGCCGGATCATCTCCCGCTCGCTGTCGCTGAGGCCCTTGGGAAGGACGATCTCGACCTCGGCCAGGAGGTCGCCCGCCGGTTGGCCCCCGTGGGCCGGGACGCCATGCCCTTTGACGCGGAGTTTTGTGCCGCTGGACGTGCCGGGCGGGACCCGCACGCTGACCGTTCCCTTGGGCGTGGGCACGTCGATCTTGGCCCCCAGGGCCGCCTCGCCCAGGGTAACCGGGACGGTGACCTGGAGGTTGTCGCCCCGCCGCTGAAAGCATGGGTGGGGCTCCACGAGGATAGTCACCAAGAGGTCGCCCGCCTTGGCCCCACGCGATCCGGCCTCACCCTGGCCCTGGAGCCGAAGTTTTTTGCCGTCCACGATGCCGGGCGGGATCTTCAGGCTGATCGTCTCGACCTTACCCGTCTGGCGCCGAATCGTGATCTCGGCCTCCCCGCCGAGGACCGAGGTCGTAAAGGGGACGCGAATCTCGTGAACGATGTCGGCCCCGCGCGAGGACTTGGCCCCGCGGCGGCCTCGGCCGGTCGATTGGCGAAACTGCTGGAAAAGGTCCTCGAAGCCGCCGCCTGGCTCCGCGCCGAAGCGGTCGCCGAAGAACTGGCTGAAATCGACGTCCTCGAAGCGGAAACCTCCCCCCCCTGACGGGCCGGCTCCTCGTCCGTACGAGTAAGTACCAGTCCCCCTGGGGCCCCCGGCGCCCATCGTCTCGAAGGAACTGCCGTAGCGGTCGTAAAGTTCCCGTTTCTCCGGGTCGTTGAGTACGTCGAACGCGCCCTGGACCTCCTGGAACTTCTTCTTGGCGCTCTTGTCGTCGGGGTGCAGGTCGGGATGGTATTTGCGGGCCAACTCCCGGTAGGCCTTCTGGATTTCCGCTTGGGAAGCGTCCCGCCGTACCCCCAGAGTCTTGTAGTAGTCCTTGGCCATAAGTGTGCCGCAATACGTCTCCAAACCTCCCCAAGTATAGCCCGGCCCACGGGCCGTCTGAGTTCTATCATTGTAGAGCGGTGTCCCGAGCCTCTTCAAGCGGGCACATGCAACCCATGCATACGACCACTCCGACCCGTCGGCCACCCGTGGCGAACCGTCCAACCCGGAATTTCCGCGGGGTCCGGCTCCCATTGGTCGGGGCGGCCATTGTTGCATTGGCCGTAGGGGGCCTTTCATGGGGCGGGCCATCGGTCCTTGGCGCGGGCGGCAAGCTAGAAGTGGTGGTAATCGACAAGCAGACCGGCAAGCCCCTGCCCTGCCGCATGCATCTTCGGGCGTCCAAGGGTCGGCCGCGCAAGGCCGAAGGGGCCCCATTCTGGCACGACCACTTCTCCTTTCCGGGGCGGATCTCCCTCTCGCTTCCCCTGGGGACCTACGAGTTTGAGATCGAGCGCGGGCCGGAGTACGCGATTCGCAGCGGCTACTTCACGATCAACCCCAACGCCGACGACACCAAGGAGGTCGATCTCCAGCGATTCGTCGACATGGCCGCGGAGGGCTGGTACTCGGGCGACCTCTACGTACGCCGGCCCGTCCAGGACATCCAACTGCTCGTGCAGGCCGAGGACCTGCACGTGGTGCCCTTGGTCGCGTGGTGGAACGGCAAGAGCGAGCCGCTCGGCAAGATGGCTTCGCAGGGGCCGCTCGTGACGTTGGACGGCAACCGCTTCATTCACCTGCTTGGCGCGGGGCTGGAGCGGCCGGGCGGGACGTACCTGGTGCTGAATCTGCCCGCCGCCCCGAAACTCGACCTTGCCGCAGCGGACTTTC
>WBZO01003393.1_pt1 | contig 18703 bp, 16 predicted proteins | sample 5204261 | NCBI WGS metagenome assembly WBZO01 (sample SAMN12412400, study PRJNA552823) | activated sludge metagenome | isolation source: activated sludge from anammox sidestream of wastewater treatment plant... | place: USA: North Carolina | collected 2017-09
GGTGCTGAAAAATAATTGCGCCCGGCTTTGCAACTTTTTCAGGGTTTCCTAAATATGACAGGCTGCACACTCGCAGCGATTTTAAATGACGGATCGATTCCTATGCAGGATTGGATAATTCCCGGCTGGCCGGCGCCAGCCAATGTTAAAGCGTTGTTTACAACCCGCAGCGGCGGCGTCAGCAGCGGGGCGAACGGTGCTTACGCTTCACTGAATCTGGGCGCGCATGTCAACGACGATCCGGCGCACGTGACGCATAATCGCGCACTGTTGCGCCGCCATTTGCCGAACGAGCCGAAATGGTTGAAACAAGTGCACGGCACCTTGCCCATTTGGATCGACGAGACAGAAGCGGCAACACCGCAAGGCGATGCAGTGCTGAGCCGCACGCGCGGCACGGTGTGCGCCGTCATGGTGGCCGATTGTCTGCCGGTGTTTTTGTGCGATAAGACAGGCGCCGCGGTGGGGATCGTGCATGCCGGATGGCGCGGGCTGGCCGGCGGGATCATTGAACAATCGGTCGCCGCGCTGCAAGGCGATCGCGGTTCGCTGATGGCATGGCTCGGACCGGCCATCGGGCCGGATCACTTCGAAGTCGGTAGCGATGTGTACGATGCTTTTGTGCGGCATGACGCGCAAGCCGTGCAGGCTTTTACACCAGGGGGCTGCGGGCGCGAAAGAAAATGGCTGGCGGATATTTTTCTGCTGGCGCGCCAGCGGTTGAACAACGCGGGTGTAGCGGAAATTTACGGTGGCGGGATTTGCACTTATAGCGATCCGGCGCGCTTCTTTTCGTACCGCCGCGATGGCGAGACCGGACGGATGGCTGCTTTGATCTGGCTGGAGTAAAAAATCGCTGGCGAGTTAATTTATTACGATGTAACAGCGTATAATCCGCCCTTTCTATTGTCATCGGTTTTATGTCGACGCTTACCTGGATCATCGCCGCCAGCTTGCTGGGCGGGGTATTGAGTTTATTCTGTGCTGCAATACTGGCATTCAATGCCCGGGTGTCGTGGCTTGCCATGCTGGTGTCGTACGCCATCGGTGCATTGCTCGGCGCCGCTTTCCTGAATACGTTGCCGGAAGCGCTTGAACTGGCGGACAATCCGGCGCAAATCACCGGCATCGTGTTGCTCGGTATTCTGGTCTTTTTTATTCTGGAAAAACTGGTCCTGTGGCGGCATTGTCATTTGGAAGATTGCGAAGCGCACGATCTGGCGCATGCGCATGATGCCCCGGCCGCTGCCAGGCTTGCCACCGGCGGCCATCACGCGCACGATCATGGCCGCAGCGGGATCATGATCATTGTAGGCGATACCTTTCATAATTTTGTCGACGGCATCTTGATCGCGGCTGCTTTCATGGTGGATGTGCAGTTGGGTATCGTGACCTCGATCGCGATTATCGCGCACGAAATCCCGCAGGAAGCGGGCGATTTTATTATTCTGCTGAACTCGGGCTATACCCGCCGCATGGCGTTTCTGCTGAACCTGCTGTCCAGCTTTGCCACGCTGGTTGGCGGGGTATTGGCTTATTTCATGTTGCATAGCATGAATTTCCTGGTGCAGCCGCTGCTGGCGATTGCTTCGGCCAGCATGATTTATGTGGCGATGTCGGATCTGATTCCGGGGTTGCATAAGCGTCCGGAGATTCATGCGACGGTTCAGCAGGTGGCATTGATTTTACTGGGGATTGCTTCGATTTGGATCATGGGAAATTTTTTTCCGCACGATTGACGGCAGTTCCGGAAACTTAACTGACGAGGTACGTAACGATGAAACGATTGATGGTGTTGTTACTGCTCCTTTTTTGCGCTGGCGCTGTGCATGCGCAAGAGAGCAATATTCTCGAGAAAGTGGAGAGCAGTGCGCGTTCCTGGCTTGGATTGATCGATAGCGGAAATTATAAGGAGAGCTGGGAAAATGCCTCGCCGCTATTTAAGGAAAAAACAGCCGAAGGCATATGGATCAAATCGATTACCGCCATCCGGACGCCGCGCGGCGCGGTGAGCGCGCGCTATATCGCTACGGCCGGTTCGGCCAAATCGCTATCGGGGCTGCCCGACGGAGAATACGTCGTGTTGCAGTTTTACACCACTTTTGCGGAAAAAGGCCTGGCGCTGGAGACGATTACGCTGACGAAAGCGCAAGATGACGCATGGCAGATCGCCGCTTACGAAATCAAGTGAAACACCGGATTCCCGCGCCGCTGAAACTCAACCGGCGCCCTTGAATCCCTGCGAAATGCGGTAGTAGACGCGCCGCACCGGCGTGCCGTAGCGTTCGATCACACGGTATTCGATGGAGCCGGGGTTGTCGAGCATGGGGCTGACATCGGTGGTTCTTGAGCGGATTTTTTCTAAATGACGGCGCTTCATGCCGACCTGGATGACAGGGCGATCGGAAGGTTCCTTCGATGGCAGCCAGTATTCGTACATGGCGCCGCTATCGCCAAACATATTGCGTGAGCGGATATCCAATTGATTGCCATGGGTATAAAAATAGAGCGCGCTGGCGACAGCCCATTTGCTCATGCCGACAATAATAGGGTCTTGATCGGTTTGTTGTTTCACTTCCGCGGCGATTTGCTTGATTTCATCGGCCGTTTCCCGCCAGAAATAGTGTTCTGTGAAGAAATGATAAGGGATGCCCGGTATTCCCAGTACCACATAGTGCAGTACAAAAGCGTAAGCAAAGATGCAGGTGATGATGGTTAGCCGCCAGCTGGCTTGAATGCGCTTGGTGAACGCGCTGACATAACCGGTTTGCCCGATCATCCAGGCGATAGCGGGGAGAACCGCGAGCCAGAGCGGGATGGTCCAGTGAAAGTGCGGTGCATCAAAAACGCTGACACTGAGAAAAAAGAGAAAGGGAACAGCTGTGAAAATCTGCACAAATAACTGGCGTCTGTGTTCAAATTGCCGGTTCCCGGTCCGCTTGGCCGGAAACAGCGCAAGTAATGCCGCCGCAAAGCCGATCGGCGTCAGTAAAACCAGGATATGAAAAATCAAGTGATGAACGGCGAAGTGATGGCGCACACGCACCAGCCGATCGAACTGAAAAACAAACGATGCCCAATCATTTTCGTAATTCCAGATCAGCACCGGTGAGAAAAGCGCCAGCGCCAATAGCGCAGCCAGATAGGGGTGCGGGCGCTTCATCCAGCGCCGTGCCGCCGGATCTGCCATGATAAAAACTAACGCCGCGACACCCAGCAATGCGATGGTATATTCGGAGAGTAAGCCGGCGCCGAAGGCAATTCCCGCGCCCAGCCATGCCGAGTTCCGCCCGGCAATCAATGCGCGTTCCATGTAATACAGCGCGGCGGCCCAGGCGGCAATCAGCGGCGCATCGGGGGTCATCAATAAACCGGAGCCGAATCCTAATGGCAGAATCACCAGTAACAGCAGGGTGCGCATCGCCGTGGATTTGTCGTACAAGTTCTGCGCCAGTCCGTACAGATACCCCATCGTGATCAGGCCGCACAGCAGCGCGCCGATACGCACGCCGAATTCGTTGTGTCCGATCAGGGATGTGCCGAACCAGATTAGCCAAGCGACCATGGGCGGGTGATCGTAGAAACTGAGATCCATGTGCTGGGCATACTGCCAGTAATACGCTTCATCCGGTATGAGTTGCGCCAGGCCGAAATACACCAGGCGCAACATGATGGCAAACAGCACAATGCCGATCGCTGCGGTGCGCCAGCGTATTTCCAGCGAAGGCAAATCTTTTTCGCTGGGAAATACATAAAAGGCCGAACCGAGATAATTTACCGCGGCGGTGACCACAATGGCGGGAAAAATCGCCAGCAAAGGCGGCACATGCCAAACATAAACCAGCAAGGCCAGAACGCCGCCGCGCAATAACAGCGCAAGCGCGCCGACCGTTAGAAAACGGCCGAACTGGTGCCACTTGAGGTAGCCTGCATGATGTTCACGGAACGACCACTTGGAGTTCAGCGTATAGTTGGTGACCGCGGCGACAAAAAAACTGACGAAGTGCGCCAGCGCCAATCCGGCCTCACGGCTGATCATCCAGTGAAAAATAAAGGCGTCGATCAACGCGCCGGACAATCCGACCAAAGCGAAACGTCCGGCGGTATTCAGCGTGGCTGTGCCGCCGGCCAGCGTGATCAGGCGTTGAATATAGGCTTGCTGGTGAGACAGCGACAATTTCGATGCGCCCTGAGTGCGATCACGGAAACAGATCGGTACTTCGGTGACACGCAATTTCCCTTGGTTGGCCATCAGTAATTCGAGCAAAATCTTATAGCCATGCGCTTGATGGGAAATGCTTGCCGCCAGTTCGCGGCGGAATGCGAAGAAACCGGAAGTGGCATCGTTCACGTCGCACAACGGACGGGCGATCCAGCCGCCGGCGCGCGACAAAAGCTGGCGGTACAGCGGCCAGTTTTCCGTGCCGCCGCCTTGAACATAGCGGCTGCCGATAGAGACATCATAATGGCCGTGCAAGACCGGAGCGACAATCGCCGGTAAATGTTCCGGCGAGTGACTCAAATCGGCGTCCATGACGACAATGACATCGCTGCGAGCTGTTGCCGCACCGGCGAGAATTGAGGCGGTGAGATCCGGTTTTTCGCGCCGTTCGATCAGATGGACGTTTGCCCGGTTCTTCCAGGCGCGCACTTTATCCGGTGTTCCGTCGGTCGAGCCATCGTCGACAAAAATAATTTCAAAACCATCCGCGCCGAAGTCAACGGCAAGTAAACGAGTTAACAGTGAATCAATATTTCCGGCTTCATTCAATGTGGGAACTACAATGGAAAATTGGGTCATGTAGTTGCACGCATCAGTGGTAAGAAGGGGTGGTTTGCGGCATGATTTTATTTTTGCTGCTTCTGGTATTTATTAACCGCTTTATTATGATCTGTCAGATTCGTGGAAAACTGCGATTCCCCATTCCCTTTTGCTACAAAATACAGCGCATCCGTTTCAGCCGGATTCAACGCCGCGCGAATGGATGCCAAACTGGGCAAGGCGATCGGGGTGGGCGGTAAACCTGCGCGAGTATAAGTGTTGTATTCCTGATCGGCAAGCAAATCCTGCTTGCGCAGATTGCCGTCAAACTGTTCGCCCATGCCGTAAATGATAGTGGGATCCGTTTGCAGACGCATTCCTTTGCGCAGCCGGTTGATGAATACGCCGGCTATTTCAGCGCGGTCGCTTTCCACGCCGGTTTCTTTCTCGATGATCGAAGCCAGAATCAGCGCTTCATAAGGCGAAGCCAGCGGTAAAGATTCCGCGCGTGATTCCCAGCTCGCTTGCAGATGATTATGCAGGGTGCGATAGGCGCGCTGTAAGATTTCGATGTCGCTGCTGTCCCTGACAAAAAAATACGTATCGGGAAAGAATAGTCCTTCGGCAGCGGTTTCCGTTGCACCGATTAAGTGCAGAATCTCTTGATCGCTCAATCCGGCGGTTTGATTTTGCAGAGCCGGATGTTCAGCAAGCACTTTCCGCAGTTGCGCAAAGGTCGAACCTTCCACGATCCTGATTTCGTTCTGCTTGGCATCCCCTTTGGTCAGATAGTTCAGCAGCGCGATCTGGGTGATGTTTTCGGTCAGCAGATAATCGCCGGCCTTGATGACGGATCCCTGATCCAGATAACGCGCCAGTATGATCAAGGACCATTTGCTGTGAATCACACCGGCATCGGCCAGTTGTTGCGCGACTTGCTTCAGGTTGCTGCCATTCCGGATGGAGAATTCATACGGCTTGACTGGCAATGTGATACTGGAATGAACATGAAGATAAAACCATCCGATGATCAGGATGGTTGAGAAAAAAGCATAAAACAAGAGGCGTTTCAGCGTGTGCATGCGCCACCGGCGAGGGGTTATACGCTACGGAAAACGAGCGTTCCGTTAGTTCCTCCAAACCCGAAGGAGTTGGACAGCGCAACTTTAATGTGCATGTCTCTTGCGGTATTGGGAATGAAATCCAGATCGCATTGCGGATCTTGATCGACGAGATTGATGGTCGGCGGCGCAATGCGATGATGAATTGCGAGTACGGAAAAAACCGCTTCGACACCGCCCGCAGCACCCAGCAAATGCCCGGTCATCGATTTGGTCGAACTGACTGCAAGTTTACTTGCATGATCGCCGAAGCATCGTTTTACCGCAATGGTTTCGGCAATATCACCCAATGGAGTGGAAGTGCCGTGCGCATTGACATAATCAACTTCCGTTGCGTTGATGCCGGCATTTTTAAGAGCATTGCTCATACAGCGCGCAGCGCCTTCACCATCATCGCACGGCGCGGTCATATGAAAAGCATCGGCGCTCATGCCGAAACCGGCCAATTCGGCATAAATTTTTGCGCCACGGCGCTTGGCATGCTCCAGCTCTTCCAGCACCAAAACACCAGCGCCTTCGCCCAGGACAAAGCCATCCCGGCCTACATCCCAGGGGCGGCTGGCAGACTCCGGATTGCCGTTGTTCACGGATAAAGCTTTAGCAGCGGCAAACCCGCCGATAGCAAGCGGCGTTACGCAGGATTCCGCGCCGCCGCACACCATGACATCGGCGTCACCATACTCGATCATGCGGGCTGAGTGGCCAATGCTATGCGTGGCTGTGGTGCAAGCTGTCACAATCGCGATGTTGGGGCCTTTGTAACCGTACATGATGGACAAATTACCCGCGATCATGTTGATGATCGTGCTGGGGATGAAGAACGGGGATATTTTGCGCGGCCCGCCCGCGTGGTACGCGGTGTCCGTGTTTTCGATCATCGGCAAACCGCCGATGCCGGAGCCTATGTTGACACCGATTTTTTCCGCATCGAGATGGGAGATATCATCGATACCGGCGTCCTTGACGGCTTGAATCGCCGCAGCCATGCCGTAATGGATGAAAATATCCATGCGGCGCGCTTCTTTTGCTGATAGATATTGCTGAATATCGAAATCTTTTACTTCACCTGCGATTTGTGAAGCAAAATTCGATGCATCAAAACGGGTTATCCGGGTGACACCGGATTTTCCTGCGACGATGCTCTCCCATGCACTGGATACCGTGCTGCCGACAGGCGATACAATACCCAACCCGGTAACGACTACCTTGCGTTTTGACAAAATGACTCCGATTACTTGTTCTTGAAAAACAAACTATTAACCGGCACTGGTATGGGCAGTGACGTAATCAATCGCTTCCTGAACGGTATTTATTTTTTCAGCTTGCTCATCGGGGATTTCACATTCGAATTCTTCTTCCAATGCCATGACCAATTCAACGGTATCGAGCGAGTCGGCTCCCAGATCGTTGACGAAAGATGATTCGTTCTTGACTTCCGCTTCATTAACACCAAGTTGTTCAGCTACAATTTTTTTAATACGCTGCTCAATATTTTCCATCTAGGTATTTCCTTTTCAGGTAAGAAAAATGCGTGCCATTCTAACAAATTTTGAATGCCAGCAAAACCAAAACATAACTGCTTGTTAAAGTGTATATTAAATAAACGCCATGCGATGATTAACTTCTGCAATTCAATTCAATTGCACTAATCCATATACATTCCGCCATTCACGTGCAGCGTTGTGCCGGTGATATAACCGGCTACGGAAGATGCCAGAAACGCGACCGCCGAGGCGACTTCTTCCGGACGTCCCAGTCTTCCTAAGGGAACATGCTGAATCAAGTTTTGTTGAAATTCATCGGCCAATGCCCGGGTCATGTCGGTGTCAATAAAGCCGGGCGCAATGCAGTTAACGGTTATATTGCGGCTGCCCACTTCACGGGCTAATGATTTACTAAAACCGAACATGCCGGCTTTGGCGGCGGCATAATTGGCTTGTCCAAGGTTACCCATGGCGCCAACCACGGAGGAAATATTGATGATGCGGCCGTAACGGGCTTTCATCATGGCCCGGAGGACTGCGCGGCTCAACCGGAATACTGATTTTAAGTCGGTTTCCAGAATATCGTCCCATTCTTCGTCTTTCATGCGAACCAATAAGTTATCGCGCGTAATCCCGGCGTTATTGATCAATATTTCCACCTCGCCGAATTTTTCCCGTACGGTTTGTATGGTGCGATTGATTTGTTCGGCGTCGTTTACGTTTAGAGCGATACCCATCCCTTTGATGCCAGCCTTTTCCAGATATTGGTTAATCGCGCTGGCGCCGTTTTCGGTAGTTGCTGTTCCGATGACAACAGCACCCGCTTGACCCAGCTTGAGTGCGATGGCTTGCCCGATGCCCCGGCTGGCGCCGGTTACTAACGCTATTCTATTTTCCAAAATCATACCTCCATAAAGTGAGCCATGATCGTATGCTGCGAGTATTCATTGCAATGCTATATCCTAAAATTATTAATGGCTTGCCGTGTGGCTTCACTATCGGCCAGCGACAATTGTTGCAGATTTTGATCGATGCGTTTGTTCAGTCCGGCCAATACTTTTCCGGGGCCGCATTCGACGACATGCGTGATACCGGAAGCGGCGAACGCTTTGACGGTATCCACCCAACGCACCGGGCCGGTCAGCTGGCGTACGAGAATTTCTTTGATATCCGCTGCATCGCTATGCATTTTCACATCGGCATTATGCACAACCGGAATTTTGGGTGATTGCAGCGCAACGTGCTGCAGTTGTTGTTTCATCTTGTCAGCCGCCGGTTGCATCAAAGAGCAATGTGACGGAATGCTCATCGGTAACATAATGGCCCGTTTCGCCCCTTGCGCCTTGGCCATTTCGATTCCGCGCAAAATGGCATTCTTATGTCCGGCGATGACGATCTGTCCGGGGGAATTGTAATTGGCCGGTTCGAGCGATTCGGCATTATTCTGACTGGTAATGTCGCGGCAGATCGTTGCCACGATTTCATCATCCAATCCCAGAATCGCCGCCATCCCGCCGATACCTTCCGGAACCGCTTGTTGCATGGCTTGCGCGCGAAAACGCACCAAAGCCAGAGCATCGGCAAAATTTAACGCTTCGGCTGCGACCAGCGCGGTATATTCGCCCAAGCTGTGTCCGGCCATTAATGCCGGTTTCTCACCGCCAAGATCAGTCCAGGCGCGATACACCGCTATGCCTGCGGTCAGCATCAGCGGTTGCGTATTGATGGTGAGATTGAGATCATCCGCAGGCCCATTATTGACCATGGCCCAGAGATCCTGCTTCAGAATATCCGACGCTTCTTGAAAGGTTTGTTGAATAACGGGTAAATCGGCGTATCCATTCATCATGCCGACCGATTGTGATCCTTGACCGGGAAATACAAATGCGAATTTCATAAATTACCAGCGCAGTAAGACTGCTCCCCATGTAAAACCGCCACCGACACCCTCCAATAAAATCAATTGATCGCGCTGAATGCGTCCATCGCGCACGGCGATGTCCAATGCGAGCGGAATCGAAGCGGCGGAGGTGTTGCCATGCTTGTCCACGGCCACGACCACTTTGTCCATCGGCAATCCAAGTTTCTTGGCGGTCGATTGGATAATCCGGATATTGGCCTGATGCGGAATCAGCCAGTCGATATCGGTGGATTGCAGATTATTCTTTGCGACCGCTTCCTGCACGACTTCTTCCAGGACTTTGACGGCAAATTTGAAAACGGCATTGCCTTCCATATTGATGTACGGCGTGCCTTGCACCTTGCCGCCGCTGATGCATCCCGGCGCGGAGAGAATATTGCTGTGGCTGCCGCTGGCGTGCAGATGGGTCGATAAAATGCCGGGCTGATCGCTTTGCGAAAGCACCACGGCACCCGCGCCGTCGCCGAACAGAACACAGGTGCTGCGATCGTTCCAGTCGAGTATTTTGGAATAAATTTCGCTACCCACGACCAGCGCATTGCGGCACTTGCCGGAACTGACGAACATGTCAGCGGTGGCGAGCGCATAAACAAAGCCGCTGCAGACCGCTTGCACATCAAAGGCCGGACAATTCTCGATACCCAGTTTGTTTTGCAGAATGCATGCCGTACTCGGAAAAATCATGTCCGGCGTGGTGGTGGCAACGATGATCAGGTCGATGTCCTGATTGGTGACGCCAGCCGCTTGCATGGCATTCTGGCATGCGTGCAACGCCAGGTCGCTGGCTACTTGATCTTCCCGGGCGATATGCCGTTGCGTGATGCCGGTGCGCGTGCGGATCCATTCATCACTGGTATCCACCATGCGTTCCATGTCTGCGTTGGTGAGAATCTTTTCCGGTAAATAGCTACCTGTTCCAGTGATCCTTGAATACATTATCGTGTTGTTTCTTTAGAAGAAGTTTGAGCATGACGGGAAAACTCGGCTACCCGCTCGCTAATACGCCGCAACATTCCGCCGCGTACCTCATCGGCGGCGCGTTTGATGGCGAAACCGAATGCATATTTGTCGGCGGAGCCGTGGCTTTTGATCACAATGCCGCGTAATCCCAGAAAACTTGCGCCATTATAACGCCGATGATCGACCCGGCGCTTGAAAGAATTAATGACTGGCATGGCAATCACGCCGGCCATTTTGGTCAATAGATTGCGCTTGAATTCCTCGCGCAGGTAAGTGGCCAGCATTTGCGCCAAGCCTTCCGAGGTTTTGAGCGTGACGTTGCCGACGAAGCCGTCGCATACCACAACATCCGTAGTCCCTTTGTAAATATCGTTGCCTTCCACGTTGCCATAAAAATTAAGCCCGCTATTGCGCAACAACTCGGCTGCCTGCTTGACAATATCATTGCCTTTGATTTCCTCTTCGCCGACGTTGAGCAATCCGACGCTGGGAGATGCTTTGTTCTCCACGGAAGATACCAAGGATGCACCCATGATGCCGAATTGGAACAAGTGCTCCGCCGTGCAATCGACGTTGGCGCCCAAATCCAATACATAGGTATGGCCGGTGCTGGTTGGTAATATCACCGCCAGCGCAGGGCGGTCGACACCAGGGATCGTTTTTAAGACAAAACGGGAAGTGGCCAGTAGTGCGCCAGTGTTTCCGGCGCTGATACAAGCTTGCGCCTCGCCGGTTTTGACGAGATTAATGGAAACCCGCATGGACGAGTCTTTCTTGCCGCGTAAGGCGGCTGCCGGTGATTCATCCATACCGACGACTTCACTGGCCGGATGCAGCCGGATTCTCGGACCAAATGCAGATTTTGCCGCGCGTAACTCAGCTTCGATGGCATCAGGAATGCCGACCAGGATGATATTGGCTTCAGGGTCCTGGTGTAAGTATTCGAGCGCGGAAGGAACGGTTACATGAGGGCCGTGATCACCGCCCATGCAATCTATTGCCACCGTGATATCCAATTTCAATGCTCTTGCGGCTGGGAAATACTAGACTTGATATCGATACGATTTGTAGCAATAGAGATAATCTTTAGTCGTTTTTGGTTTGAATCACTTTTTTGCCACGATAATATCCATTCGGACTGATATGGTGGCGTAAATGAACTTCTCCGGTACTGGATTCAACGGCGAGCGGCGGATTGGTCAAAAAATCATGCGAACGATGCATGCCGCGTTTTGATGGTGATTTTTTATTTTGTTGAACTGCCATGTTAATAACTCCTTGAACTCAATTTGTCTTTTTTAATGCCGCCAATGCCGCAAAGGGGTGCGCTGATTGCGTTTTGCCGGTTAAATCGCTTTCTGCCGATTTTAGTTTAAGCGTGCTGCATTCACCCTCTGCATGGCATGACGCTATCGATAAGCTGAGAATGACCTCATCCTCGATTAAATGAGTAACATCCAAGTCAGGCACCGCTAAAATGGCATCGATCGTATCGTCTTCATCAGCGAGATCCAGCTCTTCTTCATTTTTGACTAGAATCAGAAATGTCTGCAAATCAATATGATGCACTAATTTTCCGAGACAGCGCTGGCAATTAAGATGAATTTTTCCTGTTATTTCTATATATAGACCAGGCTTCTCATTCTTGTCGTATCGGCCGCTGATTCGATAGATCAGCTCCCCTTCCTGATCGAAAAGCAGATCGTGCAAGCGGGTAAAGTCGATGAGTGAAATTTTACCATGACGACTGCCTGCATTACGTGCAAAATCCAGGGAATCTATGACTAACCTATCAGACATAAGGCGCGCATGTTATATTTTTTAATCGTAAGTGTCAAAAAATACAGAAGGAAATTTTGAAAATACAGAATAATACCCGGCTGATCGTATTGGGATCCAGCTCGATTTATCGCAAGGAATTGCTGCAGCGGCTGCAAATTCCCTTTGAAACAAGTCATCCCGAAATTAATGAAACGCCGCTGCTCAATGAATCTCCGGCGGAAACGGCTAGGCGTCTGGCTGAAGCAAAAGCCCGCGCCGTGGCTAAAACGCATCCGCAAGCGCTCATAATCGGTTCCGATCAAGTGGCGGCGTTGGGTGATATTCCGCTTGGCAAGCCATTGAATCATCAGAATGCGGTAAAACAATTGCAACTGGTCCGGGGCAAGGAGGTGGTTTTTCATACGGCTTTATGTTTATACAATAGTGCTATTGACCGGTTACAGGTGCGGGTAATTCCCTATCACGTGAAATTCCGGCCATTGAGCGACCAGCAAATTGAAAACTATCTGCATAAGGAGCAACCGTATCACTGTGCCGGCAGTGCGAAATCGGAAGGGCTTGGCATTGCGCTGATCGAGCGCATGACCGGAGATGATCCGAATGGCTTGATCGGATTGCCGCTGATTGCGCTGATCGACATGCTGGCGGTTGAGGGGGTGGAGATTATTTAAGGTTTTATTTTTTCATGAACTTCCCGATTGCAAATGGGGCCATTATGTGGAATCATTGCGCTGGAATGAAATTTTCATTTTTTGTAGATTGATTCGTTATGCGGAAATATCCGGCTTATGCTGTTATCTTTGTGCTGATTGTCAGCATACTGACGAATGGACTGAGCTTATCGTTCAGAGGTGAAGTATTCGCTCATGAGCTGGATCATATCCGTCAATCGTTGTCCGCCGATCCCGCAACGCATTTGGAGCTGCATCGTAATAACGTTGCTTGGGACGGTGCCGATCTGGATGCGGCAACGCACTTATGCTTGCATTCTGCGGGACAATACCAGCCGTTCTTCTTTAATTCTCTTCCGCTGCTGCCTGATGTGCTGGCGTCAGAAGTCGTCGCGGTATTTGTTTCTTCCTTTATTCCCGAAATAATTCCGGATTTGCCTCTGCGTCCGCCTCGAAACCTGCTGATTGCGTAGATTAAACTGAATCATTGCGTTGTTATGGGTTGTTTGCGGCGATCCCTAATGATGCTGGAAAACAGATCAATTCAAAAATGGTGATCTGTTGCGCGCATGCGTAGGCCTATGTGGAGGAATTTTATGAGTTTGAGCGATCAACTGGCGATGCCCGGTAATCGGGCGGCGTCCCGATTACGGCGCGTGCTGCCGGGTTTGATATTTTTGCTGGGTTTCGCGTACCAGCCCCAAGTCAGCGCCGATTCTTTCGGCGCTATGCCGAGCGGTATTCAAGATCAAAGCACGGAAACGTCCGTGCAGGAAACAGGCGATCTCACACTACGTGATGCCATCAATCTGACTTTACTCCGTAATCCCGAACTGGCGTCGTTTGCCAAGGAAATGCGCGCATTGGAAGGTGCAACTTTACAAGCGGGATTATTAAAGAATCCAGAGTTGTCAGTGAATGTTGAAAATCCCGGCAATATACAAAAGTTAAGCGGTGACATCAATTCACAGGACTCGGTATCGCAGGAAGTGGTACAGCAGTTGACCACCATCCGTATCGGCCAGTTGATCGAGCTGGGCGGCAAGCGCGCCGCCCGGGTCGGCGCCGCCCGGCTGAACGAGGAGCTGGCCGCCAGGGATTATGAATCCAGGCGCATCGAAATCATCGCGCGCGTGGCGAATGTATTCACCGAAGTGCTGGCCGGTCAGGAGCGGCTCAAGCTGGCGGAAGAAACCAGACAGCTGGCGCAGAATGTGGTGGACACGGTGGTGCTGCGGGTGCAGGCAGGCAAGGTGCCGCCCATCGAAGAAACCAGAGCCAAAGTCGGATTATCCACGGCACGCATCGAATTTGAGCAAGCGCAGCGGGATCTGGCGTCGGCGCGGAAACGGCTGGCCTTGTTATGGGATAGCGTTACACCGCAGTTTGCCAAAGCCTTAGGGACGCTGGAAACGGCCATTGCGCCGCCTGACTACCAAATACTGCAAGCGCGTGTTCTGGAAAATCCAATGGCGCTGCGCGCCTTGAAGAATATCGAGCATCGCAAAGCGCTGCTCGAAGTAGAGCAAACCCGCCGCATCCCAAATCTGACCCTGAATGCAGGAGCTGTGCATCATGCCCAATTAGGCGGCACCACAGCCGTGGCGAGTGTGATGATTCCATTGCCGTTATTCGATCGCAATCAAGGCAATCTGAAAGAAGCGTATCAGCGCGTGGATAAGGCCGTCGACGAGCAAGAGGCGATGGAAGTGCGGCTCAGAACCGAGCTGGCGCAATCGTACGAGGCCATGTCGGCCGTTTGGAATGAGATCAATATTCTACGCGACGAAATTTTGCCCGGCGCCAAGAGCGCCTTCAATGTGATGCGCAGAGGTTATGAGCTGGGCAAATTCGGTTTGCTGGAGTTGCTCGATGCGCAGCGGGTGCTGTTTCAGAATCAATTGCTCTACGTGCGCGCGCTGGCGAACTATCAGCGGCTGATCAACGATATCGAACGCCTGATCGCAGCACCGATCGAGAGCATCAAACCTAACATGAAATCAACGAACGTTAGCCGGTAGTGGTGAGAAAAATGGATCAAATGATGAATAAAGCGCGTTTAATGCCCATCCTGATTGTAATCGCCATAGGCATCGTACTGGGCGGATTGATTTTGACGCTGGAAAAACCTTCCGCGGTACCGGCGGAAACAGCGAATGCCAGTGCCGATAATAAAACCGGAGAGCGTCAGCCGGATATTGGACCGAGAGGGGGCAAGCTGTTTACCGGTGATCGCTTCGGCTTGGAATTGACGATTTTTGAAAAAGGCGTGCCGCCGCAGTTCCGTGTTTATGTGTATGAGAACGGCAAGCCACTTGCGCCGTCCGCTGCCAAGGTTTCAATTTCATTGTCGCGCCTCGGCGCACCGATACAACTGATCAAATTTGCGCCGGAAGCGGATTACCTGCTGGGCGATCAAGTAATCGAAGAACCGCATTCGTTCGATTTGGCGATCGCCGCCGAACACAATGGCCGGACATATCGCTGGGGCTTCAGTCAAGTCGAAGCCCGTGTGGAAATGACCGATGACATGCTGAAAACGATCGGTGTCGAAATACAAACGGCCGGACCGGCGATCATCAAATCCACGCTCAAATTGCCGGGCGAGATTGTGTTTAATCCCGACCGCACCGTGCAGGTGGTGCCGCGTTTGCCGGGGGTGGTGACCGCGGTGAATTTTGAACCGGGTCAGATGGTGAAAAAAGGCGATGTGCTGGCGGTGATCGAAAGTCAAATGCTGGCGGATTTGAATAGCCAGTACATGGCGGCGCAGAAGCGGCTGGCGCTGGCGCGCACGGTTTATCAGCGGGAAAAGCAGTTGTGGGAAGAAAAGATTTCCGCCAAGCAGGATTATCTCGCGGCCGAATTGGCGTTGAACGAAGCCAAGATCGGTTCCGATCTGGCGGCGGAAAAGCTCAAAGCGCTCGGCGTGCGTCCCGAAGCGGGATTGCCGGCAAAAGAATTGATCCGCTATGAAGTCCGCGCGCCGATTTCGGGACTCATCGTTTCCAGAACGGTGGCTCTAGGCGCCGCGCTGAAAGACGATATCACCATTTTCACCGTGGCCGACATGTCGACGGTCTGGACCGCCATTACGGTGTATCCGAAGGATCTGAGCATCGTCCGGGTCGGGCAGAAAGCCGCGGTCAAGGCGACTGCGTACGATGTCGAAGGCGAAGGCGTCGTCACGTACATCACCACTCTGATCGGCGGGCAGACGCGTACGGCTACGGCGCGGGTCATTCTGGATAACCAGGATGGCCGCTGGCATCCCGGCATGTTCGTCAGCGTTGAATTGGTGTCGGACGAAATCGAAGTGCCGGTCGCGGTTTCCGCGCAAGCCATTCAGACATTTCGTGACTCGGCTGTGGTATTCGGCCGCTACGGCGGTTATTTCGAAGCGCGTCCGCTGGAACTGGGCCGCAGTGACGGCAAAATGGTGGAAGTATTGAAAGGGTTCTCTGCCGGCGAGCACTATGCTTCCGGCAATAGCTTCGCCATCAAGGCCGATATCGATAAAGCCGGTGCGTCGCATGACCATTAGCCAATCCTAAGAACGCGCTACCCAAGGAAAAATCATGTTTGAACGCATTTTGAAAACGTCGATATACCAGCACGGGCTGGTGTTGCTGGCGGTGCTGGCGATGGCCGCATTCGGCATGTACAACTACATGAAACTGCCGATCGACGCGGTGCCGGACATTACCAACGTGCAGGTGCAAATCAATACCACAGCGCCCGGTTATTCTCCGCTGGAAGCCGAACAGCGCATCACGTTTCCGATCGAGATGGCGATGTCCGGGCTACCCGGTCTCGAATACACCCGTTCCTTGTCGCGCTACGGTCTGTCGCAAGTGACGGTGATTTTTAAGGATGGCACCGATATCTATCTGGTGCGGCAACTGGTCAGTCAGCGTATCCAGGAAGTTCGCAGCCGTTTGCCGGCCGGAATCGTCCCGGCGATGGGGCCGATTTCCACCGGCTTGGGTGAAATTTTCATGTGGACGATCGATGCCGATCCCACTGCGCGAAAACCGGACGGCACGCCTTACACATCCATGGATTTGCGCGAATTGCAGGATTGGATCATCAAACCGCGCATGCGCATGGTGAAAGGGGTTACGGAGGTCAACTCGGTCGGTGGTTACGTCAAGCAATTTCATGTCGCGCCGTATCCGGAGAAGCTGCTTTCATTCGGCTTGACGCTGCAAGATCTGGTGGTTGCCTTGGAGCGCAACAATCTGAACATCGGTGCGGGTTATATCGAAAAAAGCGGTGAGCAGTACCTGGTCAGGGTGCCCGGACAGGTGGCCGATCTGGCCGAAATCGGCGATATTCTGCTGGGCAGCAGCCAGGGTGTGCCGATACGCGTCAAGAACGTTGCCGACGTGCTGATCGGCAAGGAATTGCGCACCGGCGCGGCGACCCAGAACGGCCACGAAGTGGTGCTGGGCACGGCGCATATGCTGATCGGGGAAAACAGCCGCACCGTTTCACAAGCGGCGGCGGAAAAACTGGCCGAGATCAACCGCAGCCTGCCCGCCGGCGTCACGGCGACGGCCGTTTATAACCGCACCACGCTGGTCGACAAAACCATCCACACCGTTTCCAATAACTTGATGGAAGGCGCCGCGCTGGTCATTGTGGTGCTGTTCGTATCGCTCGGCAATCTGCGCGCCGCGCTGATCACCGCGCTGATTATTCCGCTGTCGATGCTGTTTACCATCAGCGGTATGGTGGCCAGCAATGTCAGCGCCAATCTGCTCAGTCTGGGCGCGCTCGATTTCGGCATCATCGTCGACGGTGCCGTCATCATCGTCGAAAATTGCATCCGCCGGCTTTCTCTGGAACAGGAAAAACGAGGGCGGCTGTTGTTCGCTGAAGAGCGCTTCGCGATCGTTTTCGATGCTTCCAAGGAAGTGCGGCGCGCGCTGCTGTTCGGGCAGATCATCATCATGGTGGTTTATTTGCCGGTGTTCGCGTTGTCCGGCGTGGAAGGCAAGATGTTCCATCCGATGGCGTACACGGTGCTGCTGGCGCTGTTGGGCGCGGTATTTTTGTCGGTGACATTCGTTCCGGCGGCGGTCGCCATGTTTTTGTCCGGGAAAATGATGGAAAAAGAAGGCGCCGCGGTGCAATGGGCGAAAAATATTTACGCTCCCGCACTGGATATGGCGATGAATAACAAGGGATTGACGGTGACCATCGCAACCGTCATCGTGATCCTCTCCTTGCTGCTGACCACGCGCATGGGCAGTGAGTTTATTCCCAGTCTGGATGAGGAAGATATCGCATTGCATGCCATCCGCATTCCCGGCACCAGCCTCAGCACGGCGATTGAAATGCAGAATGAGCTGGAAGAAACGATCAAGAAATTTACCGAAGTCAGCCAGGTATTTTCCAAAATCGGTACGGCGGAAATCGCTACCGATCCGATGCCGCCGAGCGTTGCGGATATTTTCATCATCATCAAACCGCAATCCGAATGGTCGGGAAAGTATCGCAACAAAGAGGAATTGATCGCAGCGATGGAGCAGGCGGTGCTCAAAGTGCCGGGCAACAATTACGAATTCACGCAACCGATCCAGATGCGGTTCAATGAACTGCTATCCGGCGTGCGCGCGGATGTCGCGGTCAAAGTGTTCGGCGACGATCTCGACGTCATGCTCAGCCTTGCCGAGCGTATCGAGAAGATCGTCAAGGCCGTACCGGGCGCGGCGGATGTGCGCATCGAGCAAATCACCGGTCTGCCGGTATTGTCGGTGCAAATGAACCGGGAAAAAATGGCGCGTTACGGTCTCAACGGCAGCGATGTGCAAGATGCCATCAATATCGCGATCGGCGGCAGAACGACCGGTTTAATTTTCGAAGGCGACCGCCGTTTCGAGCTGCAAGTGCGGCTGCCGGAACACTTGCGCAGCGACATCGAGACACTCAAACGCTTACCGGTCAAGCTTCCTGTTCTCAATCCGGCGGGGGCGCCGAATGCGCCGGCTGTTCCT
>WBZO01003394.1_pt1 | contig 18688 bp, 8 predicted proteins | sample 5204261 | NCBI WGS metagenome assembly WBZO01 (sample SAMN12412400, study PRJNA552823) | activated sludge metagenome | isolation source: activated sludge from anammox sidestream of wastewater treatment plant... | place: USA: North Carolina | collected 2017-09
ATCGCCGGCGCCAACAATATAACCGATCTTCTTCCCTGCAATTTTCAGATCCAGTTTCCTGTTGATGACCGTGGCATCGGTGAAATAAGTGATGTACGGAATATGATCATACCGGATCTCTTTCATTCCAAGATGATAGGCATCTTTGGTCCCGTTTTCCGCATCAACGCTAAAAGAATATTCATTGTCCCTGTTTGCTTTTATGGAAAAATTCACAGGAACTATCTTGTTTGGATCGGTAACAGTAATGCGGCCCGGATCATAATGAACACCCACTTCATCCGGCACTGCTACTCCTACACCTTTCAAATCACCCATGAAACCTTTCTTTTCTCCCCTTACATCCAGGATGCCTGCAAAATCATTGGAGTCAATGGAAAGTTTGATCCTTTCTTCGGGTGATATCAACACGGGAGGCACCACTACCAAAGGTTCATACAATTCACCTTTCACAGGATCCGTAAACCGGTATTTCACCGGTTTTGTGAAAACAAAATCTTTCCCGTAAAAATTCAAAGTGAATTCAACCGAATATGCAGGATCAGCATTTGCCTGGCCGATCTTGCTTTGATCGCTTACGTTATAATGCCCCGGGGCCATCTTGTTTACCAGCCAGTAAGGTTGTGTTACGGGCTTATCTTTCGAAACAGCATACGACCTTGTGATGGAAACATTATGGTCTTTCTGAAGTGACAGGTTCAAAGCAGAATCACGATCATCCAGCCTGATATTTTTCAAAACAACATCATCACCAAGCCGGTCATTCAATGAAAAGCTGATACGGACAGAATCGGTCTGAACGGCATACTGCCTGCTGGTGGTGGCATCCATAAAAAGCCCGCTGCATTGCTGAATGAGTTGTAAAACATCTTTTAACTTTTGTGTTTTCCAATAACCGTCCGGTATTTTTTTCAATGCTTCGGACAGATCAACCAATCCCCTGACTGTTTTTTCAGGATGTAAAAAATCAAATGATACGATCAGCTTGTTCACTATTTTTTCAATGGCTTCTCCGCCATTCACTCTGTGCCAGGTGAGGTCCACTCCATCCATAATATCTTTTTCAGGTCTGGTGCCGCCGGTAGTCCGGAAATATTCCATTGCTTCTCCTCTGGAACCTGCAGAACCAAAACCCTGTGTTTTATGATTGCTGCGGCTGATGGCTGCGATCTCTCCATAACTTTTACCAAGAAGAGGATTATATCCGCCCACATCAAAATGAAACTGGTCGCTGTTGGTAGTATTGGTGCTCCCGAAGTTGAACGTATTCCATAAAATTCTTTTTGCCTGCCAGGGTTTTACTCCGTATTTGAATTGCTCCGGGAAACGGTTGGGATCTGCTGCAGCGGTAAACGCTTCATTCGCTAAAATTGCAGATGCCGTATGATGGCCATGGCCACCTTCACCGGTAGTGGGAAATCTGGTTATGATCACATCCGGTTGAAACTTTCTGATCATCCACACTACATCACTTAATATCTTTTCCTTATCCCATATTCTGAAAGTTTCTTCAGGATTCTTTGAATAGCCAAAATCGAATGCACGGGTAAAAAACTGTTCTCCTCCATCCACTCTTCTTGCTGCCAGGAGTTCCTGTGTGCGGATCAATCCCAGTTCAATTCCCTGTTCATCACCGATCAGGTTCTGGCCTCCGTCACCTCTGGTCATGGATAAATAACCGGTACGGTATAAGCGGTCTTTCGATAAATAAGCGATGAGCCTTGTGTTTTCATCATCGGGGTGTGCTGCCACATATAAAACCGATCCGAGTACGTTCAGTTTTCTGATGGCCTGGTACATTTCAGCGGAATTCCATTCCACAGGCGCCTGCCCTTTTACTACTGAAAGACTACAACAGGCAGCCAGCAATAAAAATAATTTTTTCATCCGTTCAATTATTTCACGAATATACCTCATGTCTCCGAAGAGAGCAGCCACTATTACATAAATGGCGAATGCAATCCTTTGCCTGAAAATTATTTTTAATTTCCTACCAGGAAGACAGCATTACAAAACATGAGTTTACCATTTTCCCAGAAATTCCTGAAGAGTATATCATCGGCGATATAGGTCACCGTTCCTCTTCCCATGTTTTCTACTCCAAAAAGCAAAGCATCTTTAAGCTTCTGTTTAAGCCTGGATCCAACAAAACCTGACACCTGGCTGTTCTTCTTGATCACACCCACATTCCATCCATTCTTCATGAATTCATACATACTTGCATCCAGCTTCAGCGTGTAATAATAATCAGGGTATCCGAAAGCAAGCGGATGTGTGTTGTCAAGATCTACTTTTAAAATAGAACCCGGCATGGACCCGGAAATATAATCACGTTCGCTGTTGTCAAATTTTTTCAGATCACCATACTCACTTGTATCTTTACTTCCATCTTCATCTTTCTTTGGTTGTATTCCAAAACCGGCATTGGCAAGCTGCGCCACCGCACTTTCCAAAGCCACCACCCTGCCGCCATTTCTGATCCAATCTTTAAAAGGTTCAAGCGTTGACTTATCATTCAGGAAACGATAGAACCCGCCGGGAAGTATCAATACATTATAATCATTCCAATTGACCCTGCCCGCATCATTGGCGTTGATCAGGGTTATGGGATAATCAATCTGCTCTTCAAAGAAACTCCATACCTGTCCTGCTCCATCGGAGCCAACACTTTCCCCGGTCAGCAAAGCAACTTTAGGCGCTTTGAAAGAACGGACCTTGCCGCTTCCGAAATCATATCCTTTATCTACAAATCCACTGTTCACTGAATATAATTGAAGATTGAAGTCATCAGCTACATTCTTCACTATATCCCACAACCCGTTGCCAAAAGCCTGGTTGGATGTCTTCAAAATAATGATGGCGCCCCTGTCAAATTTATTCCCGCCTTCTTCAAAAGGTTCCAGTGTATAACGCAAAACGATCCCTTTCTGCAATAACTGAGATACCGCTTTCGCTGTGGTCATGCCACTCCAGGGCAGAACATATCCATAACCCGTTGATGGATTTACAACTTTTACCGGCTGCATGATGCCGGCAGCAGAAATTTTTGCCGGTGAAGCAAATGCATTCATCCCATATACATAAGGCAATGACCATGCCGTAATATCGTAAGTAGCGGAATCCACCATTCTTGCCTGAGGTTCAAACAAAGCTTTCACCATAGCAGCCCGTGGCTGATACGAAGTGACCACCATATCACCTGCCTGTACAGAAAACGTTCCGTTTTTTCCCACATTGTAATCATACCCGGTAAAAGATCCCTTAACATCGCCTGCAGAGATCTCATATTGAATACCGTTTTTCACAAGCAGGTCTGCCAATGCATTCATCCGCTGCGACGATCCCGGAGAATTTTTGATCACATAAGTTTTATAATCGCCCATGCCATTGCTCACATTGCTGTTAAAATATTTCCTGTATTCACTCAGCAGTTTGGCTGCATTTTGAGAAGAGATCTCGATAGTGCTTAAGGAAGTGGTGAAATGATGTAGCGCCCTGTCCACCAGGGTCAGTGTATCACCTTCTTTTTTCAAAACGCCTAATCCGCTGGCGCCACCACCTGCTTGTTCATAAGTCATACCGATACCGCCGTTGTAAAGCGGATAGGTATCTCCATAGGAAGGATAGAAAAGATCAAATTCTTCTTTTGTAAAAAATAACCAGCCATTCTGATCAAAATATTTTGCATTATTTTTCCCGATGGTCACCTGAAAATCCCTCTGCCATTGAGTGATCACATCATTGTAGGGCTGTGCTGCAGGAGCAAAATAATAAGGTGAGTTGATCCCCATTTCATGATAATCCACATGCACCTGCGGCATCCATTCCAGGTATTTCTTTATTCTTTGCTGGCTTTCTTTCTGCGTCTGCCACACCCAGTCACGGTTGAGATCATAATTGTAATGATTGGTCCTTCCTCCCGGCCAGGGTTCTCTGTGTTCCCTTGCGGTGAGTTGAGGGTTGTAATTTTTTCCGACAACGGAATTGTACCAGTTCACATATCGGTCTCTTCCATCTGGATTAATGCAGGGATCAATGATCACAACCGTATTCTTCAGCCATTCCTTTGTACGGCTGTTGGAAGGATCAGTCAAAGCATAAATGGTCAGCATGGATGCTTCGGTGGAAGAAGCTTCATTTCCATGAACATTATAACTAAGCCACACTATGACAGGTGCGCCTGTTTCGGTAGGAGCCATTTTATCTCTTGAAAGGTTGGCAAGTCTTATATTATTCATACGAATGCTTTCGAGCTGCTGTATATTTTCAGGGCTGCTGACATAAGCCAGGAGCAATGGCCTGCCTTCATTGGTGGTTCCGTATTGTTCCAGTTTTACCGTTGCCGGTGAATTGGCTGCAACATGATTGAAATAACTGACCACTTTCCAGTGAGGAGTGAAATGTGTTCCGACCTTATACCCTAAAAATTCTTCAGGTGATTTTAGTTGTGCATTTACAAATGAAAAAGTTAAAAGTAAAAAAGCAAAAAGAAGAGTTCGCCTGTTCATAAGCATTAGTTTTGCCGGCAATTTAAGAAAGATTGGAGGATTGGGGAGATTTTTGATCCAATCTCATCGGAATTATTCTGTTGCCATTGCTTTTACTCTGAGGAATTCACAGGATCACCAGGAGGAAGCCCTTTCTGATTTTGGAATTCTTAAAGACAGGAAGAGTAAAAAATAATTTCAGTTTACAATCATTATTTTTGATTATGAAAATTAAATACTTTCTCCCTTTTTTCCTGCTGGGCATCTTTCCAGTTCATGAAAACAAAAACTTTTATAACAGCAAATCTGTTACAAATCCTGAAGAGTATAGTATTCAGAAAAGAGTTGTTTGCAGCAATGGCGCAGTTGTTTCTGCACATGCATTGGCAAGCAAGATCGGAATTGACATCCTTAAGCAAGGCGGTAATGCCATTGATGCAGCCATAGCCACACAATTGGCATTGGCAGTGGTATTCCCCGTTGCAGGAAATATCGGAGGCGGTGGTTTTACCGTGGCAAGGTTAAGTAATGGTGAGTTAATCGCACTTGACTACCGTGAGATGGCTCCGGGAAAAGCTACCCGTGATATGTACATTGATAAAGATGGCAAAGCAAGAACAGATGAAAGCCAGGACGGTCATCTGTCCAGCGGAGTACCGGGATCGGTTGCCGGCATGTTTGCCCTGAGTAAATACGGCAAGTTGCCTTTCAAAAAACTGATCCAGCCTGCCATTGATCTTGCTGAAAAAGGATTTACCCTCACTGAGAGAGAAGCAAATTCATACAATGGGCTTCAGAGTTCATTGAAGAAATACAATACCAGGCGTTCCGCTTTTGAAAAAGACACGCCATGGAAAGAAGGCGATCTGCTGGTTCAGAAAGACCTGGCCAACACTTTAAAACGCATCCGTGATAAAGGAGCTGACGGTTTTTATAAAGGAAAAACAGCGCAGCTGATCGTTGATGAAATGAAAAGAGGCGGTGGTATCATCACAAAAGATGATCTGAAAAATTATAAAGCCATATACCGCAAACCTCACGTCTTTGATTACAAAGGCTACACCATCGTAGGAATGCCCATGCCCAGCAGCGGCGGACTGTTATTGCACCAGATGATGAAAATGATCGAAGACAGGAATATTGCATCCATGGGATTTGAATCCACGCAGGCAGTGCAGCTGATGACCGAAGTGGAACGAAGAGCTTTTGCCGACCGTGCCGAATACATGGGCGATGCTGATTTTTACAATGTGCCGGTAGATATGCTCACCAACAGTGCTTATCTCCGGGAAAGAATGAAAGATTATGATCCGGATAAAGCCACTCCCAGCACTATGGTGAAACCCGGGAAACTTCTGAAAGCAGAAAGTGAAGAGACCACTCATTTCAATGTAATAGATAAAGAAGGCAATGCCGTTTCCATTACAACCACACTAAATGATTCTTATGGCAGCAAGGTTGTGGTTGGCGGAGCCGGATTTCTGCTCAATGATGAAATGGATGATTTCAGTATCAAACCCGGAGTACCGAATATGTTTGGCGCCGTGGGAGGCGAAGCAAACGCCATTGCTGCAGGAAAAAGAATGCTGAGCTCCATGACACCTACCATAGTTTTAAAAAACAATGAACCTTACCTGATCGTGGGCACTCCCGGCGGTACTACCATTCCGACATCGGTCTTTCAAACCCTTGTGGACATCCTTGAGTTCGGAATGAGTACCGAAGATGCAGTAAACAAACCGAAATTTCATCATCAGTGGCTACCCGATGTGATCAATGTGGAAAAAGGATTCACGAAAGATGTGGAAGAAAATTTAAAGAAGATGGGATATACGGTACAGCAGCGATATGCCATTGGAAGAACGGAAGTGATCAGGGTTTTGCCCGATAAAAAATTTGAAGCAGTGGCCGACAACAGAGGGGAAGATGATGCGGAAGGATGGTGAGAAAAAATTTAATAGTCAAAATTCAAAACCCGCCTGCCGGCAGGCGGTTTAAAAATCAAAAGTAAAAAGTCAAAACAAGAGATTTAAAAATTAAAATTTAACCCAATGGTCGAAGAAATGTTTTTAGAAAGTGTATTAAAAGAACTTCGTGAATACAAAGATCTTGCAGATAAAACTTTCGCACAACTGGAAGACAAAGACCTGCATTTTCAACCCAATGAAGAATGCAACAGTATCGCCACGCTGATCCAGCATTTCCACGGAAATATGCTCAGCCGGTGGACTAATTTCCTGACAGAAGACGGAGAAAAAGAATGGCGGAGAAGAGATTCCGAATTTGAAGTTCATTCTTTTGGCAGGGAACAACTGATGAAACTATGGGAGGAAGGATGGCAACTCACTTTGAACACTATTGAATCACTGAAACCTGAAGACCTTTCCAAAACAGTTTATACCCGCAGCAGGCCTTATAGTGTCATTGGCGCTATCAACAGGCAGGTGACGCACTATTCCAGCCATATCGGCCAGATCATTTTGCTCGGAAAGATCATTAAAGGCAAAGACTGGAAAACCCTTTCCGTTCCCCGAGGCAAATCGGTAATTTATAAACCTGAGCCTACAAAGAATTAACAGGATATTGAATTACGGATTTTAATATCTATTTTTATCGCTTATATCATTTTCAGTCACAGATGAGATCATTAAGTCTGCTTTTAACAGCGCTCTTTGCAACTATTACCGTACAAAGCCAGGTGAAGATTGGTTTATTCGCCGGACCGCAAGCAACGACAGCCCGTTATATAGTTGAAGACAATAAACAATCCGTAAGCAATAAATACGGATTCCAGCTTGGAGTAAACAGTAAAATAGCATTTGACAACAATCTCTATTTTGCTCCGCAGGTATTTTACAGCCTCAAAGGCTACAAAGCCACATTGGCCAACCATTCATATCCTCCGGATGCAACGGCAGTGGATAATAATATTACCATTCACACCCTGGAACTGGCAGCTTTACTGCAGGTGGATCTCAGCAAACAACCTAACCATTTTTTTCTCAGGGGTGGCCCTTCACTGGATTTTCAACTGTTTGGCAGGGAAAAGTTTCATTTGCTGAATGGAGATTACGTGAGCCGGCAAATGAAATACGGCTTCCAGGAATACGGCCATTACGCCGCCAATGCCATTGCTCAATTCGGATATGAAACAGCATCCGGATTCACCGTTTTTGCCAATTACGGATTCGGCTTGACCAATATCAGCAATGTAGATGGAGGCCCCAATATCAGGCACAGGGTATTGGGATTGTCTGTAAGCCAGTATTTATTACGTAAAAAATAAATCTTTTAACCCGGTGGCTGAGGGGAGAGTCTCCATCGCAAATCGAATCATTTTTTAGCAATCCCTTTCACATTTCTATACTTATGCTCCGTTAATGCTGGTATTGTATTTGCCCTAAGGGATCGAATCTCTATTTTTGCAAAGTAAAAAACTGTCCCTGAAGACATTCAAAAAAATATTACTGTGGTTCTTCATATCGCTGATAGTTATCTTACTGGCGCTTTGGGGATTCATTGAAACCCCTTTCGGACAAAACTGGATCGCAAGGCAGGTTACCAGGCATTTTTCAAAAGAATGGAAAACAAAGGTCAGCATACAACACATTGATCTCTCCCTTTTCAACCGCATGCACCTGGAAGGCTTTATGCTCGAAGACCAGCAAGGTGATACTTTAGTATATGCAGGCGATCTCCAGATCCGGATCACCGACTGGTTCTTTTTTAAAAGAAGGCCTGAGTTGAAATATGTAGGCCTGGAAAACGCTTTGATAAAATTTCAACGCACAGATTCTGTTTGGAACAACCGGTTCTTACTCGACTATTTCTCTTCACCTTCATCCGAAAAATCTTCCGGCAAAGGCGGCATGAGTATAGACCTGAAAAAGATATCGCTGAAGAATGTTGCTTTCGTAAAAAAAGATGCCTGGATCGGGAACGACCTGGAACTTTATGTGGGCAACCTGCAACTGGAAGCCGATCAGATCGATCTGAAAAGAAACATTGCCGAAATCTCTTCCCTCAGCCTTTCAGACCCCATCGTTGCTTTAAGAAACTATAATGGCAACAAGCCCCCAACGTCAAAAGCTAAAGGAGAAAAGGATGATTCAAACCCAAAATCCGGACCCGCTTCTTCTTTGGAATGGAACAAAGGCAACTGGATAGTGCATATTGCCCACCTCGATCTCAACAACGGTACTTTTAAAAACGATGTCATAGACAGCATTCCGGTACTGAGTTCTTTTGATGGCAAACACATTAACTTCAATCATATCAATGCAAAATTTACTGAAGTTCACTGGGACCAGGACACTATACGCACCAACCTGAAATTAAACACAAAAGAACGAAGCGGCTTTGAAGTGAAAAGTCTTGCGGCCGATGTAAAATTCACTCCCCGGGAAATGAGTTTCAATAACCTTGAAATCCATACCAACAACAGCACTATCAAAGATTTCTTTTCGATGAGTTATGATGATTTCGACGACATGAATGATTTTGTGGATAAGGTGGTCATGACCGGGAATTTCAAAGAGACTGAGATCAATAGTGATGACATAGCTTTTTTTGCGCCGGCTTTAAAAACATGGAAAAAGAAGATCAGTTTGGAAGGAAAAGTGAAGGGGCCTGTCAGTGAACTTGCCGGCAAAGACCTGATCGTTCATGCAGGCGGAAACACTTCCCTCATCGGTGATTTTTCAATGACCGGCCTGCCGGATATAGATCAGACCTTTATTGACTTTAAAGCAAACGAACTCAAAACTACTTATCAGGATGCGGTAGCCATAGTACCTCAACTTCGGAAGGTGAAAGATCCTGACCTGGCAAAGATCAAATACCTGAATTTCTCCGGAAGCTTCACCGGCTTTATCCATGACTTTGTGACCTTCGGAAAAATCGGAACTAATCTCGGTAATCTGGAATGCGACCTCAATATGAAGTTGCCGAAAAGAGGTGAACCCATGTACTCCGGAAATATCTCCACTGAAAATTTCCGGTTGAATGAATTCCTGGATGAACCGGAACTCGGAGCCATTTCACTCAATGGTGTGATCAAAGGAAGCGGATTCTCGCCGGCAAAAAGGAATACCGCTTTTAACGGGAGCGTTCATTTTATAGATTTTAATAATTACAGATATTCCAATATCACCCTGAACGGAACAATCAATAAAAAACATTTTGAAGGCGTGGCATCCATTGACGATCCAAATCTGAACCTGTGGATGAATGGTTCCATTGACCTGAATGATTCACTACCCTCTTTCAAATTCATTGCCAATGTTGCGAATGCAGATCTTCATCAACTGAAAATCACCAAAGACACCATACGCTTTGACGGAAAATTCAATTTGGATTTTGCCGGAAACAAACTGGATGATTTCATTGGTAATGCACACATCAATGACGCCAACCTGTCTAAAGACGGATTAAAAATGCCTTTAGATTCACTGATCATTTCATCTTCAGTGACAAACGGCATGAAAACCATCACTACATCTTCCAATGAATTTGAAGGGATCATCAGCGGAAATTTCAATATCCGTGATCTTCCGGATGCTTTCATGCTATTTCTGAACAAATATTATCCTACTTATATTAAAGCGCCTCACCGGACGCCGGTAAGTGAGGCCTTCGATTTCGATATCACAACCCGCAATGTCACAGATATGATGGGACTCTTTTCAGAAGACCTCAAAGGTTTTGACTATAGTCATGTGTCTGGAAAAGTGGACCTTTCGGATCATCATTTCAAACTGATTGCAGACGTTCCCAACTTTTCATTCAGACAGCATGTGTTCAGTAATGCACAAATAAATGCATTGGGTACACTTGACAAGCTATCAGTGTCGGGCAGTACAGGGTACAGCCAGTTAAATGACACTCTGAGCCTTCCCATGACCGCTTTCAAAATTGATGCAGCCCACGATTCTTCATTCGTACATATCTCCACCACATCCAACATTGCACTGAACCAGGCTGACATCAAAGGGATGGTTAACTTTTATGAGGACGGTGTGAGGATAAGGCTTGACAGCACTTCATTTGTACTGAACGGCAAAACATGGAACATACAAAAAAACGGTGAGCTCCAGTTTGGGAAAAAAACGGAAGCACAGGGACAACTTTATCTGGGAGACGGAGAGCAGGAGATCAGGATCAGCTCCATACCTTCTACAAAAGGAAAATGGAACGACCTTTCCGTTATTCTGAAAAAAGTGAACATAGGTGATTTCTCGCCACTATTCTTACCAAAGAACAGGCTGGAAGGCCTTGCTTCGGGAACCATTACTGTGGAAGATCCCTACAACAAATTCAATGCAACAGCTGATGTCATAACTGACCAGCTCAGGTTTGATAATGATTCCCTGGGAGTAATAACGGCTCATGCAAACTATAATAACGAATCGGGCGAGCTGACCGGTTATGGGAAAAATATGGATCCGGATCATAAACTGGATTATAATCTTCACGTGTTTTTAAAAGACAGCCTTCAGGAAAGGAACAACGTGATCACTGCCAATACCCAGAATTATCCGATCAATTTTCTGGAAAATTTCCTTCAACCGCTATTTTCCAATGTGGAAGGATATGTGACCGGACCTATTTCTATGACCGGCCCTCTAAAAGAATTAAATTTTTCGGGGAAAGCAAAGCTTCATGACGCCAGCCTGAAAGTGAACTTCACACAGTGCACCTATAAAATAAAAGATACGACCATTCACCTGGAGCCTGATGAAATTGACCTCAACGGAGTGGAACTTATAGATGTTATAACAAAAAATCCGATCTATTTAAATGGCAGCATACAGCACCATTCCTTTAAAAATATGTTCTTTGACCTGAACGTATCCACCCGTAAGCCACGGACCACCGGTGATGAGAACAACCGGCCGGTAATGTTGCTTAACACCACATCACATGACAACGACCAGTTTTACGGAAAAGTATATGGCACCGGTTCCTTCACTCTCACAGGCCCGCAGTCAGATATGTTTATGCAGATCAGCGCCATTGCTTCCACCAGGGATAGCAGTTATATCACCATGCCGCCCTCAAGAAGCAGAGAAACGGGCATTGCAGATTTTCTGACAGAAAAAAAATTCGGCCATGAAATGAGTGAACTCAGCGCCTCATCTTCTGAATCCAATATATCTTATGACGTGGATATTAGCGCCAATACTTTGGTCAATTTCAAAATGATCCTGGATGACCTTACCGGTGATGAGATCAAAGGACGCGGAAGAGGGGACCTGAATATAAAAATGAGTACTACCGAGCCGCTGACACTTAACGGTGGATTTGAAATAGAGGATGGCAGCTACCTTTTCACCTTCCAGTCATTCTTTAAAAAACCTTTTGTAATTAAAAAAGGAAGCACCAATTTCATCAAATGGAGCGGAGACCCCTACAAGGCCAATATCAATTTTGATGCTCAGTACACAGCGGAAAAAGTCAGTTTTTCTCCTTTAGCCAATTCATTACCTGTTGACCCCAATATCGCCAAAGCAAGAGGAGATGTTTACGTCGTAGCCTCCCTGACCGGTGATCTTTTTAAACCGGATATAAAATTCACCCTGGATTTCCCGCCTTCCAGCCCTGCCGTAACAGACCCTGCATTCTCATTCAGCATCAGCCAGATGGAAAAAAATATGAATGAAATAAATAAGCAGGTCTTTTACCTGATCGTACTCAACAGCTTTGCTCCAAGTGAATTGGGAACTTCATCTATAGCTACCTCGTCTTTTAATTTTAATGATATTGCCACCAATACTATTTCCGGTATTTTTATGGGGGTGGTCAATTCGGAGCTGAATAAGATCCTGAGCAAGCTTTTAAAAAATGACAAATACAAAGTGAATTTCTCCAGCGCTGTCTATAATCAGAATATTATTGATCCCAACAATAAAACGGCACTGAACCTGAGCAGCAATATCAACCTGACTGTCGGGCGTTCTTTCTTCAATAACCGGTTCAATATCACTTTCGGTGGTGGTTTTGAAGCGCCGCTGCAGCAATCAAGCATTCAGCAAACAATTCAATTGTTGCCGGATGTCACCATGGAATGGCTGATCAATCAAAGCGGTACAATCCGTGCCTCATTTTTTTACCGGGAAAATACAGACTATCTCAGCCTTACTACTTCCGGTGGCCCTGCCCGTTCACGCAGGACCGGCGCCAGCATTGCTTACCGGAATGAATTTGACACTATTCACGATTTCTTTGGCAAGAAGAAAAATAAAAAACAAAATGGTCCCGCTTTAAAACCGGAAGAAGAAAAAGAAAAGGATATATCTACAAAAGACAAACCGGTTCACAAACAGAACTGATCTGCAGGCGCTGCATAAACATTTCTAAGTTTCTTTTTTATAAACTTGATTTTAAAGAAGAAAAACAATGAATGAACAGATATTTCATTCAAGAAGAAATGGTTGGGTTTAAATATTAATTAGTTCGAATATTAATACAGATTATCAATAATTTCAATGATATTTTAATACAATTTACCCGCTTTTGAATAGGTCAATAATTGTTTGGGCTTGATTTTATAAAATCATTACTTTGCACCCGTAAATCAAAATTTATGCTTAAGAGAATTTCTATTTTGATGCTTGCGGTTCTGGCGAGCACATTTTTATTTGCACAGATCACTACCAGTTCAATTACAGGTTCAGTCAGAGACAATAATGACCAGCCTTTGGTGGGTGCCACAGTAACAGCCACGCACTTACCTTCAGGTACGAAGTACACGACAATTTCTACAAAAGACGGTTTTTTTGTTCTGAACGGATTGCGCATCGGCGGACCTTATCAGGTTCTCATTGAATTCGTAGGCTTCAAACCTACCACCTTCGAAAATATTACTCTGAGATTGGGTGAGCCTTATGACATCAGGGCCAACATGAACGTTAATGAACAGGTTTTGGAAAACGTGCTGATTGCCACTACGGCCAAAAAAGTATCAGCAGAAAGGACAGGAATGAGCAGTGTCCTGAATAACAGGATGCTCAACAGCATGCCTACCCTTTCCAGAAGTATTGCAGATTTTACCCGTAACGTGCCTCAGGCTAACGGATTCAGTTTTGGCGGCCGTGATCCACGTTATAATAATATAATGATAGATGGAGCCAACCTCAACAACAGTTTTGGTTTATCCAATGATCCATTCCCCGGCGGAGGCAATAACCCGATCTCGCTGGATGCGGTTGATGAGGTTTCAGTAACTCTGGCCCCCTACGATGTTCGTCAGGGTAATTTCACCGGAGCCAATATTGCTGCCATCACAAAAAGCGGTACCAACACTTTTCATGGTGATGTATATACTTACTGGAGAAACGAAAAACTTCAGGGTTCTAAAGTAGCCGGCGGAAAAGCATCAAATCCTGCTTATCAAAGCAGGGCATACGGAGCCAGCCTCGGAGGCCCCATCATTAAGAATAAATTATTCTTCTTCATCAACGGCGAATTTGAGAAGAAACCACCTTCAGGCGGGATCAACTTTACTGCTACAGGCGGTTCCGGAACGGGCAACCCTTCCAGTGTTAGCATCAATGACCTGAAAGCTGTAAGCGATTATCTGAAGAGCAAATTCAGCTATGATCCGGGTCCTTATGATAACTTCCCAGCATTCAAGAATGAAAATCATAAATACATTGTAAAAGTTGACTGGAACATCAGTGACCAGCATAAGCTTACCCTGAAGTACAACGATTTCTACGGCTTGCAGGATGTTCTTCCTTCCCAGAGCGGTGGCATCGCAGGTGCAGATATCGCAACTTACGGCCCCAAATTCTCCAGCTCTGCCATGAGCTTCTTCAATTTCATCTATTCGCCTGAAGATATTGTAAAAGCCGGTACCATAGAATTGAACAGCCGTTTTTCAAGCCGTATTTCCAATCAGTTCTTAGCCACCTTTACTAAAATCAGAAGTGACAAATCAAAACACGGAGCCACATTCCCGGCAATAGATATCATGGCTGATTATCCATCCGACAAGAGGAATTACATCAGTGCAGGTAACGAGCCTTTCAACGGCAATAATAATAAGGTGCATACTGACGTAATGAGTTTCACTGATAACTTCACTTATTATACCGGGAAGCATACTCTTACTGCCGGCGTAACTTTTGAAGCACAGAAAGTGGGAAATATGTTCATGCCGGGGTCACAGGGATATTACCTTTTTGCGAACGTGCAAGACTTCCTGAACAACCAGGCTCCTTTAAAATTTGCTCAGACTTATTCACTGATCAAAGGACAGGATGCTATATTTTCTGCACAACTTAAAATATCACAATTATCCGCTTACATACAGGATGACATTAATGTAAGCCAGAATTTTAAATTCTCTTATGGTCTTAGAGTAGATCAGCCGATTTATCCGGAGCAGCCTCTCGAAAATCCGGCTACAACTCAATTGAGTTTCCGCGATGGGATGCACTATAGCACAGGTAAATGGCCCAAAGCTGCCGCTTTGTTCTCTCCCCGTGCAAGTTTCCGCTGGGATTTATATGGTGATAAATCACTTATTATACGTGGCGGTACCGGCCTTTTCACTGGCAGAATCCCATTCGTTTATCTGACAAACGTACCGACAAACAGCGGTATGTATCAATACTCAGCTAAGGTGTTGACCACAAGTTCTGGAGTTAATATGAATAATTTCCTTTTCAACCCGGATCCCAAGGCATATAATCCTTTCTACAACACCGGATTGGCATCTTCTTTACCTCAGTATTTTCCGACAAGCGCCGGGACAGTTCCGTCAACAAACGTTGTTTTTGCTGACCCAAACTACAAATTCCCACAGGTATGGAGAACTGACCTGGGCTTAGAGCAAAGGATCGGAAGCTCATGGAAATTAACCCTGGAGGCAATGTACACAAAGGATATCAATGCCACTTACATGATCGACGTGAACCAGAAAGATCCTGATGGAACTGTGACGACAGGTTCATACTCCAGAGGATATTTCACTTCAACTGCTGCAAGAAGGATCAATCTGAATGTTTCTAATGCTATCCTGCTTACAAGCGACAGTAAAGGAAGTTCTTTCCTCTTCACTGCTCAACTTGAAAAATCATTCTCTAAAGGCTGGTGGGGATCATTGGCTTACACTTATAACTATGCTGCTAACCTGACCGAAAATCCGGGATCACAAGCCGCTTCAACTTATAATGGTAATGTAACCGGAGGTACTTTGAATGATCTGCAACTTGCCAATACTGCCAGGGCTTTACCGCATCATATTGTGGGAATGGTTTCTAAACGCTTTGATTATGCAAAGCATTTCTCCACTACGATCACATTGTTGTATCAGGGAGCCAAGAACGGCGCTTACAGCTATGTGTACAGCGGCAGCGTTACCAACCAGGGGCAAAACTCTGCCAACCTGATGTACATACCCAAAGATGCAAAGAATCCGAACGAAGTAAAATTCGTTGATCATTCTTATGGTGGCGTACTATTCACTGCTGCACAGCAGGCTGCCCTTTTTGAAGATTACATCAATCAGGACCCTTATCTGAGCAAGCATAGAGGACAGCTCGCTGACAGAAACGGTGCATTCCGCCCGTGGTACAATGAGTTGAATCTGAAGTTTGTTCAGGAGGTATATGCAAAGATTGGCAATCAAAGACACACACTGCAATTCAGCGCTGACATTTATAACATACCTAACCTCGTCAATAATTACTGGGGAGCAAGAAAGAGTTATACTGTGAACAACCCTCTGACATTATCAGGCGTTAGTGGCGGAGTTCCCTCTTTCTACATTACTCCTTATCAGAACAAGCCGGTTACTTATTCATTTTTTAACAATGTTTCCGTTTCAAATACATGGGCAATGCAACTTGGTCTGAAATATCTGTTCTAAAAGTTGTTCGCTCTTAAGATAAAAGACCCTTCCGGATGCGGAAGGGTTTTTCTTTTTGAATCTGTGAGAAAAATCTGTTCTACTTCCCCCACCCCCACTTTAAGAAAGAAGGCATCGCTTTGCCCCAGGTGGGAACGTCATGGCGGCCGTCTTTTAATTCCAGATAGGCAATATCTTTCTTCCCGTCATATCCTTTGGCAGTAAGTTCTTTGATCAGGTCAAGAGTATCATCAATAGAATCAATGATACCATTGCCATTTCTGTCAAGAGTTTCATCTTTATTTCCGCATTGAAAAAAGAATTTCAATCCGGGTTCATATTTCCCGTTTCTTATTTGCAAATGCATAATCCGGTGCTCTTCGTCTTTATAGTCAGGGTCATCCTGATCCAGCGAACGCCACCACAGAGAGCCGGAGAATACTCCTGCCTTTTGAAATTCATCCGGGTGGTTCCATACAATATCCAGGGCGCTCAAGCCGCCCAGTGAAAAACCTGCAAATGCCTTCCCGATATATGAAATGTCAGGATCTTTTCCATAAATAAATGGCAACAACTCATGAATAATAAATGATGTATAAAAACCTGCTTTGGCGCCTCTCCCCTGGTAGTCTGGTTCCGAAGCTACCCCATATTCCATCTTCCTTTCCGCACCGGCATGAATGCCCACACAAAGCACCGGTTGTATCTTCTCCTCATAATAAAGATCCTGAAGTATCTGCACCAGGCCGAGATTCTTCATGTCCTGGCCGTCATTAATCAGCAGAAGATGCAATTTTCCTTCTTCCACCGGGATCACAGGCCAGTACATATCTATTTTGACTATTCTTTTTAAAAATTGCGATGGGATCCAAATCGTTTCCGGTACGATAACGGGCTTGTCTGTTAAAGGCATACCGCCAAAAATAGGGATTTCGCTCTTTTTCTCATCATGCTGCCTTTAAATCATGGCGGCCAGCCGAAAAGGGTTAATTTGTTTATATGGCTGCTAAAAAATAAATTTGGGAAAAGCCTGCCGCTTCTTAATTTTTGTATTATCACTATTCATCACTATTAATAAACACTTATGAGAAAAATCGGAGTTTTATTTGGAAGGGAACGTTCATTCCCCACCGCATTTGTAGAGAGAGTAAACAGTAAAGGAGTTTCCGGCGTGGTTGCCGAGCCGGTGCGTATTGAAAAAGCATTACAGGGTGATCCGACCGGCTATGCAGTAATCATTGACCGTATTTCACAGGACATTCCTTTTTACCGCACCTGGCTGAAAAATGCAGCCCTTACCGGAACTGCTGTGATCAACAATCCGTTTTGGTGGAGCGCCGATGATAAATATTTTAATAACTGCCTGATGACAAAAGTGGGTGTTCCTGTTCCCAAGACGGCCATTCTTCCTTCAAGGGACCTGCCGACGGACACTACCGATGATTCTTTCAGTAATCTGGCCTATCCGCTTGACTGGGATACCATCTTTCAGTATGTCGGTTTCCCGGCGTACATGAAACCTTTTGCAGGCGGCGGATGGAAAAATGTTTATAAACTCAATAGCGCCGAAGATTTTTTTCAGAAGCACAATGAGACCGGGCAACTGGTAATGTTGTTGCAGGAAGAGATCGTCTTCACTGAATACTACCGTTGCTATTGTATCGGAGGCAAGCACGTCCGAATTATGTCCTATGAGCCGCGCAATCCGCATCATCTTCGCTATGTAGCCGACTTCAAACCTTCAGAGGAGAGTTTGCAAAAGATGACAGACATCGTTCTCCGCATCAATAAATACCTGGGATATGATTTCAACACCGTGGAACTGGCGATCCGTGATGGCATCCCTTATGCAATTGATTTCTGCAATCCCGCTCCTGATGCAGACCGGCACAGTGTAGGCGATGAGAACTTTGAATGGGTGGTGGAGACCGCTGCCAATTATGCCATAGAAAAAGCTTTAAGCATAAACGAGGGTGGTGATAATCTTACATGGGGAGAATATTTAAAAAGAAGCAGTAATAAAGCAAGTCTTATCAGTTAAAAAGATGAGAGGAATTGGTAATTGGGAATTTCAACTCAGTGAGAAATGTTTAAATAATGTTTATGAACTATAGAGGGTGCAAAGATCTGGAATGTTATATCCATGCAAGGCAACTTCGGCAATTTGTGTCATCTCTGGTCAAAAAGTTCCCGGGTCATGAAAAGTTTTTATTAACAAATCAAATTCTGGATTCTTCCAGGCCTGTTACCAGTAACATAGCGGAAGGTTACGGAAGATACACTTATGCTGATACCCGGAACTTTTTTATCATAGCAAGAGGTTCCTTAACCGAAACAATGGAGCATC
>WBZO01003395.1_pt1 | contig 18684 bp, 12 predicted proteins | sample 5204261 | NCBI WGS metagenome assembly WBZO01 (sample SAMN12412400, study PRJNA552823) | activated sludge metagenome | isolation source: activated sludge from anammox sidestream of wastewater treatment plant... | place: USA: North Carolina | collected 2017-09
CGGCCTTGCGGGAAGTCCGCGCGCGCAATGTTGAAGCGGCGAATGTGCTGGCCGCGCGCCGCGATGCGCAGCAATTCGGACGCCTCGGGGTACATCGCCTCGAGCCGCATCGTCATGCGTTCGGAATAGACGACCTCGTAGGGGCGCGTGACGCCGCCAATGGTGATCGTTCTCGGATCATCGGCATTGGCCGCGACCTGCGCGCAACTGTCATCGGCATGGGCGGCCCGTGCCGCCCACAGCCCGCCCAGCCCACTGCCGGCCAGCAGCGGCAACAAGGCACTGCCGGCCAGCCGACGCAGGCAATCGCGCCGCGCGCGATCGATCGACTCGCTCAATTCGCGGCGCTGCAATGGCAGATTCCGGGGGGCGCTCTGATTCATGGCAATGCTCCGCAGACTCATTGATCGGATTCGTCGCGGCTGAGCAGCCAGCCGTCAGCCTGGGTGTGCAGCGGCAGGAACAGGGTTGCACCCGCCACCAGCAGGCTCAGTCCGGCATCATCGCCCTGGACCTGATGCAGCTGCACCTCCGCACCGACATCGACCATCTGCCAGCGGCTTGCGCGCCCCCCTGTCGGATCGATCACCACCAGACGCAGCCAGCACGCCGCGCCCGCGCACAACCACTCGACGCGGAAACCGGCTCCATCGCCCGCACGCGCCGACAGCAGCGCGTGCAGGCCATCCCGCGCAACCGCCGGAGTGCGCAGCGCGTAGGGCTGCGCACCGGACCAGGCATCGAAAACCGAGCCGACAGCTGCCGCATGCGACTCAAATCCATCGCGGAAGATCACCAGCCACGCCGTCTGCTGCGCGTTCTGCGGCACCGGCGCGCTGATCCGCGACAGCGTGGCCTGATACACCAGTGCAGCATCGGGCGCATCGTTGCGCACGCGCGAGGCCACCAGCCAGCTCAGGCTGCCGCCCGCGGGAACGCTGACCACATGGTCGCTCAGCGGCCCGCTGCCCGAATCGGTGCAGCTCGCGCCGACGGCCCCCACGCACACCCAGGACGTGGCCGCCGCATCCAGATCGAGCGAACCGGCGGCGATCATCACGTCGCTGGCCGCCGCCGCTCCGCTATTGCTGACCGTGACCACGTACAACCGGCTGTCGCCGTAGGCGGCATAGTCGTCCTGCGTGGTGCAGGTGCCATCGCTGTTCCAGACGCACACGCTGAGCGCCAGCGCAGCGCTTGGGTCGCGCGCAAAATGCGCCTGAACCGTGCAGTTGCCGCTGACCGGCGCCGTGGTGTAGCTGGTTGCGTTCAACTGCCCTCCGCAGCTGCCGTCGACACCGGCGATGTGGTAACCCGGATCGGCGAGCAGCGTGAAGGTGGCACTGGCACCTTCGGCAACCGTCTGCGATGCCGGCGAAATCGAACCATGACCGTCGGTACCGGCACTCACGGTGTAGCTGTTCGGTGCGAATGCGACGGTGATCGTGCAGTCATCCACCACCGCGCCGCTGACATAACTGCTGCCGGACAGGCTGCCGCTGGCGCATGTTCCACCTATCGCATCGACATGAAAGCCGGGCAGAGGCGACACCGCCAAGCTGGCATTGCCACCTTCGATCACCGACTGCTGCGCCGGCGCCACGGCTCCGCCGGCGCCGGCAACCGCGACCACTTCGTGCAGATTGGCCACGAAGTGCACCACCACCGTGCAATCGGCATGCACCGGCGACGTCGTGAACGTACCACCGACCTCATCCAGCGTGCCGCCACAGGTGCCGGACACGGCACCGACGCGATACCCCGCAGCGGGCAGCAGTGCGAACACGGGCGAGCCGCCGGCCTCGACCGCCTGCGTATCGGGCGATACGCCACCATGCCCCCCGCTGACGCTCGCCGTCACCTGGTACACCGGCGCCGCGGTGAACTGCGCCTGGCAGCTGCGGCTCGCATCCAGCGTGACCGTGCTGGTGACGGCACTGCCCGTGCAGTCGCCTCCCCAGCCGACGAAATTGGCCCCCATGGCGGCACTGGCTGTCAGCGTGACCGTTTGCGGCGCGCTACCCTCGCCGGCGTAGGTTGCAGTACAGCTGCCGCCGCTGGCCGTGCAGGCGGCAATCGCGCCACTGCCTGGTGCGGGCAGGGCCGCCGCTGATACACTGCCGGCGCCACTGACGCTGACGCTCAGCTGCGGCGCACTGCGGTACTCGACCGCACCGATATCGCAATGACTGCCTTGCGGCCGCGTCACCCCTCGCTGATCGGTACGCATCGCGCATTGCGCAGGGTCGATGCGATCGATCACCGGGCTGGCGGCTGCCGGCAGCAGGGTCCACGCCGGGCCGCCGTTGTCGGCCAGCGCGCCCAGTTGCGGCGACTGGCCGGTGACCAGCCAGTGTCCAGCGAACCCTTCCTGATGGCCGATCATGTTGCCCTCGCCGGCACTGACCGACTGGCCATCGAGCAGGGCGAACGCTCCCGGCCCGACATAAATGTCGTTGCCCGCGCTGCTGGCGCTGAAGCTGTCATAGGTGTTGTCGGCAACGATCGAGTCGGCCACCAGCAGCGTGGCACGATCACGCTCGCAGACATTGCCTTGCGCCGCGCAGGCATAGTTGCCGAGGCTGTAGATCGCTCCGCCATCGTTGCGGCCGGATGCTCCCGTGGACAACCCCCATCTCACGGCGTTGCCGGCGAGCGTGCTGAAGCGCACGCTGAGCCGACCGTTGTAGTTGAAGACCGCACCGCCCATGGCATACCCGAAACCGGTTGCGCCACTGCAGCGCTCATTGGCTCCACCCAATGCCAGGTTGCCGGTCAGCGTGCTGTTGCCGATGGCCAGTGTGCCGCCATCGTTGAAGATCGCACCGCCCAGGGCGCCTCCCGATCCACCACCGCTGGCGCAACCGCTGCCGCCGGCAAAGCCCGGCACTCCCGCCGTCGGGCCACCGCCACTGCCGGCACCGAAGCCCCCCGCACCACCGCTCGAGCCCGACGACCCTGGCGCTCCCAGGCCAGATCCGCCGCCACCGAACTGCGGCGGGTCGCTCGGGATGCGCCCGCCGCCGCCCCAGCCGACGCCCGCCGACAGTGTGCCGCCATTGGGGCCGCCGCCATCATTGGCGGTGGCGTCACCGCCGACGCCACCGCCCCCGGTGGCGCTGGATGCTGCGCGCACGGCACCGCCCTGCGCGGTGTTGGCATCGAGCGTGCTGTTTTCGATGCTCAGCGTGCCTCGATTGAAAATGGCTCCGCCCGCACCCAGCGCGCCGCCACCCAGGCCGGCATCGCCACCCTTGGCGTAACCGCCGCGCAAGGTCACGCCACGCAGCGCAAGGGCGCTGCCCGTATCGATGTCGAACAGGCGGAAGCGCTGCGGATTGTCCGCGGCACGAGCGATCACCACGCCATGCGCGAGACGATGCGCACCATCGATGATGATGCTTTTGCCATCATGGATGAAGAAGGCTGCCGGCCCGAACTGCCGCGTCGCCACCGCGTTCGGCGCACCACTGCCTGGAGGATTGGTGAACGTGGTCAGGGTGATCGTCTGCCCATCGAGTGCGGGCGCGAACCAGATCGTGTTGACGAGATCGGCCGAGGCCTGCGCCTGCGCCAGGGCATCGCGCAGGCTGCCGCTCCCCGCATCGGCCGTGGTCGTCACCGTGTACAGGGCCGCATGCGCGGTCGGTGCCACCACCGACGCCAGGCTCAGCCAGAACAGTGCCGCCCAGCCTTCCTTGCCACGCGAATGCGTCTTCCGGAATCGAATCCCCTGCATGACAGCCCCCTGACAATCCAGCCCACGATCTTGCCGCTTGCGGGCGTGCACGTCCGTGCTCGTGCACTTCGCCACTCCACACCCACTTCCTTCCACCTGCATAGCGCAAAAGCGTCGGCCGGCGGATCATTGCTATGCTGTCGGCAATCCCTGACCGCCCGCCGCAGATGACCGACCCGCTGGACGCCGATCAGATTACCGCCCTGCTCGACCGCTGCAACCATGGCGACGCCGCGGCGCGCGACCGTCTCACGCCGATCGTGTATGCCGAGCTCAAATCGATTGCCGGGCGCGCGCTGCGCGGCGAACGCGACGGCCATACGCTGCAAACCACGGCCCTGGTCAACGAGGCCTGTCTGCGCCTGCTTGGCCAGCGCAACGCCGATCCCGGCAATCGCGCGCAGTTCGCCGCCCTTGCCGCACAGGCCATGCGACGCATCCTCGTCGACCATGCGCGGCGGCGCAGTGCCGCCAAGCGCCCGACTTCGGACGAGCGCGTGGCGATCGACGAGATCGACCTGCCCGAGGCCGTCGACGACCTGCTTGGCCTGGACGAGGCGCTCGAACGCCTGGCCAGCCTCAGCCCGCGTCAGGCCAAAGTGGTCGACCTGAAATTCTTCGCCGGCATGGAACTGGAACAGATTGCCGACGTGCTCGACGTGGCGCGCCCGACCGTGGTGCGCGACTGGCGCATGGCCCGCGCCTGGTTGCAGCGCGAACTGGGCGCCTGAAGCAGGCGGGCCATGCGGCCCGCCCGATCCTGGCTCAGCGTGAGCCGGACTCATCGAGCCGGCGCCAGAACGCCTTGCGGTCCTCGAGCCAGTGCTCATCCTTGATTTCCTGCTCGACGTCCGCACGCAGCCGCGCGCGCTGCGCCGCCGACAGCGACTTGCCCTTGCCACTGCCCATGCGATGTTCGAAATCGACCACTTCGCCGGCCGACAGCGCCTTCGGGCTGCTGATGAACAGCCGCCGCAGCAATTCGTCCTGCAGATGCAGGGCCGGATCGGCGAGCTTGAACGAGAACATCACGCTGCCCACGCTTTCGGTGTTGGCCGGTGCGTCCTTGCCCAGGTTCTTGTACAGCTTGCGCACGGTCGAGCACTGGTGGATTTCGTGCAGGACATGGCCGTCGGGCACCGGCACGTCCTCGCCGCTGTAGTTCTTGATTTCGCGCGCCACCGCGCCGCTGCTGCCCACCGAACTCACGCGTCCGTCGCGCTGCTTGAAGTACACGCCACTGACCAGAAATCCGGTAGCGCAATCCCGGGTTGGAGGGCGGCTGATGTAGAGCGCGGTATCCACGCGCACGCCGATCACCGGCCCGCCATGCTGCGGTGCCAGCGAGATGCCGAAGTGTTTCTGCGTCGGTGTCAGGCCATCGCCTTCGCGGTACACCTCGAAATTGCGCGGAAAGCGCCAATGCGCACTGGCTGTTCGCCGGATGTCGATCTGCGGCACGCCGAGGTAGCGGATCGAACGTCCCGGGTTGGAGGGCGGCATGACCACCTCGGGATTGCGGTCGAACACCCACTCGCCGTTCCATTTGCCACGCTCATCGAGCTTCTGCCGCGGCAGGTTGCCCAGATCACGGCAATCGGGCACGCCATACGGGCCGAACCACAATTCACGCGTGAGCGCAGGCGGCCTGGCCGCGCCCGGCGCCATGCCGGGCCAGAGCTGGCGGTAGTCCTCGACAAAGGCCACCAGCAGACTGCGTGTGTTGTTCTCGATCTTCTTTGATTCCCAGGCGCCGGTCGCGCTCCAGCCACTGTCGGCAAAGCTGTTGGACGCGTCATGACGCACCTTGCCGCGATTGGCTTCGTACTCGGCGCGCAGCTCGCCGTACAGCACGTGCAATGTCGCATCGACATGCGCCTTGTGCTGTTCGAGCGCCTCGTTGAAATCTTCGAGCAGCACTGCCGCGCCATGCTCGTCAAAGCCATAATCGCGGGCGAACACGGCGGCATCACGCAGAAGCACCAGATGGAAATTGGCCAGCTGCGCATACAGCGGGAGAATCTGGCAGCGCGCGCGCAGCGACAGCCGTGCGTCGTTGGCGAACAGATCGATCTTCTCCAGGAACATCTTGTTGGTGGTGTCGATCGACGCCACCAATCGCCCCTGGGTGAGGCTGGAACGCGATTCCTGATACTGCTGGATGCGCTTGAGGTGATCGCCCGCCACGCGCTCCATGCCGTTGACCACGGCATTGAGACGCCGCAGCATTTCCTCCTCGACCGCACCCTGCACGAGACTGCTGACCTTGTCCTTGATCTGATCCCACACGCTCTGACCGTTTTCGGGCCAGAGCAGATCGAAGATTGCGGCAAACACCCCGCCCACCACCGGCACCTCGGCAATCCCCACGCTGATGAAGGCCTTGATCACATTGGCCGGATCGGTGACCGGAAGCACCCGATCGTCGTCGCAGGACTGCCCGCGGGATGCGCTGCGCCACGGCGTCCGCAGGGCGTCGTCCGACCACGGCGCATTGGGCAGCAGGGGCAAGGCCAATCCTCCGAGCAGGCTGGCCATGAGCGCACGCCGCTGCGGCATTTCCACTCCGCCCATGCCTGAATCCTCGTGCGCATCGGTATCTTGTGTCATTGCAGACTCCTCTGGGGACCAAGGCCGCGACGCAGCCTTCATCGATGTTACGCGCATGCTGGCAGATGCGTGGATCATCCGCCGTCCGGCGCCTTCGTCCGCGTATGATCCGTGCATGTCCGGATACGCCGTCCACGTACCGCAGCGCCGATGACCAGTCCCGACGACCGCTACCGCCGGGCGCAGGCCCTCGCCCACGAATTGCTCGACCTGCCTGCCCGCGAGCGCGCCGCCCGCCTGGATGCCGCCTGCGCCGGCGACGCCGAACTGCGCCGCGAGACGCAATGGCTGATCGACAGCGCCGAAACCGACGACGACGACACCACGCCGCCACAGCTCCTGCGCATCCAGTCGATCCAGCATCACCTGGGGCAGGGTCGCATCGACGCGCACGCACCACGGCACTATGCCTTGATCGAGCGTCTCGGCGAGGGCGGCATGGGTCAGGTCTGGCTGGCCGAACGCAGCGTCGGCACGCTGCGCCAGCGCGTCGCCCTCAAGCTGCTGCGCGGCGGCAGGGCGCCTAATGCCGGCGAATTGTCACGCTTCATCGCCGAGGGACGCATTCTTGCCACGCTCAACCATCCCAACATCGCCCATCTGCTCGACACCGGCAGCGACACCGACCACATGCCGTTTCTGGCCATGGAATATGTCGATGGCGAACGCCTCGATCGCTGGTGCGATGCGCACGAACTCGACCTGCGCGCCCGCATCGGCCTGTTCCTGAAAGTCTGCGCCGCCGTCGAATACGCCCACGGCCGCCTGATCATCCATCGTGATCTCAAGCCGGCCAACATCCTCGTCAACCGCGAGGGTGAGCCCAAGCTGCTCGATTTCGGCATCGCCCGCCTGCTCGACGGCCACCTCGCCAGTCACGCGACCACCGTGCTCAATGCGATGACCGTGGCCTACGCCAGCCCGGAGCAAATCCGCGGCGAGACGCTAGGCACCGCCAGCGACATCTACTCGCTCGGCGTGGTGCTCTACGAACTGGTCGCCGGCGTGCGCCCGTTCGACCACCTGCGCAGCGAGCACGAGCGATCCAACGCCATCGTCTCCGGCCAGATCACGCCGCCCAGCCGCGCCACCACGCTCCCGGCTGCTTCGAATTCCCCCCGTGACGCCGCGCACGAGCACCGCGCCCCGCATGGGCGGCGCATCCCGGCCGACATCGACGCTATCGTGCTCAAGGCGCTGCGCCGCGAGCCCGCGCAGCGCTACGCCAGCGTCGGCGAACTGGCCGAGGATCTGCGCGCCTTCCTCGCCGCCCGTCCGGTACTCGCGCGCCGCGGCCAATGGGGTTATGCCACGCGGCGCTTCCTGTGGCGCAACCGCTGGCCGCTGGCGGCGGCGGCATTGCTGGCGGTGACCGCGGCCGGTTTCACCTGGCGCACCGTGCTCGCCGAACGCAAGGCACGCCTGCAGGCACAGACCGCCGAGCGCGTCACCCAATTCCTCACTTCGATCTTCGCCGCCAGCGACTCCAACCTCAATCACTCGCTGCACCGCGACCTTTCCGCCCGCGACGTGCTCGATGCCGGCACCGCGCGCATCCAGCGCGAACTGAGCGGCGAGCCACGCGTGCGGGCGCGCCTGCTCGAAGCGGTCGGCAATGCCTACCGCCACATGAACGCCAACAATCGCGCCGCCAGTCTCATGCGCGAAGCCGCCGAGCTCAACCTGTCGCCCGCCGTCGACGATGCGCTGGCCGCGGCACGCTGTCTGGAGGCCCTCGCCAACCTGCTCGCCAACGGCGAATTCCGCGCCAGCGAAGCCGAAGATGCCGCGCGCCGCTCGCTGGCCCTGGCCCAGCAGCTCACACCGGCCGGCTCGCAGGCCATCGCCAATGCCTGGATGGTGCTGTCGCTGGCCCAGAACCGCGCCGGCAACTATCGCGCCGCGGAGCATTCGGCACGCACCACGCTGGCCATGAATCTCGCCCTGCGCGACCAGCCCGAGCAGCGCCTGAATGCGGCCTATCACAACCTGTGCCTGATCCTCGCCAATCGCGGCGAGGTGGCCGCGGCCGTCGAAAACTGCGATCTCACCCTGCCGGTGTACCGCGCCGAGAATCAACTCGAATCGATAGGTGCGGCAATGACCTATTCGCGCAGCGCCCAGGCCCGCGCACGTCGGTTCGACAAATCGGCCGCCCTGGACGAGATCGAGCACGCGCTGCGCATCAGCCACGCCGCACAAGGCGAGCAAGGGCCGTTCACCGCCTTGTTCGAATTGCGCCAGGCTGTCCTGCTCGATGATTTCGGCGATTACTCCGCGGCCGCCCAGGTGCTCGACCATGCCCTGTCCACGCAAGCCCTGATCAACGGCAGGGACAGCGGCGAATATGCCGCCGTGCAGCTGGAAATCGCCCGTCGGCAATGGCTGCTCGGCCAGTTCGAGCTTGCGCTGCCGCAGCTGCAGTCGCTGGCGGCCAGCTTCGCCGCGCGCTATGGCGCCGATGATCCGCGCACGCTCCACGCACAAACCCTGACCGCCCAGGCGCAGATCGACGCCGGACACGCCACGCCCGCCGCCCGCGCCGCCCTCGATGCCGCCAGCCGCGGCTGGGCCGGCAAGGACGATCCGGACGCGCCAGCCGCGCTCGACACGACCGCCACGCTGGCGCAGTGGTTCGCCCTGCACGGCGACGCGGCCCAGGCACAACCCCTGATCGCACGCGTGCTCGCCGAGGCGGCGCGCAGCGACGTGTGGGCACGCACCCGCGCCGATCTCGCACGCGCCGCGCTGGCACGCGCGCGCGCTGACCGCACGGCCCTGCTTGCCGCCCTGCGCTCGGCCTATCAGCGCCTGCGTGATCAGGCCGGCATCACCCATCCGCAGACCGCACGCATCGGTCTGCTCTATGCGCGCGAATTGCAGACTCCCGCCGAAGTGGAGCAGGCACAGCTGCCGATGGCACAGCTGCAGCAGCGCTTCGAACAGGCCTTTCCGGCCAACTCCGCGTTCCGCAGCAACCGCGCGCCGACCTCCTGATGCGATGCCTGCGCGCGCCTGCCACTGCCAGCCTTCGGTCTTAGCCGCAGGGCGGATCGAAATCGTCGGCGAACAGCGTGTCGTCGGCCCCACCCGTCGTCGCCGACACCATGATGCTGTTTCCCTGCGCATCCCTGGTGCTGAAGTAGAGCCGGCTCACATTGCGGCTGCTGATCGCATCGACCGTGCCGAAGTAACCGTCGCCGGCGGTCGGCGCACCGTCGATGGTGAGCGCGTCGCCATCGGCGAATGTGCCCTGCGGTGCCGACCAGGTCGCCCCACCATCGACGGACTCGATGTACCAGACCTGCTTGTCGACCCGCGCATAGGTGACGGCATCGCGGAAACTGTAATAAGTCGACAGGCTGCCATCGTTCTTCTTCAGCGTGCGACCGACGTTGTGCACATAGGCCGGGCGGCGCGGATCGGCCATCGTGCCGCACTGACTGTCGAGGAACCAGCAATACGGCGTGCCGGCATACAAGTCGGCCTCATCGATCAACGCGCCGGTCGCAGGTGGCAGGCCATCGGTGTAGTCGAAGCGCGCATTGCCGCCGGCGGCGGAATCCACACGCAGATAGATCTGGCCATCGACCAGACCGAAGGCGCCGACATGGTTGCCGGCCAGCGGGCTGGACAGCGGGCCCTGATGCTGCACCGCCGTGGTGCTGGCAGCAGTGCCCAGATCGCTGATGCTGGTGTTGTAGTTGTAGCTGCCGACACTGGCACCGACATTCTCGACCCACGCCAACAGCTTCCACGTGCCGCTCAGCGGATTGAACACGGCGCGCAGGAAGTCCAGCGGCGGATCGATGCTTGCGCCGTAGTCGTGATAATCGGCGCTGCCGAAGGCATAGCTGAGATTGCTGTCGCTGACGAAGTGCAGGCCGTCGGTCGACGTGGCGTGCACCACTCCGCGTAGCGACGAAGCCGCTGATGGCCAGTTGGGATCGTCGCTGGCAAACCCCCAGAAGTGGTAGCGCCGGGTGCCGGCTTCGTAGGCGAACGTGTTGCGCAGCGAGCTGCCCTGCGGGGTCAGCGCGGCGCCCAGCGGCGTGCCATCGAGCGTGACCGGGCAGGCCAGCGTCTTGTAGGCCGGCGGCGCGGCGGCGGCATTGCCGGCAGCGCCGGCGGCCAGCAAGACCAGCCATGGTGCGATGAGGATTTTTTGCATGGACATTCCCCGGAAGTGAACAGGGAATGCCATGCAATAAACACGCCACCCAGGGCGGCCGCGACCGCCCACGCCCTCATCGCCCGTGCAGATAATCCAGCGCCGCCTGCAGCATGGCCGTGCTGCCGGTGGCCAGCGCGCCTTCGTCGAGGCGGAATTTCGGCGAATGATTGGTCGGCGCCGTTTCCGGATCGATGTCGGCTGCCGTCGCGCCGACGAAAAAGTAGACGCTCGGCACGTTGATCGCGCGACCGAAATGCGGAAAGTCCTCCGACGCCGTCCAGCGCCGTGCTTCCCGCACCTGCGACTTACCCAGCGCGGTTTCCAGGCTTGCACGCACCCGCGCGGTCAGCGCCGGGTCGTTGACGTTGACCGGATTGCTGCTGTCGGGCGACAGCGGAATCTGCGCCTCCACCGTCGCGCCATGCGCAGCAGCCACGTGCTCGGCGATGTTCTTCAGGCTGGTCAGCGCCTGCCGGCGCATGGCTTCGTCAAAGGCGCGCACCGTGCCCTGCAGCTCAGCCTGGTCGGGCACGATGTTGAAGCGCGAGCCGCCGTCGAAGATGCCGAAGGTGACCACCGCCGGCTCGTGATTGATGTCGAGCTCGCGGCTGACGATGGTCTGCGCGGCAGTGACGATCTCGGCGGCGGTGACGATCGGGTCGACTCCCTTCCACGGCGTCGCGCCATGGCTCTGCCGACCATGCACGACGATGCGGAAGGTGTCGGAACTGGCCATGGCTCCACCCGCGCGCAACGCCACCGTACCCACCGGCAGGGCGCTGACCACATGCATGCCGAAAATCGCATCGGGCTTGAAATCCCTGAACACGCCTTCCTTGACCATCAGCGGTGCACCGCCTTCCTCGCCGGGCGGCGCGCCCTCCTCGGCGGGCTGGAAAATGAACATCACCTCGCCCGGCAACTGCTTGCGCTGCCGGGCCAGCGCCTCGGCCACGCCGAGCGTCATTGCCATGTGCGCATCGTGGCCGCAGGCGTGCATGACTCCCACCGGCTTGCCCAGGTACTCGCTCTTGGCCTTGGAAGCGAACGGCAGATCGACCTCCTCGGTGACCGGCAGCGCATCCATGTCGGCACGGATCGCCAGCTTCGGCCCCGGCTGGCCACCCTTGAGCACGCCGACGACCCCGGTATGTGCCACTCCGCTGCGCACCTCGTAGCCGAACTTGCGCAACTCGGCAGCGACGATTTTCGCGGTGCGCGTTTCGCGGTTGGACAATTCCGGATGCTGATGCAGGTCACGCCGCCAGGCGATCATCTGCGGCAGCAGTGGTGCCATCGTCTGCGCTGCAGTGTCCGCCGCCGGCGCAGCGGTGGCGGCGACGGGAAGGCACAGGCCCATGACGGCCGATGCGAGCAGGGTCTTTTTCACGGGCTTTCCTCCAGTGGGTCGGCGCTACATGCCGAGGACGAGATCCTCCGCCTCGACACGATCGAGACGGATGCGGTTGGCGAACAGCGAAAACGCAAGCACGCCGGCCAATCCGCGCACATGCTGCAGCCAGGGCGGCACATGCCGCGGCGCGGCGATGCTGCCGTCCGCAAAGAACGGCTCCAGCGACAGCACATCGTGCAGGGCGAGCTTGCCGGCAAACAGGTTGCGGCACAGGTTCATGCGCTGATTCTTCAATGCCCAGCGGAAGAACGTGTGCACCGAGAGCAGGCCGTGCAGGTACACCGCATCCTTGGTGAACGCGGCACCGCCACGCGGCGACACGCCGCGAAACACGCGCTGCGCCGAGGCGAAGCTGTCCTCGCCGCCCTGTCCGGCGTCGAGAAAAAACCGGAACACCTCGATGAAATCGGCACCGCGGATGGCCATGTCGATGGCCAGGATGCGCAGCGAGATGCGCTTCATGCGCGCGATGTCGATGGCGCCGGACATGAGTTCGGCGAACACCGCCAGCCCTTCCTGGGTGGCGGTGATGCGCGGCGAGGAGCGGGCCAGCGATTTCAGATGCGGCTGGGCACGGCCATTGAGCGCCGTCAGCGAATGCACGAAGGCCTCGTGGTTGAGCAGCTGATCGCGGTCGTAGCTGGAAAAACTCGTCGCCGCCCGCAGGCGCACGCGGGTCGCGCCCGCCGCGGCCTTGGCGATCAGATCCGGATCGGTCTCCACGCGCACCACGCCGGCGCCGAAGAAGGCATCCAGCCGCGCCTGCAGCTCATCCCGCAGCACCTCGGCCGGAATCATCTCCGGCACCTCGTCGCCAGCCACGCCATTGCCGACTTCGTCGGCAATGTCTATGAAGTGCCGCGCGGCATCGAGATGGCTCAGGCTCGCTCCCGGCACGCGATCGTCGGGCCGCCCGTAAAGCCGGGTGGAGTAGTCGGTCAGCGCCGGCGTGCCGATGGCACCGAGCAGATCGGTGGCGGTGCGCCACGACAGCGCACTGCGCCGGATGTAGTCCCCCAGCGGATGCGCCGTGCCAGCAGCCGCGGCGATTGCATCCAGCTCGCTGCGCGTGGCCGAGAAATCCTGCCGCGCATAGTCGATCTGCGGCAGAACCATCCGTCCTGCCTGCCAGGCCGCAAGGAAATCCTGCTCGACCGATGCCGGCCAGCTCACCGCATCGAGCAGGCGCACGCCGCGCGTGGCTTCCACCAGCCGTCGATCCAGTTCGGCGAAATGCTCGATGTCCGCGTGTGCCGCCATTGCCGCCGCACCCATGCCCCTGCCCCTGCCCACGGCGACGATAGCAGGTCGGCGCTGCGGCTCGCCCGCGGTGCGTCGATCAGGACACGCTCAGCGCCCGTGTTTTTCGCCAAGCCGGCGGTTGAGCGTCTTGGTCAGCACCTTGGCTTCGCCCTTGCGGCGCATTTGCGCTTCGAGCGCGTCGGAAGTGGCCAGCAGCTCGTCGCGCAGCTTGCAGTAGTTGCGCCAGCGGTCGGCATCCAGACTGCCTGCCTCCAGTGCGGCACGCACGGCGCAACCGGGCTCGCTGCCGTGGGCGCAGTCGCCGAAGCGGCACTGCTGCGCAAGCGTCTCGATGTCGGCGAACTGGCCTTCGTCGAGCTGTTCCTCACCGGTCAGCTTGAGTTCGCGCATGCCCGGAGTGTCGATGAGGCAGCCACCATCGGGCAGCTGCAGCAGGGCGCGATGGGTAGTGGTGTGGCGCCCACGGCTGTCGTGTGCGCGCACCGCGCCGGTGGCCTGGCGCTGCTCGCCGAGCAGGGTGTTGGTCAAGGTCGACTTTCCGGCGCCCGAGGAACCCACCAGCACGCCGGTGCGCCCCCGTCCGAGTGTCCCGCGCAGCACATCGACGCTGGCGGCGGATTTGGCATTGACGGCGACGATGCTCACCCCCGGCAGGCGGGCACGCAGCTGGGCCAAGCGTTCATCGACTTCGGCACAGCGATCGGCCTTGGTCAGCACCACCATCGCCTGCGCACCGCTGCCGTCGATCAGCAGCAGGTAACGCTCGATGCGCGAGGGATTGAAATCGCCATCGAGCCCGGCAAGCACGAACACCACATCGACATTGGCGGCGATGATCTGCCGCTGATGGTTTTCCCCAGCCGCGCCGCGGCGCAGCGTGGTGCGGCGCGGCAGGACCTGCTCGATGGTGGGCGGCGTGCCGGTGGCGACGATGACGAAATCACCGACCGCGGGCCGCTGGGTCGGATCGAGCCCCCGCTTGAGGAACCGCGCGGCCGGCTGGGCGTTGAATGCGGCGGCGCCATCGTGCAGCTCGTAGCCGGCCCGATGCTGGGCGATGACCCGGGCGACCCGATGGCCGGCAGCCAGCACAGGGACATCGCTTGCGAGCCAGCCGATGCTGGCCAGGAGATCGGAATGGGGATGCGGGGACGGCATCGGCTGATTCTATGCTGCGACAGCGCAAAATCCGCCACCCTCGTCATTGCGGCAACCGCCCATGCGCCGGCGTACACTGCCCTGTCGCACGGCCCGTCCTTAGACATCCGGCGCCATGATGTCCACTGCCCAGAATCACAACACGAGCATTGCCGGCAAGGGAGAGGCCTGGCTCGATCAGGACGGGCCGGGCCGGCAGCTCGTTCTGGCCACGATACTCGCCCAGGTCTCCGGCGAGGCGCTGCAGGGCGACAATCTCGAAGACACCCTGCAGCGCATCGTCAACTGCCTGACGCGCCAATTGCCGGTGGCCATCGCCAGCATCATCCTGCTCAACGAAGCCTGCACGCACTTCATCGAGGAAGTGTGGAGCGGCCACATCGATCTCGATTTGCCCGGCGGCCTGCCGTGGCCGATCGAAGTCGGCGCCGCTGGCCGCTGCGTGCAAACCGGCCGGGCGCAGCTGATCGGCGACGTCCGGAAAGATCCGGATTATGTCGTTGGCAACGATGCCGTGCTCTCCGAGTACATCGTGCCGATCCGGCACCGCGACCGCCTGCACGGCGTGCTCAACCTGGAAAGCACGCGCGCGGACTTCTTCACTCCCGAGGCCTGCACCATGTTCGACGCGATCGCCGCGCAGGTGGCGGGGGCGATCCATCTGGCGCGCGTCGTGCGCGAACTCGAACACGCCAACCGCCGCTTGCGCCAGCTGTCGATGAGCGATGGCCTGACCGGCCTCGCCAACCGGCGCTGCTTTGACGAGCAGCTGGCCGAGGAATGGCAGCGCAGCGTCACCCACGGCCATGCGCTGGCGCTGCTGCTCGTGGACATCGACTATTTCAAGCTGCTCAACGACGGCGCCGGCCATCTGCAGGGCGATGCCTGCCTGCGCGAGATCGCCCAGCTGTGCCTGGCGGTGGCAGAGCATGACCACGCCACCGTGGCCCGCCTGGGCGGCGACGAATTCGCGGTGCTGCTGCCCGAATGCAGCATCGACCGCGCGTTCGAGCTGGGCCAGTGCCTGCTGCAAAGCGTTCGGACGCGCCACCTGGCGCACCCGCAGTCACCGCACGGGTCCTGCGTCACGCTCAGCATCGGCGTGACCGCGCAGTGCGGATGCGCCGACCATCCCGCACAGCACCTGGTCGCCACCGCCGACCGCGCGCTGTACGCCGCCAAGGCGCGCGGCCGCAATCTCGTCGTGGCCCTGCCGGCCGGGGCCGAGTCTCCGGACGAAGCCTCGTCGCGGTGCAGCAACAACGCCCCGCTGCTAGGATAGGCGACTGCTTTTTTCCGGAAAGATCCATGCACGCCGCCTCCATCGCGGTCAGTTCGCGCCTGGCGCAGGTGCGTTACGACATCCGCGGCCCACTCAGCCGCCGCGCCCACGAGCTCGAACGCGAGGGCCATTCGATCCTGCGCCTGCACATCGGCAACCCCGGCTTGTTCGGATTCCGCGTCCCGCAGCCGCTGCGGGACGCCATTGCCGAACACCTGCCGCGCAGCGAAGCCTATTGTCACCAGCAGGGTCTGCTCGAAGCCCGCGAGGCAATCGCCGCGCTGCATGTGCGCAACGGCGCCAACGCCACTGCCGAGCATGTGTTCATCGGCAATGGCGTCAGCGAACTGATCGACCTCAGCCTGCGCGCCCTGCTCGATGCGGGCGACGAGGTGCTGGTGCCGGCTCCCGACTATCCGCTGTGGACTGCCGCCACGCGCCTGAATGCCGGCGTGCCCGTGCACTACCCGTGCCCCGCCGAACGCGCTCATCTGCCCGATGCCGAGGAAATCACCGCCTTGATCACGCCGCGCACCCGCGCCCTGGTGATCATCAACCCCAACAATCCGACGGGAGCGGTGTATCCGCGCGAGCTGCTGCTGGCCCTGGTCGATGTGGCGCGGCGCCACAACCTGATCCTGCTGTGCGATGAGATCTACGACAGCGTGCTGTATGGCGACGCCGTGCACACTCCGCTCGCGCCGCTGGCCGGCGAGGTGCCGTGCATCAGCTACGGCGGCCTGTCCAAGGTGCATCTGGCCTGCGGCTATCGCGTCGGCTGGCTGTCGGTGACCGGCGCACCGGGGCGCATCGAGGAACTGGCCCGCGCGCTCGACCTGCTGGCCTCGCTGCGCCTGTGCAGCAATGTGACGGCACAGTGGGCGATCAAGCCGGCGCTCGAGGGGCGCAACGAAATCGGCGCGCTGACCGCGCCCGGCGGCCGCCTGCACGCCGCACGCGAAGCCGTCTGCGGCGCCGTCGAGCGCAGCGCGTTCCTGTGCATGGTCGCACCGCAGGGTGCGCTGTACGCCTTCCCGAGCATCGACCCGGCGCGCCTGCCGAATTTCGACGATGCCAGCTTTGCGCTCGACCTGCTCGAAGCCGAGCGCATCCTGCTGGTGCCGGGATCGAGCTTCAACATTGCCGCCCGCAATCATTTCCGCGTGACCCTGCTGCCCGAGCCGGCGGTGCTCGAAGAGGCCTTCGCCCGCATCGAACACCGGCTTGAACGCATCGCCGAAGGCGGGCAGCGCCGCGTCGCGTGAACGTGGCGCAGCGCACCGCCCGCTATCTGGCCCTGGGCGACTCGTACACGATCGGCGAGGGCGTGCCAGCGTCCGCACGCTGGCCGGTGCGCCTCGTGCAGGCGCTGCGCACGCGCGGCGTGGCCATCGACGAGCCGCGGATCATCGCCACCACCGGCTGGACGACCGACGAACTGGCCGCGGCGATCGCGGCGCAGGCACCATCACCGCCCTATGACCTGGTCAGCTTGCTGATCGGCGTCAACAACCAGTATCGCGGACGCCCGCTCGACAACTACCGCGAGGAATTCTCCGCCCTGCTCGCCACCGCCATCGCCCTTGCCGGCGGCGTGGCGCAGCGCGTGGTGACGGTATCGATCCCCGACTGGGGTCTGACGCCCTTTGCCGTCGACAAGGGGGTCGATGGCGCACGGGTTGGCGCCGAGATCGATGCCTTCAATGCCGCTGCCCGTACCCTCGCCCATCGGCAGGGCGTTGCCTTCGTCGACGTCACCTCCCTGTCGCGCAGCGCCCCGGACGATCCGCACTGGCTGACCGGAGATGGCCTGCATCCATCGGCAACGCAGTACGCAGCCTGGGCCGACGCGATCCTGGAGCCCGCAGGCAAGGCCTTGTCCGGGATGAAGTTTTGAAGGATTTTCCAGTCCCCGGGCTTCGTCTTCCCGGGGATGCGGCAGGCACATCGCGCCGTCTTCGTCCGCGACCGATCACACAGGCAATTTGCGAACCCGGTCACGAAAACCCCCGTTGTTTTAACAAAACGCGAACACCGTTCAGCCAAGCCTTTGCTAATTTTCCGACCTCGCGGGGGTGAACGCCGGTCGGATTCACCCCCTTTCTTTCAGCAAACTCCAGGGGATACCGCGCCATGCCATTCCAGCGAATGACGTCGTCCATCCTGTTCGCTGTTTTGGCCACCGCCTCCGCCTCCACCCTTGCCGCCCCCCTGGCCGGCGCGGATCTGCGCGCGGCCTTCGAACTCGACCGCGCCGGCGCCATCGCCTCGATCGCCCTGCCGGCCGCCGGCACGTTCCTGCTGGCGCCCGATGCCACTGCGGACGCGGAAACCGCATCCGCGGACACCGCGCCAGCGCCGACTTCGCGCCTGCGCAAGGTGCTCGCCGATTTCTCGATGAGCCTGCGCAACATCCGCTACCGCCGCGGCGGGCACGATCCGTCGACCGGCTTCGACTGCAGCGGCTTCGTGCGCTACGTCTACCAGCACACGCTGGGCGCGGTGCTGCCGCGCAGCTCGGCGGCGCAGTTCCACGACGGCGTCAATGTCGCCCGCAGCGACATGAAGGCCGGCGATCTGGTGTTCTTCCGCATCCACGGCAAACGCGTCTCGCATGTGGGCATCTACCTGGGTGGCAATCAGTTCATTCACTCACCCTCGACCGGCAAGCGCGTCAGCGTGAGCAGCCTCGACGACGCCTACTGGGCGCGTCGCTTCGTTGGCGCCAAGCGCCCCGACGTCCTCGGCTGATCGCCGCTCTGGCCGCGGCTCGCTGTCGCGGCGGGTTCCAGCAGCCTTGCGCGCAGCGGCGTATGATGCGCGCCCCGCATTACGGAACCTGTCATGTCGTCCTCTCCCGCCACGCGCGCCCGCATTGAGGCGCTGCTCGCCGAGCATCGCGTCGTCCTGTTCATGAAGGGCACGCGCCACGCGCCACAGTGCGGCTTTTCCGCCGCCGCGGCCGACCGCCTCAACGCCCTGCTCGATGATTACCAAAGCGTCAACGTACTCGAAGACGAGGAAATCCGCGCCGGCATCAAGGA
>WBZO01003397.1_pt1 | contig 18679 bp, 21 predicted proteins | sample 5204261 | NCBI WGS metagenome assembly WBZO01 (sample SAMN12412400, study PRJNA552823) | activated sludge metagenome | isolation source: activated sludge from anammox sidestream of wastewater treatment plant... | place: USA: North Carolina | collected 2017-09
GGCGGCGTCCTCCACCCGCCCGGCCGGGGTAATAAGAAACTGGTCTGCCGCCACCACCAGCTCGGCGGCCGGGCCGTTCTGCAACCCCGCCGGCGCCGCCAGCACCAGCCGCCGCCGCCGCGCCTGTTCCGCGGCCAGCGCCTCCGCCGCCGTCAGGGCCTCTGCCATCTCCCACGCTTCCGTGGTGGCAACCAGCACGGCCGCGCTCTGCTCGGTCAGGGTCGCGCGGAACTCTCCCGGAGACCACAGGTCCCCAACAGACGCATAGCCACGGGCCGCCTCCATTGGGTAGGGCAGCCCGGTCAGCCGCTGCCGATCGGTGGTGAACAGGGCCCGCTCGCCGGCCAGGCGCATCCGCAGCGGCGGTAGCCCGGGTGCGGTGAACGTGTGGCGATCTTCGGTGAGCGTGAGCGTGTAAGGCTCGTGCAAGGGGGTGCTCACCGGCGCTTCCAGCGGCCGGACGTGGAGAGCCGGACGCAGGCTCAGCCGGAGCGGCCCGGTCCCTTCCACCAGCCGGTATGTGATGAAGCACGTATTCTGCCCGTGCGCCATCCACAGCCGCCGCTCGACGACGGCGTCACCAGCGGCGTAGCGCCACACCGGCAGCCCATCCTCCAGACGGAAACCGGACAGTGTCGCGCCGTCCAGCGCCGTCCAACCTCCATCGGGCAAGCGCATGCGTGAATCCAGGCGGGCGAGCATCACCATTCGCCCCAGTGGCGCGGCCAGGGCTGCGATCAGCAAGCCATGATAGCGGCGGGTAGGCGCGCCATCGACCGTGCCCGAGGCGAAACCGCCCAGGCCGTTGGTCACCAGCCACTCGCGCGTGCGCAGCGCCTGTTGGGTCTGCGCCGGCGCCATCTCCCGCACCAGCGGTGGCATCACCGCCTCCTACAGTCCGTAGGTCCCAAACCGGAACCAGCGCCAGCCATAGCCATCCAGTTGCATCCGGCCGGAGCGGCGGTCGAGGTCGGGATAGCGCTGGTCGGATAGCACCTCGGATAACTGGCGGACGGTGTCGCGTGGCAGATCAAGCGCGGTCTCCACCGGCTCGCGCGAGAGGTTGTGCACGGCCACGGTTGCTTCCTTGTGCGCCTCGGCCAGCACGGCGAAGGTACTGGGGCCGAGCGCATCCACCAGCCGCCACGTGCCCCGGCCGAACTCCGGATGCTCCTTGCGGGCGCGGATCATACGCTGCACGCAGTTGAGCAGCGAGCCGGGGTCGCGCTGCTGCGCGGCGGCGTTGATCCGCCGGTAACCGTACGTGCGGTCATCCACCACCGGCCGGACCAGCATCTCGGCGGGGACGGTAGAGAAGCCGGCGTTGGGCTCCGCTGTCCACTGCATGGGCGTACGCACGCTGTTGCGCTCCGGCAGCGACAGGTTATCGCCCATGCCGATCTCATCGCCGTACCACAGCACGGGTGTGCCCGGCAGGCTGAACAGCAGGCTCATGGCCAGCTCTAGCCGGCGCTGGTTGCCGCCCAGCATCGGCGCCAGCCGCCGGCGGATGCCGCGCTCGTAGAGTTGCATCGCCGGATCGGGGCCAAACGCCTGATAGGCTTCCTGCCGCTCGAAGGTGCTCAGCCGGCCGAGGTCGATCTCGTCGTGATTGCGCAGGAAGTTGGCCCACTGCCCCATGTCCGGCAGTTCTGGCAGCGCGTCGAGCGCGCGCACCAGCGGTCCCGCCTCCTCCCGCGCCAGCGCCAGGAACAAATGTTGGTTAGCCCAGAAGTTGAACATCATCTGTAGCCGGTCGCCCTTGCCGAAGTACTCCAGCACGTGGCCGGGCTCGACATTCGCCTCGGCGAGGATGATGGCGTCGGCGCTGCGCCAAGAGAGAAACGTGCGTAGCTCGCTCAGGTAGTCGTAGCGGAGCGGTGGGGCCTCGCCGTCCATCGCTCCTGCCGTGTGCTCGATCACGAACGGCACGGCGTCCATGCGGAAGCCCGAGATCCCCAGCTCCAGCCAGTAGCCGATGATCTTGCGGATCTCATCGCGCACGGCGGCGGAGGCGATGTTGAGATCCGGCTGGAACTGATAGAAGCGGTGGTGATACCAGGCCTTCGCCCGCTGGTCATAGGTCCAGGTGCGCGTTTGCACACCGGGGAACACCACTCCCTCGTGGGCGTTCTCCGGCTGCTCCTCGCTCCACACGTAGTAGTTGCGGTACGGCGACTGCGGGTCCGAGCGGGCGGCCTGGAACCAGGGATGCTGGTCCGATGTATGGTTGACCACCAGGTCAATGATCACACGCATGCCGCGCATCCGCGCCTGGCGCATGAACTCGACGAAGTCACCAGGCGAGCCCAGCCGCGGGTCGATGCCGTAGCCGTCGGTGACGTCGTAGCCGTTGTCGCGGTTCGGCGTGGGGTAGAACGGCAACAGCCACAGACAGGTGACACCCAGACCGGCCAGGTAGTCCAACCGCCAGGTGAGGCCGGGAAAGTCACCGACACCGTCGCCATTGCCGTCCTGATAGGTCTCCACATCGACGCAGTAGACGACGGCGTTCTTATACCAGAGGTCCAGACCAAAGTTAGGCACGAGCCGGCTCCTGGTGGATGTGCAGGGCGGGCAGCACCGCCGCGCCGAAATCCTCGATGAATGCGTCCTGCCCGCGGTTGACGTTGTGCAGGATCAGCTCATCCACGCCCAGCGCCAGGTCATCGCGCAGCCAGGCGATGTGCTGCTTCAGGTCCGCAGCGATGCGCACGTGGCGGTCCAGATCCTCCGGCCGTACCACCGCCGCCGCGCCATCGAACAGCGCCGGGGAGCGCAGCTCGGTGGCGACCGCGTTGGGGAAGACATTGGTGCGCCACTGGTCATACGCCCCGGCGCGGGCGGTTGCCTCATTGCGGGCGTAGGAAAGCTGTACCTTCAGGCAAACCGGCTTGCCCGCGCCGCCGCCCCGGCGAAAGGCCTCTACTACCCGCCGCAACTCCTTGGGAGGGCGGGCAACGGTAATCAGCCCATCTACCCAGCCGCCCAGCCACTCGGCCGTCTCTGCTGTCACCGCCGCACCGAACAGCGGTGGCGGCTGCGCCGGGCGCGTGTACAGCCGCGCCTCCTCCACCGTCACGCGGCCGCGGTGCGTCACGGTCTCGCCGGCCCACAGCCGCCGGATGATATCGACACACTCAGCCAGCCGGGCGTTGCGCTCGGACTTGGCCGGCCAGCCGTCGCCGGTGATGCGCTCGTTCAGCGCCTGGCCGGTGCCGAGCGCCAGCCAAAAGCGTCCGGGGAACATCTCCGCCAGCGTCGCCGCCGCCTGCGCCACCACCGCCGGGTGATAGCGGGGCGCCGGTGCGCAGATGACGCCAAAGGGCAGCGCCGTCGCCTGGAGCGCCGCCCCCAGCCACGCCCAGGAGAAGCCGCTCTGCCCCTGCCGCTCGCTCCAGGGGTGGAAGTGATCGGAGGAGAAGCCCGCGGCAAATCCGGCCCGCTCCGCTGCCCGCGCCCACGCCAGCAGCTGGCTCGGCGCAAACTGCTCGTGCGAGTGGTGATAGGCGATGCGCGCCATCCCTGCCGCCCCTCTGCGCGCACGCACCGCCCGCGCGCCCGCCACTCTCACCGTCCCGTATGCAGGCCGGCGGCGGCCATAGCACGCTTGGGTGACGGGGATCGGGGCAATGGAGGGCCGCCGCACGCAGAGTAGCGCCGTTTCCCGGCGCATCAGCGTCCCTCGTTCGGTGCTCTGCTATCCGCTCCGTGTCGTACTTTGCCGCCGGCACGGGAAGAACCGGTATCGGGATCGAATCAGCAGAAAGGCAGCGACAGATGGCAACGGTTGAGAACGCGGCGCCGCAACCACAACCGGTAGCGGCGCCGGCGCAGCGCATCGAGATTGCGCGGTTGATCCGCGATACCGAGGGCAACATCACCTACCTGGTGGTGTACTTCGGCCCGCATCACTTCCTGTATCTGGGATCAGTGGACCCCGCAGCCGATTTGCCACCCGCGCCGGTAGAGGGCCATGTCGAGGTGCTCAACCTGGCGACCGGCCCGGTACAGATCGCCTTGGGCTCACCCTCCTGCGCCTTTTGGGCCACCGCTGCTGCCGCCCCCAGCGAACTGGACGGCATGGTCGAGTCCATCCTCAAGGACCGCCCGGACCGCGCCTTCTGGCCCTAGCGGGGAGCATGCAGGGACGGCCGGTGCTTCCTCCGCGCCACGCTGCGGCTCGTTACCCCCTCATGAACTCTCCGGGTTAGCGGGGAGCAGAGGAATCGTGCGGGGGTAGGGCCGGCGGCTCCGCTGCCCTGCCCGCCTGCTGCCGCAGTGCGTGGTCGGCCAGGACAAGCGCGGCCATGGCCTCGACGATAGGCACGGCGCGGGGGAGGACGCAGGGATCGTGGCGGCCGCGGCCGGAGATCGTGGTGTCTTCGCCGTGGATGTTGACCGTCTCCTGCTCGCGCATCACGGTGGCGGTGGGCTTGAAGGCGACGCGGAAGTAGACAGTCTCCCCATCGGTGATGCCGCCCTGGACGCCGCCAGAGTGGTTGGTACGGGTGCGGACGCGCGTCCCCTCCATGTAGAACGGATCGTTGTGCTCCAGGCCGGTGAGCTCGGTGCCGGCAAAGCCCGAGCCGATCTCGAAGCCCTTGCTAGCGGGCAGCGAGAGCATGGCGCGACCCAAGTCCGCCTCCAGCCGGTCAAACACCGGCTCGCCCCAGCCAGGCGGGCAGCCACGCACGGCGCAGGTGATCACCCCGCCCACGGAGTCGCCCTGCTTGCGCACCTCCTCCACCCGGGCAATCATCCGCTCGGCCGCCACCGGGTCCGGGCAGCGGATGATGCTTAGCTCTACCTGCCCGCGCGTCACCGTCTCCAGGTCGCAGGTGGCGGTGATCGTCCCTACCTTGCTCACCCAGGCGACAATCTCGACGCCGTGGCGCACGGCCAGCAGCTTGCGGGCAATCGCCCCGGCGGCGACGCGGGCGGCGGTCTCGCGGGCGCTGGTGCGGCCGCCGCCGCGGAAATCGCGGATGCCGTACTTGGCCTGATAGGTGTAATCGGCGTGGGAGGGGCGGTACTTCTCTGCCACCTCGCGGTAGTCGCCGCTGCGCTGATCCTCGTTGGGGATAAGCATGGAGATGGGTGTGCCCAGCGTGCGCCCCTCGTACACACCGCTGAGGATGCGAACGGTGTCCGACTCCTTGCGCTGCGTCACGATGGCGCTCTGCCCCGGCGCCCGCCGGTCCAGCTCCGGCTGGATATCTGCCTCAGACAGCGCCAGCAGCGGCGGGCAGCCATCCACCACCGCACCGATCGCCGCTCCGTGCGATTCGCCCCATGTCGTTAGCCGGAATAGCGTGCCAAGGGTGTTTCCGCTCATGCGCCTAGGGTAATGGGGGAAGGCGGCAGGGGACAGACCTCACCCAGAGGCCACGCTATACAGCAGCAGATCATAGCCTTCGCTCTGCTCCGCGGCACGCATGGCCGCCACATCGACCGCGCGGACCAGCACTTTGGCGCTGAGCGCACGCTCCCACTGACCTTGCAGCAGGATGGCCAGGCGCTGGGTGTTGGTGCCGCTGCCGCAGGTGAGGGTGATGGTGGCGGCGATGCCATTTGGGTGGCCCGCCGCCGTCAGCAGCGCCCGAGCCGCCACCGGGTCGTACGCCACCGGCGAGACCGGGCCCAGCGCCTGCGCCGTGGCCGGTATCAGCAACGGCGAGGTGAGCGCAAATCGGGCGGCGAAGTCCTGCGCCGTACCGGGGTCCACCGTCTGGGCGAAGGCGCGCCGCACGCGCTCATCGGTGAAAGGGGCGCGCGCCGGGTTCATGCGCACATCAATCGGGTTGGCCGCGCCTACCGGCACGCGCAGCAACGTCACCGCCGCGTTCGTGCCCGCCGAGGGCGCACGGGGAACTGGGGTGGCCGGCGTGGCGCTGGGGCTGGGTGACGGAACGGGTGCCGCTGTAGGGCTGGGCGAATCGCTCGGAACCGGTGGCGACGGCGTCGCTGTCGTGCTGCTGCCCTGCGTACCGTGAGCGCTGTCGCGGCCCCACAGCCACCAACTGCCGGTAGCCAGCGCCAGCGCCGCCAGCCCGCCACCGGCGCCCATGGTGAGCAACCATCGCCGGTCCGGCGGTGGCACCGGCCGCGGCAGGGGCATGGTCGGGGCGGCGTTGACCGGCGCTTCCTCCCCCGCGAGGCGCAACGCGGCGGCGAACGCTCCCGCGGTGGGCGGCCGCCGGGCAGGGTCCTTCGCCAGCGCCTCGCTGACCGCGGCGTAGACCGCACCGGGCAAGCCGGGACGCAGCTCCCACAACGGCGGCGGCGGATCGTAGACATGCGCGTGGAGCAGCGCGGCCGTGTCGCCGGTGAAGGGCGGGCGGCCCGCCAGCAACTGGTAAGCCAGCACCCCCAGCGCGTAGATGTCTGCGGCGGGGCCGGCCGGTTGGGCGCGGATTTGCTCCGGCGCGGCGGTCTCCGGCGAGAGCATGATCTGACTGTGGGAGGTGAGTCCCGCCCCGTCCAGATCGCGGGCGATCCCCAGATCCATCAGCGTCACCCGGCCGCCGGCGGAGAACATCACGTTGGCCGCCTTGACATCGCGGTGCACGATCCGGCGCGCGTGCAGCGTATCCAGCGCGCCCGCCAGCGCGCTGATGATCGCCACGGTCTCCATCAGCGGCACGCCGTACCCCAACCGAGCCGTGAGTGTGCCCCCCTCCATCACCGGCATGGTGAAGTATGGCCGGCCGTCCGCCTCGCCCACGTCGTACACGGTGATGATGTGCGGGTGCTCGATGCCGGCCAGCGTCTGCGCCTCGCGCATGAAGCGGTGACGCATCGCCGGCTCCTCAGCCCAATCCGACGGCAGCACCTTAAGCGCGACCTCGCGGCGTAGCAGCGGGTCCCAGGCGCGGTACACGGTGGCGAACCCGCCCCGCCCCAGAAGGTTGCGCAGCTCGTAGCGGCCGATGCGCTCCATGTGTGCGTCCATCCCGGCGCTCCTGCGTGCGCCCAGGATACCGCGTCCGGCAACTGGCGGAGGCAGTCCGCTATCCGCGCCGGAAGCCGCCCTCGGAGTGGATCACCTGCCCCGTCACCCAGCCCGCAGCCTCCGATGCAAGGAAGACGACGATGCGGGCGGCGTCCTCGGGCGCGCCGGTTCGCCCCTGCGGGAAGCGAGGCAGCAGATCGGCGCGCAGGGCGGCGTCCATCCAGCCGGTGTCGGTGGGACCGGGGTTGACAGCGTTGACGGTGATGCCGCGCCCCGCCACCGCCGCTGCCAGCGAGCGAGTGACCACCTCCACCGCCCCTTTGGTGGCGGCGTACGCCAGTTCCTCCGGCATCGCCCCCAATGACTGTCCCGAGGTCAGGCTGATAATGCGCCCACCCGACTCACCCCGAAAGCGGCGGGCAAAGGCGGTGGACAGCAGCAGCGTCCCGCGCAGGTTGACGGCGTAGTGTGCGTCCAGCATGGCGGCATCCAGCCGCTCGTAACCGTCGCCCGTGGAGTACGTAGCGTTGTTGACGAGGATCGAGAGCGGGCCGAGCGCGGTGGTGGCAGCGTCGAGAAGTGCGGCCGGCGCATCAGGTGCAGCCAAGTCATGCTCACCCCAGGCGCAGCGCACCCCGGCGGCGCGTAGCTCCGCTGCCAGCACCTCCGGGAAGCCTGGCTCCGCCCCCCAGGGCATCTTCTCGTCGTATGCGCTCCAGACGGTGAAGTAGATGTCCACTCCGTCTGCCGCCAGCGCCCGGCAGATGGCCGCGCCGATGCCACGTGCCCGGCCTGCGCCGGTGACGATGGCCGCACGTGGGGCAGATGGCATGGGACGGCCCTTTCACGGGAAGGATGAAGGATGAAGGATGGGGACAGCGAGCGGAAAGGGGTAACGGTACAGACCGCACAGCGGCGGCAAGCTGGGCAGCGGAGCACCAGCTCCGCGCAAGAGAGGCGCTGCGGTATCAGGCCGGTGTGGGACCGGGCTAGCTAGCGACGGTGCGCCGCGATGGCGATGCCCGCTCCTCCATGAGGGCGGGCGGCACGGTGCTGTCGTGTCCTCGCCCAAACTGGCGGACCTGCTGCGCGACGGCCGGTATGCCCTGCATCCTCCTGCTGGCCGGCGGCGATGCGCTCTCCGTGTCCGGCCGTCACCGGCATCAGCCGGTTCGAGCGGGCCTGGTTCCCTTCCGCCGAGTTACTGCTGCTGGTCCAGCGCGCAGGCAGCAGGTTGAGCGCAATCTGCCGGGTGGGGGGAAACGAGTCTCATGCACGCCTCCCCCACCCGGCAGATCCGCCAGGCACACCACCCGTTACCGGGGCGTGAACTTCACGGCATCAAAGCCGAGCTTACGGCGGGAGTTGCCCGCCTCGCCAGTAGCGTCGGTCAGGCGCACACGGCGGCTGTCGCCGGCAGCGAAGTCGTACGTGCCCAGCGACACCCAGGCGTCATAGTAATTGTTCTGGTTCACCATGCGATTGCTCACCCCGCCGGCGTGATAGACGGAGTAGGTAGCCTGCTGTGCGGTGGCGTTATCGCGCGGGACGAAGACGAATACCTCATAGCGTCCTCCCGCCAGGTGCGCGTTCCACTCGCCCCACGAGCTGGTGACATTGCCGTTGACGTACGTCCAGAACATGTGGGAGGCATAGCCGATACCTGCTTCCCACCAGTACTGGCCGCCGCGGCGGAAGCCACCGGCCCGATCATCGACGATCACCTCGCTGCGGCTGGGGGCACCACCACCACTGCTGCTATTGCTCGCTACACTGACGGTCACCGGCGCCGATTCGGCCTGGATGTTGTTGCCGCTGCCATCAGCGATGCGGGCGCGGGCGACGACCGTGCTGCCCGCGGGCAGGTTGTTGAGCGTGACGGTGCAGGTAGCGCCGCTGCCACAGCTCCACAAGTTGCGGTTGGCATTCACCTGGTCGATGCGGATGAAGTATGGCGTCGGATGCACATCCTGACTGGCCGTGGCGGTGAGCGTCACGCTCTGTCCCGGCTGGATGCTGGTGGCGCTGGCGGTGAGGCTCACACCCCACGGCTGGGCGGTAACGGCCTCCCAACGGAAGGAGATGCGCGCGCCGCCGCCGTTCTCGTAGTACTCGACGCGGATATCGTGCTCGGCGCGGCTGTTGAACACTCGCTCGACGCTGTACTCCTGCGAGCCGTCCTGATCGGCGGCCAGCGGTTGAGCTCCGGCACCAGCGCACCATCGATGTACACACGGGCGCCGTCGTCCGCGCGCAGGCGGAAACGCTGGCGGCCGGCATCGATGATCGTGCGCGTGCTCCAGCGGGCCGCGAACCGGTCGGCCGTGATGCGGTTGTCCGGGCTGTTGCCGCCCCAGTCATGGACGATGGGCCAGCCCTCACAGCGGGTGACGGCGGGCGAACCGGCCGGATTGGTGGTGTTGGTGAAATATTCAGCCTTGTACTGGCCGGGGCAGCTCACGGCCTGGCTGCCGTTCCCGACCGAATTGCGCTGGTTGGTGGAGCGCAGCTTGCCGCCGCCGCCGTGCTCGTCCGCGTAGACGGTGCCGGTCGGGTAACCGGGCTCGTTCATCCCGAGCCAGCGGGTGACGGTGCCGCTGTTCGCCGTATTCGCGCACCAGGTGATGGTCTCGGTACGGGGCGCGCCACGGGTCAAGGTGCCCTGGTAGTTGTAGGCCAGGCCGTCGCGCGTGCGGACGAGCGCATGGGCGGTGTAGCCATCAATGGTCAAGCCGTCGGCGCCCCAGGGGGTATTGCCCGGCCGGTACTTGGTGCCGAACTCCAGGTGCAGATGCTCCCCAGTGCCCGCCGATCCTGACCGGCCCAACGGCCGCCCCTGCGGCACCCAGTCACCAACCTTGATATTGCTGTCGATGCTGCTCAGATGCCAGTACTGGGTGACGAAGCCGCCTGCGTGCTCCAGCATCACGGTCTTGCCCGCGGCGTACGGGTCAGACTGCGCGTAGCGCACCCAGCCGTCTGCCGCCGCCAGTATCTCGGTGCCGGCGGCCATGCCGAAGTCCAGCCCTGACATCTGATTGAGCGAGCGCAGCAACGGCTCGCTACAGCGGAATTGGGTCGCGCCGCCGTGGGGCGCGCTGGACAGGTAGACGGTGCTGTTGCTCTGGTCCCACGGCAGCTTGAGGCCGATGGGCGCCGGTGTAGCTGCCGCGGATGGCGGTATGGCCTGGCTGATGGCCATGAGTACCGCCAGCACCGCCAGCCCGGCGAGCAGGCGGCGCAGGGGCAGCGATACATGGGCGGGCGTATCCATAGCGACCGGCTCCTGTTCTCAACCCTTCCCCCAGCGGGAAGGCGTGAGGCTAGGATGCCGGGGCGCAGCCGGCGCTACCTGACGGCCCGTTTATGGAAAGCTTACGAATTGCTTATTTCGGCATCGGCACTGGCTGCCCGCGGTTGGATACCGAGACGGGCCATGACGCTTTGGAAGACGTTGTATTCCTGTGCGCCGGGGATGCCGTACAGCTTGTCCGCCGCGACGATAAAGAACGGCGTGCTGCTGATACCGCGCTCCAGCGCCCATTGCATGCCCGCATCGACATCCGGCGAGAACTGACGCCGAACCAGCGCCTCGCGCAGGGCCGGGCCGTCCAGCCCCTGCTCCACCGCCACCGCCGCCAGCACATCCACGTCGCCGATATTGCGGTCCTCGACGAAGTAGGCGCGGAACAGGGCGGCGTGGAAGCGGCCAAACACCTCCGGTGCGGTGGCACGCACCCACTCCGCCGCTTCTAGCGAAGGCCGGGAGTTCGGCGTCATACTGGTTCGCACCATAGGGATACCGGCCGCGTGCGCCGCTTCCATGACGCGGTTCGGCGCGCCGGAAGGCGGCCCCTTTGGTTTGCCTTCGGGCGGGATCTCCGGGTGCAGCTCGAACGGCCGCCACTCGATGGTGATGGGGTAGTCACGCTCCAGCTGTTCGGCCCGCACCAGGCCGATATAGCACCACGGTCAGATATAGTCGCTGACCACGAGCATGGTCACGGGATCGTCAGATGCTGCGGTCATTGGGCACCTCGCGTTCGCCGGCCACGCGCGGGCCGGTGATGATCGCCGAGGCGGCGGCGCCCAGCGCGGCGGCGGCCGCCTCGGCGGCCGGGCCGCCACCAAGCGCCCGGCCCAGCAACTCGGCGGTAAGAAACCCGGGCGCCACATCCTGGCTGAGCAGATGGCGCGGACGCAGGTCAAGCAAGGGCGATACCGGCTCATCGTAGATAAACGCCGCTGCCACCCGCCCAATCAGGCTGCCCGCCGTGGCGCCGGCAAACACCACCGCCCACCGCACCACCGAGCCGGCCACCCGCCTGCGCCACATCCGCCACACCCGCCGCTGTCGTAGCTGCTACGTAGCGTACAGGGGAAGAGGGGTTAGAGGTTAGCGGGTTAGGAGATAGGAATCAGGAATCGGGAGAACCGCTCTCCCAGCCTCAACCCTTAACCCCTCTTCCCTATCCCTCTTCCCACTTCCCCCCTGTATACTCACGTGAGTCTGCGCCATGGGAGGCGGGCATGAGCACGGTGTGGATTCGGGTGGTGTATGCGGCCGTCATTGGCGTGCTGGTGGCGTTCACCACGATATTCGGCGTGCTGATGGCCGCGCCCGGCCCGGAGGCGCCCGGCGATCCCGGCGTCACCTTCCGCCAGCTCTCCGGCGATGGCGACGACGAACGCTCGCAGTCCACCCTGCAGAATCAGATCGAAAACTACTACGGTGAGGCCGCCAGCTTCCGCGATGACTATCCGGGCTGGCAACGCAACGTCTTCCTGGCTGCCACCGGCATCGGCATCCTGTTCGTGCTCATCGGCCTGGCGCTGCCCGCGATGGTGAACTACCTGCGCCTGGGGTTGATCTCCGGCGGCCTGCTGTCCATGGTGTACGCCTTCGCGGTGATCAGCCGCGAGGTGCCGAGGGTCGTGCCGGAGGGCAGCAACCTGCTGATCTTCCTTGGCGCGGGCTACGCCGACCCGCTGGACTTCGCCGGTCGGTTCGCCCTGTTCGCCGTCTCGTTCATCGGGCTGATCTTGGCGCTGTTCCTGGGGCTGTGGCGGCTGACCGAATGGTCCGCCCCGGCGCGCCGCCCGGCCCCGGTCCGGGCGACGGCGCCCGCCGGCCCAGCGCCCGTCGCCGCTGCCTCGTTCCCCGCATCCGCCCCGGCCGCGGCGCCGGCGCCTGCCTCGCCCCCCTCGCCCTGGGCGCCGCCCGCTCCCGCGCCCGCCGCCACCGAGACATTGATCGTCGAGCCCGCAACAACCGATCCCGCCGCCACCGCCGAACTGAAACGGGCGGACTGACCAGACCGATCCTCAAGGCTTCCGGCGGGCCCGGAGCAGCACGGCGGCGATCTGCTCCGGCGTGAGCGCTGTATCCAGCACGTCGCGCGCGCCCGCGTCCAGCGCGGCCGAGATACCCGCCTGCCGTCCCCGCTCCGCCAGCAGATAGACGAGCACGCCCGGCGCAACGCGCAGCAGATGGCGCACCGTATCCGCGGCGCTTAGCCTGGGCAGCCCCAGCTCCAGCAGCACCGCGTCCGGCCGGTGCCGGTAGGCGTCGATGATCGCATCGGCGCTGGTGGCCGCCACGGCGCAGATGGTGATCGCCGGTAGCGCCGCCAGCGATGCGGCCAGCCGCTCGCGACGGGTGCGGTCGCGGCCGGCGATCACCAGGCGCACGGATGGAATGCTGCCAGCGCCACTCACGCCGCATCCTCGGGTGCGGAGTCATCCAGCGCCCGCCGGACCAACAGCGGCGCACTCAGTCGAACAGATAGCCGGTATCCAGCAGGTAGGTGCCGCCCTGTCCGCTGGGGTCAAGCACCAGCAGGAAGTATGGACCCGCCGCCGGCAGATCCAGCTCCAGCGATGCGCCCGCCAGCACCGGCCAGGGGAACGCCTGGGGAAAGGCCTCCAGCTCGCGCGATTCCGGTGGCGGGAAGAACAGCACCCCCTCGCCCTCCGGCAGCAGTCCCTCCAGCTCCGGCGGGCGCGGCAGCCCCGGACCAGCCAGCGCCAGCCAGGGGTTCAGACGCAGGTTAGCCTGGCGCGTGCCCACCAGCACCCGCGCCCGAAACCGGCCGCTCTCCGGCCGCACGAAGCTCAGGTGCTGGGTGCCACCTGCGGGCAGGCTGCCCAGCGCCATCCAGGCGATATCGGCGTCCGGTATGGCCACAGCCGCCTCACGCGTCTGCCCGGCCGTCCCTAGCGGCAACTCGCGGTGCGCGGCGGCCCCCACCGGCAGCAGCGCCAGAGCGACCAGCAGTACGGCTACCGGCAACCACCGCCTACACATGGCGCGTCTCGAAGTCGGTGGCGGCGTGCGTATGAGGCAGGCCAGCGGCACCCACACCCGTACCCAGATGTGTGAGGATAAACGGCAGCGTCGGGAACTCGGCGCGCAGCGTGCGCACGTCGTCGAGCGTCATGTGTGATGGCGGGCCACCGTGGCGCTGGTTGCACTCTAGCACCAGCACATCCGCAGCGGCGGCCAGCTTGCGCAGCCCGTCACATAGGCGGGTATCACCGGAGTAACCGATACGGCGGCCACCGTGCTCGACCACGTAGCCGAAGCACTCCAGATCCGGCACGTGCTCCACACGGAAGGAGCGGAAGCGTGTGCTACCCGCCTGCTGCTCCGGCAACCGCTCGTCAGCCTCCACGTAGTGCAGGTCGAAGCCGCCACGCTCGCGGGAATGCTGCGGGTAGGAGCCGGCGGCGATCAACTGCGGCAGCCGCTCTGCTACCCCGGGCGGCCCTACCACCCACAGATCCCCCTGCCGGCGGGCGCCCACCAGGTACTCCAGCAGCAGGAAGGGCCAGCCAAACAGATGATCGGCGTGGAAGTGGCTGATGAACACGATGTCAATCGCCGCCAGGTCCGCGCCGGCCTTGCGCAGGTTAGGCAGCACCGCGGGCGACGGCTCCATCAGCACGCGGCCGTCAATCAAAAAGCTACCCCAGTAGCGGCCGTCCTGGGCGAAAGCGTTGCCGGTGCCGAGAAACAACAGCGGGATTGATGCCGTCACGGTGTCCTCCCCGGCTGCCATGATAGCGCGACGTGCGCCGCCCCGCCCTCCCGGCTATCATGGCAGCCGCAGCGGCAGCACCGCAGGAGGACAGCCCGTGAAGATCGGCGTTTCCATCACCACTGGCTTTCCGGCAACCCGCGACGCTCGGGAGATGGGACGGCAACTGGTCGAGCGCGCGCGGGTGATCCGCGAAGCCGGGCTCGACTCGCTGTTTGCCGGCGACCACCACGCGACGCCGGGGCACTACTTCCAGAATGTGCCGCTGATAGCCCGGCTGCTGGCCGAAACCGGCGATATGATGACTGGCGCGCTGTTCCTGGTGCCGCTGCACCACCCGGTGCTGATGGCCGAGCAGGTTGGGACGTTGTGGGCGCTGGCCGGCGGGCCGTTCGTCCTGATTGCCGCCGCCGGTGACGGTGAGGAGCAGTTTGCCCCCTTCGGTGTGCCGCTGCGCCAGCGCCCCAGCCGCATCGAGGAGCACCTGACCATCATCCAGCGGCTGCTGGCAGGAGAGCGTGTCAGCTACCAGGGCCGCTACCACCAGCTCAGCGATGTCGCCATCCGGCCCGTGCCCGATACGCCGCTGCCGGTGTGGATCGCCGCCTCCGGGCGGCCCGCCGTCCAGCGCGCGGCACGTCTGGCCGCTGGCTGGCTGGCGGCGCCGGGCGCCACCGGCGAGGAACTCGCTACCCAGACAGCCATCTACCGCCAGGCCTGCGCCGCAGCGGGCCGCACCCCGGAACTCATCATCCGCCGTGATGTGTACGTGGGTGAGTCAGACAGTGAGGCAGAGGAAACGATCGCTCCGGTACTGGCGCGCGGCTACCGCGGCATTCATCGTTCCGCCCTGATTACCGGCAGCCCGGAGACGGTGATTGAGGAGTTGCGCCCGCTGCACCAGATGGGCTTCACGCATGTGCTCATCCGCCACATCGTACCGGAGCAAGAACGCGTGCTGGCCTCGTACCGGCGGCTGGGGCGGTATGTGTTGCCGGTGGTGCGCGCCTGGGCGTAACGGGTTCAGGCGCGGTCAAGATGGGCGTGCAGCTCAGCGAGGCGCTGCTCCAGCTGGCGTTGCTGCGCGGCAACGGCCAGGTCGCCCCGGGTCTTCTCCAAAATACCGCGGGTGACATCGGTGGTGCGGCGCAGGCCGCCGGTGATGGCATCGGGATAGTCGACGGTAACCAGCACAGCGTAGATATCGTCCATGGCGGCCAGGAAGCGGTCGGCGCGCGACAGATCATTGTGGCGCAGGCCGTTGAGCAGGTAACGGCGTAACTCGCCTACCACCTCGGCCAGGCCGTTGAGGTAGGCGGCGTACTCCACATGGAGTGTCTCTGGGATAGGGATGGGCTCCCCAGCGATAATGGCCACCGTCAGCGCCGCCTCAGCGTGCTCTTTCTGGGCGTCGTGCACGAACCCAGCGGCGAAGATATCGGGCTGGCCGGTGCACGCCGTGCGCACCTCCTCGAGCAAGGCGCGGCCCTGTGCCACCAGCGCGGCAGCGGCGGTGTACTCATCACGGTGGATGGCGCGGATCGCCATCGAGGCGTGGCGAATCACCTCACGGCAGCGGGCCAGCGCCTGTTCGCGGGCAGCGTGCTTGGCGGCGAACACCTCACGCACACGGGCGTTTACCGTGTCCAGCCGGGCACTGAGGTCAGTCCCGTGTTCGGTTTCCGGCATGGTGCCTCTGCTACCGCGCTACAGGTCTTTGACCGGCGCGGGAAACTCCCCTTCACGGGCAGCGTCAATCATCGTGCGCGCCTCGCTGGGCAGCTCCATGCCCATCTGCTCGAAGCGCTGCTCCACCCAGCGGCCGATCTGGCGCGGGTCCTTGTAGCTGTCCGGGCCGCCGCCAGGTTGGGGCGTGCCGTACTCCTCCAGGATCTGCTGCTCGGTCTTGTGCACCGCGATGCGCGACACCGCGCGCCGCAGGTCGGCGCTGCCGCAGTGCTGGCACTTGGGGTCTGCCGCGCTCGCCACCCGCCGCACAAAGATGCTGGACAGGCGGTTACAGGCGTTACAGGTGTACTCGTAAATCGGCATGGTGTCCTCCGCTCGATGCCCGGTCAGCTAGAAATCGCCGTCCGCCGCCATGTCATCGAGCGCGTCATCGAATCCTGAGCCCATGTCCCCGCCCATCTCGCCGCCCATGCGCCGCGCCCACTCGGCCATCGCCTGCGGGTCACTGCCGTCAGGCGGCTCACCCAGACCGTCATCGCCGAAGGGGTCATCGTACAGGTCGTCGACGGAGCGCTGGAAGGCAAAGGTGGACATCATCCGGGCCAGGTCGCCACCGCCGCAATGCTGGCAGGTCGCGGCCACCGCCGTGTTCATCTTGCGTTGAAAGACGCTGGTTACCTTCTGGCAGTGCTGACAGCGGTATTCGTAAATCGGCATAGCCCCGTCCGGGATAGATGAAAGATTGACGCGGCGTCACCGCGTCCCTTCTGGGTATAGCGCGTCCGCGCCGTGCTGGCAAAGGAGCCGGCAGCCTTACACCAGCACCCCGCCGATGCGCGCATGACGGACGGTCGCCGCCTCCAGCCGCGCCGGGACGATGTCATGGCCAAGGCCGGGGCGGTCCAGCGGCACCGGCATCATGCCCTGGTACGCCACCACCGGCGGCTCGACCAGGTCTTCTCGGTAGCGCTCGTGGTAGCTGGAGACGTCCCCGGGGAGCGTGAAGCCGGGCAGGCTGTTGATGGCCACGTTGGCCGCCCGCCCCGTGCCAAACTCGTGCATCCCGCCACACCACACCGGAATCCCGCGCGACCGGCATAGATCGTGGACGCGGCGCGCCTCCGCCAGCCCGCCCAGCCGCGAGACCTTGATGTTGATAATGCGGCCGGCGTCCATGTCCAGCGCCTTGCGGCAATCGTCCAGCGAGTGGATTGACTCGTCCAGACACAGCGGAGTCTGCAGCTCCTTCTGCAGCGTGGCATGGTCGATGATGTCGTCGTTGCCCAACGGCTGCTCGATCATCATCAGGCCAAAGTGATCCAGCCGGCGCATGATCTCCACATCGGCGAGGGTATAGACCGAGTTGGCATCGGCCATCACCGGCAGGTCCGGGTACTTAGCGCGGACGGCGGCGACGTACTCGACATCATGGCCGGGGCCGATCTTCATTTTGATGCGCTTGTAGCCCTCGGCCACAGCCCGATCCACCTGCTCCAGCAAGGCGGCGGGAGACGGCTCGATGCCGAGCGAGACGCCGCTTTCAATCGCGGGCCGGGCCTCATCACCGCCCAGCAGCCGGGCAACAGAGACCCCGCGGGCGCGCGCCTCCAGGTCCCAGCAGGCCATCTCAATGCCGGCTTTGGCGAAGTTGTTGCCGCGGACCTTCGCCCATAGAGCCCCGGCCTGCTCGGCGCGCTCCCATGACCGCCCCACCAGGGCCGGGGCGAGGAAGTCGCGCAGCAGGTGCCAGCACGTTTCTGTGGTCTCGGCGCAGTAGTACGGGTCGGCCGGGCTGGCCGATTCGCCCCACCCTTCGGTCCCATCCGCCGTCCGCACGCGGATGAGGATGTGTTCCATCGTGTCCTTTGTATGGCTGGAGGTGGTGAACGGCCGGACCAGCGGCAGCTTGGCCAGATACAGGTCAACTTCGGTGACGGTGAAGGTCATGGCGTACTCCCGTGAGTGCGGGCACGCGGGGCTGTCCCGCACACTGCGCGCTAACCGGCTTTCGCTTCCAGTTCCTCGACGCGGCGTTCGGCGGCGCGGACCCGCTCGGTCATCACGTGCAGCAGCTCGATGGCCATGTCGTTATCACTCTTGAGCTCGGCCAGGAAATGCCAGCGGGTGAGTACCAGGCAGGCCACCGGCTCCACAGCCCGAATGGTGACGGAGCGGGGATGGTCATCGATCATCGCCATCTCACCGAAGTAGGCGCCGGGGCCGAGGGTGGCCACCGGCTGAGCGTTCGCGCCACGCAGCACCTCGGCCTTGCCGGAGGCGATGATGAAGAAGCCGATCCCGCCCTCGCCCTCCTGGACGATGGTCTCGCCGGCGGCGTACTCCCGCTCGACCATGAGCTGGTCCAGCCGGGCCAGCCGCTTGGCCGGCAGCCGCTGAAACAAGGGCACGGACGCGAGCAACTCCACGTGACCAGCCATAGCGGGCCTCCTCTGCGGTGTGCAGGACTGGCCGTATTCTACCGCGCCGGCCCGCCGGCGAAAGGCTGCGCCCAAAACAGAAAGGACACCAGCCGTGGAGCTGGTGTCCTCTGTGTGCGATTGCCTTGCCGGGCGCGTACCGCTTAGAAGCGCGGGTAGCCGTAGCCGCCGTACACCACCACTGGCGTGTAGACCACCGGCACGAACACCTGCACCAGCTGGAGCTGATAGACGCCGAAGTACGGATTGAACACCCACCGATATTGCCACTGCCACATGATGTGCCTCCTCGTTGCGCTGCGCTCGCGGCGCATCACTCGTTTGCTGTGTGCTGATGATGCCAGCGCGGCGCATCATTGGGCTGTCTTGGCTGTCACACCGCGGCTGTAATCTGGATCACACCCGCGGCCCGCCACTGGCATACCAGCAAACGCGCCAGGGACACCCGCCCTCCGGCCGGTGTCCCTGGAAGCTTGTCGTATCGAGGTGAAGGGAGAGCTTAGAAGCGCGGGTAGCCGTAGCCGCCGTACACCACCACTGGCGTGTAGACTACCGGC
>WBZO01003398.1_pt1 | contig 18666 bp, 13 predicted proteins | sample 5204261 | NCBI WGS metagenome assembly WBZO01 (sample SAMN12412400, study PRJNA552823) | activated sludge metagenome | isolation source: activated sludge from anammox sidestream of wastewater treatment plant... | place: USA: North Carolina | collected 2017-09
CACCAACTAGCTAATCAGGCGCGGGCCCCTCTTCAAGCGCCAGGCCTTGCGGTCCCCGGCTTTGATGTCCATCTCTTAAAAGACAGCATGTTATGCGGTATTAGCGTCCCTTTCGGGACGTTATCCCCCACTCGAAGGCAGGTCACCCACGTGTTACTCACCCGTTTGCCACTCTACTCATGGATTGCTCCACTTTCGCGTTCGACTTGCATGTGTTAGGCACGCCGCCAGCGTTGATTCTGAGCCAGGATCAAACTCTCATGTTAAATTCGCTGTCCTCGACACGCTTGCGCGCCCCAAGGAACAACTGTTTAACGCGAGGCCGATTGGCTCTGCGTTGTTCAATCCGTAATTAATTCACGGTTCACCGCCACCCGCCTTTGTCCGGACTGACGACTGGGGTCGGGCGATTACTGCGGCGCCATGCGCTGACTCTCTTTGTCCGCCTTCGCTCTCGTCGCTTGCGCTTCGACAGCTCCGGCGTGACAGGGTTTCGTGTGTGCTTGCACGCACTATCTAGTTTTCAAAGAACCGACATCTCAAAGCGCCCTGGGCGCCTTGCCCATACTCGCGTTTGGCTTCGACTCGCTTTCAGTCGTCGCCGCCGGTCTCTCTCGCCAGCCGCGTCAGGGGAACTTACCGAGATTACTATCGCGCCTTAATCGTGTCAACCGTTTTCTTGCTTCGATTCAAACTTTTTTCGAAGCGAGCTTGCCGAGCGGTTGTCACTGAGCAGCGAACTTTCGGTCGGGAAATGCCGTCTGGGTAGAACCTGGCAGTATTTCCGGGGACAAACAAAAGCTCGCTGTTTGGCTTTCAGCGAACTCTCCGCTGCCCAGCAGCGGGGTGTCTCACGCCGAATGTTTAGTGAGTATGGCGTACAAGAACTGGGCCGTCAACCCCCTTCGAACAACTTTTTTCAGGGAGCCGCGATCTTTTCCAGCCGGCCCAGATCCCTTGGTCGGCTAGCTCGCCTCACCGATCCTGACGATATGGTTCTGCTTCGCGCCCTTGCGCAGCACCAGAACCCGTCCGCCGATCGCCGCCTCAAGCCGAACACGAACCTGAATGTCAGCCATTCGCCGGTTGTTCAGGTACACACCACCGGCCTGCACGAGCCGCCGTGCCTCACTCTTCGATGGCACAAGCTTCACCGCCGCCACGAGGTCCACGACGTTCATGCCTTCACCAGCAAACCGCGTGGCAGGCATCTCGGTCGCAGGCACATCCGAAAAGACCGCCAGCACGTCGTCGGCCGACAGCGTCGCGATATCTTCACCGAACAACAACTGACTCGCGTGTTCCGCCCTGGCCACCTGATCGGCGCCATGCACGAGCGTCGTCACCTCCTGCGCGAGCACCCGCTGGGCTTCGCGCCGCTCGGGCGCCTCACGCAGCACGGTCGCCAGCGTGTCGACGCGCTCACGCGGCAGGAACGTGAAGGACTTCAGGTAGCGCAGCACATCCCGGTCATCAGTGTTCAGCCAGAACTGGTAGAAGGCGAACGGCGAGGTGCGGGCCGGATCGAGCCAGACCGCACCTTTCTCGGTCTTCCCGAACTTCACACCAGACGCGGTCGTCACCAGCGGCATCACCAGACCGTGCGCCTTCCTGGCACGAAGCTTTCGAATCAAATCAATGCCGGCGGTGATGTTGCCCCACTGATCGCTCCCGCCAATCTGCAGGGTGCAGTCGAAGCGGTCACAGAGCTGGAGAAAGTCGTAGGCCTGCAGCAGCAGATAGCTGAACTCCGTGAAGGAGATGCCATCCTCGCTCTGCAGCCGGCGGCTCACCGACTCCTTCTGCAGCATGTAGTTCACGGTGAAGTGCTTGCCCGCGTCCCTGAGAAATGTCAGCAGGTCCACCGTCCCAAGCCAGTCGGCGTTGTTGACGATGCGCGCGCCGTTTCTCACTGACGAGAAGTCGAGGAATCGCTCGAGCTGCGTGCGGATCCCCGCGACGTTCTGCTCGATCTGTTCGGCTGACAGGAGATTCCGCTCCTGAGACTTTCCACTGGGATCGCCAATCATGCCGGTACCGCCGCCGACGATGGCGATCGGCGTGTGCCCGAACCGCTGCATACGCGCGAGTCCCATCAGCGGCAGCAGGTGGCCGACATGCAGGCTCGATGCGGTCGGGTCGAACCCGGCATACACCGTGACGGGTTTCGCGGCCAGCAGTTCGGCCAGTCCTTCGGTGGCGTCGTAGACGAGCTCGCGCCAGGTGAGTTCTTCAAAGAGGTTCGACATGCGAGTGGGCAGTACTATACCAACGGGCCCGCACGCGCCTGGCAGACACCAGGCCGCCGGTGGACCGGACCGCTAGGTCCTGCCCGCCGGCGCGGCACCGGTGATGAAGCGACGCCCCTCGATGTGCCACCCCCCACCAAGCAACGCCGCTATGGCGGAGGGGTAGAGACGATGCTCCTCGATCAGGATGCGCGCCGAAAGCGACTCGACCGTATCGGCCGGCAGCACGGGCACCGCGGCCTGGGCCACAATCGGTCCGCCATCGAGTTCTCCGTTGACGAGGTGCACGGTGGCCCCCGTCACACGGACGCCGTGCTCCAACGCTTGACGCTGCGCGTCCAGACCGGGAAACGCCGGCAGCAGCGATGGATGGATGTTGAGAATGCGGTCCGGGAAGGCGTCGAGCAAACGGGGGCCGACCAGGCGCATGAAGCCGGCCAGACACACGAGATCGACCTGGGCTTCCGTCAACGCCTCAGCGAGGGCTCCATCGTACGCATCACGACCTTCGTAATCCTTGGGACGCAGGCACACGGTCGGCAGGCCCGCCTCTCTGGCCCGTAACAGTCCCGCCGCTTCCGGCCGGTTCGAAATGACCACCGCAACCGTGGCCGCCAGCTCACCGCGCGCGATCGAACCCACGATGGACTGAAGGTTCGACCCTCGGCCGGAGATCAGCACTCCCAGGCGGTGTCTCATGCCACGTACTGGACGGTGCGGTTGCCCCGAACAACACGTCCGAGCCGGACGACGCGTTCGCCGCTGCCGGCCAGCGCCGAATCCACGCGATCGGCAGCCGCCTCGGCGCAGACCATGATCAGGCCGATGCCCATGTTGAATGCCCTCAACATCTCATCGTCGGGGATGCCACCACGCATGGCGATGAACGAGAACAGCGGTGGAACCTGCCACGTGCCTCTGGAGATCTCCGCACCGCAACCGTCCGGCAGGACGCGAGGCAGATTCTCCGTGATGCCGCCGCCCGTGATGTGAGCCATCCCCTTGATCAGGCCCGCCTCGAGCAGCGGCCGGACCGGCGGCAGGTACGAGCGGTGCGTCGCAAGTAGCACATCTCCGACGCGACCGCCCAGTTCGGGCACCACCGCATCGTGCGACAGCCCACACGTATCGAAGAATACCTTCCGCGCAAGCGAGTAGCCGTTCGTGTGGAGGCCCGACGAGGGAAGCCCGATGAGCACGTCACCCGGCATGATGGTTCTGCCGTCGATGAGTCGTGAGCGCTCCACCGCGCCCACGATGAAGCCGGCAATGTCGTACTCGCCGTCGGCATAGAACCCGGGCATCTCGGCCGTCTCGCCGCCGATGAGCGCGCATCCATTCTCGCGACAGGCTCGCGCGACGCCGGTCACGATCTGCTCCGCGACATCGGGAGAAAGCCGGCCAGTCGCCAGATAATCCAGGAAGAACAGGGGAACGGCGCCCTGCACGAGGATGTCGTTCACGCAGTGGTTGACCAGGTCGGCACCGATCGTGTCATGCCGGCCCGTCATGAAGGCCACCTTCAGCTTGGTCCCCACGCCATCCGCGCTGGACACCAGCACCGGGTCTTTCAAGCCCGACGCACCAAGGCTGAAGAGGCCACCGAACGACCCGATCTCCGAGAGCACACCCGGGGTGAAGGTGCCGCGCGCAAGCGACTTGATGCGCCTGACTGTTTCGTTCCCGGCGTCGATATCGACGCCAGCCTGTCGATAGTCCATCAGAAATCCAGCTTTCCGATCAGCGTTTGCGTGAGCTGACGCTCTACGGAGCCCTCGGCGGCATCCCAGTAGGTCCGCCTGACCGTGGCAAAGAACCGCTCCTTGTCGAGGTCCTCCTCGAGCATATCGAACCCTTCGGCGAGGAGGTCAAGTGCCGCGGACCGGCCCGGTATGCCCCGGAGCACGGACAGCATCAGCGGCGTGTTCCGAAGGGCCACCATGCCGAGCGCGAGGGCAACGGGTGCCCGCGTGGGATCGCGACTGGGAATCCCCACCTCGAACAGCGTGTCCACGGCGGACTCGTGCCCGGCAACCCCCAGGGCGCCGAGGCCTGCCGCAGCGCCTCGCAACAGCTCCTGGAACCCGAGGGCCTGATCCGAGAACTTCAGCGTCTGGGCCAGGTAGTTCTCATGCGAGCCGCAGTTCACGCCGAGCAGGCAGATGCCCGCCGCCACGAATGGCTGAGCGGTGCGCGGGGCGGTCCTCTGCAGGACGGCCAGCGTCTCGAGCGCCCGGCGGTCGCCAATCTTCCCGAGCGCCAGGGCGGCATCGTCGAGTAACGGCCCGTCGAGCCTGGCGATGGCCGTCAGTGCCTGGAACGCGTAGGCGGCCTTGTGGTCGCCAAGCGCCTCGATCACCGCACTGCGAAAGAAGTCCTCGCCGCGCCCAGCCTCCCGAACCAGGACCGGCTGCACGGCCGCTTCGCTGCCATGCGCGGCAAGGGCTCGCACCAGTTCCGGCCGGACGAACTCGGCCTGTTCCTTGTCGAGCGCGGCCAGCAGGACCGGAACAATGGCCGCATCCGGATGCTGTTCGAAATAGCTGTACGCCACCGCGCGCAGGCGATCGTTCGGACTGGCCATGGCCTGGCGCATGGCGTCGGCGGTGCGCGGGTCGTTGAATCCAGTCAGCAGCACCAGCGCCTTGAACCGGACGTACCCGTCGGCATGCGAGGCCGCCGCCTCGAGCAGCGCGGGAACGGCACGGGCTGGCTCGGCGCGGCGGACCAGGCGCGCTGCGCCGCTCCGGGTGGGATAGTCGAGCGAGCCGAGGACGTCGATCGCGCCCTGGAGTTCCGCCGCACTGACCGACTGCGGCGCCGCGGGCTCTTGAGCACGCAGGGGCGTGCCGGCCAGCCAGCAGAATGCGGCGACGAACAGCACGCGTCCACCCACTCGAGCCGCCAGTGCCCCCGCCATCACGGAGCAGATACCGAGCGCGGCGCGCATCTCAGTTGGCGACGGGTTCCTTGTCGAGCTTCAGCGCCAGTTGCAGATAGCTTCGCTCGTCACGAGGGAAGGCCACGGGGTACTGGCCGGTGTAGCACGAACTGCAATAGTGCCCGCTGCCATCGCCCACCGCCTTCATCAGGCCCTCGAGGCTGAGGTACGCCACCGAATCGCAGTCGAGGTAGGACCGTATCTCATCGAGCGTGTGCGTGGCCGCCATCAGCTCGGAGCGCCTCGGCGTGTCCACGCCATAAAAGCAGGGCGAAATCGTCGGAGGGCAGCTGATGCGCACGTGCACCTCCTTCGCCCCAGCCGCCCTGACCATCCGCACGATCTTCCGGCTCGTGGTGCCTCGGACGAGCGAGTCGTCCACCAGAATCACCCGCTTGCCGTCCAGGATGCTGCGTACCGGGTTGAGCTTCACCTTCACGCCGAAGTGCCTGATGGCCGATTGGGGCTGGATGAACGTCCGCCCGACGTAGTGGTTCCGAATCAGTCCCATCCGCAGCGGGATGTTGGCCTCGTCGGCGAACCCCATCGCGGCGCAGACCCCCGAGTCGGGGATGGGCACGACAACGTCCGCGTCGACCCGCTGCTCGCGGGCAAGCACACGACCCAGGTTGGTCCGCACCTCGTTCACGCTCTTGCCGAACACGTAACTGTCCGGCCGCGAGAAGTACACGTGCTCGAACACGCAGTGTGCCAGCGGCGCAGGGGCAAAGGGCTTCAGCGACCGGATGCCACCGTTGCTGATAATCAGCAGCTCACCCGGCTCCACGTCGCGGATGTACGTGGCGCCGATCAGGTCCATCGCGCACGTTTCCGAGCACACGACATAGGCGTCATCGAGCCTGCCGAGTGCCAGCGGACGGAACCCGTGCGGATCGCGAACCGCGATCATGCGGTCAGGGGTCAGCATCAGGAACGAGAACGCCCCCTGCAACTGCGTCACCGACTCCACGACCGCATCCTCGACACTGCGTGCCTTGGACCTGGCGTACAGGTGCAGCACCACTTCCGTGTCGCTGCCAGACTGGAAGATGGACCCGTGGCTGACGAGGTCGTTGCGAAGGGCATCGGCGTTCGTCAGGTTGCCGTTGTGGCAGATGCTGAACTGTCCGTGGGCACAGTCGATCAGGAAGGGCTGGGCATTCGCCAGCCGGCTTTCACCAGCCGTCGAGTACCGCACGTGGCCAATCGCAGCATGCCCGGGCAGCTGAGACAGCATGGTTCCGCTGAAGATGTCGGCGACATACCCCATCGACTTCGACACCCGCACGAGCTTGCCGTCGGATACGGCGATACCCGCGCTCTCCTGCCCGCGGTGCTGCAGCGCGTACAGCCCCAGGTACGTCATGTTCGCGGATTCGTGGTGTCCGAAGATCCCGAAGACTCCGCACTCATCCTTGAACTTGTCCAGCATGTCAGGCCACTTTCCTGGTGAAGACGCGGAATCGGGGAGTTCCCCGCCGCCACTCGTTACCCAGCGTCCAGGACACGGTGTCCCGGCAACTCGTGCACGCTAGACGGCCGTTCCGGCCCCGGCCCCCGCCGCAACTCCCCGGAACACCCGGTCGAAGACATGGTCGACGTGCCGGAACTGCTCATGCAGGTCAAACGCAAGCTCGACCTCCGACGCACTCAATACCCGCATCACGTCGGCATCGGCCAGCAGCAACTGCTTGAAGTCGGTCTTCTCGTGGAACGACCGCATCGCGTTGCGCTGGACCCACTCATACGCCTGCTCGCGCGACACGCCCCGCCGTGCCAACTCCAGGAGTACCGTGCCGGAGAACACCACGCCGCGAGACCGGTCCAGATTCTCGCGCATCCGTTCCGGATAGACGACCATGCCACGCACGATGCGGGTCATGCGCCGGAGCATATGGTCGAGCCCGATGAAACTGTCGGGCAGGATCACCCGCTCCACTGACGAGTGCGAGATGTCGCGTTCATGCCAGAGGGCGATGTTCTCGAACGCCGCGTGACAGTTCCCGCGGATGAGGCGCGCCATCCCGACGATCTGCTCGCACCCGATCGGGTTGCGCTTGTGTGGCATCGCCGAGGAACCCTTCTGGCCCTTCCCGAACGGCTCCTCGATCTCCCCGATTTCGGTCTTCTGCAGGCCGCGGATCTCGAGCGCGAACTTCTCGAGCGATGCGGCGGTGATGGCCAGCGCGGACAGAAGTTCCGCGTGCCGGTCGCGCTGGACAACCTGGGACGCCACGGGCGCCGGCTCGAGCCCCAGCTTCGCGCAGACGTCAGCCTCGATCGACGGCGGCAGGTGGGCAAAGGTACCCACGGCACCCGACAGCTTCCCGACCGACACCACCGCCCGTGCACGACGGACACGTTCGATGTCCCGGTCGATCTCGGCGTACCACAACGCGAGCTTCAACCCGAGGGTCATGGGCTCGGCGTGTACGCCGTGGGTCCGTCCGATCATCGGCGTCAGGCGGTGCTCGAAGGCCCGCTCGCGCACGGCGTCGGCAAGGCCGTCGAGGTCCTTTAGGATGACGTCGCAGGCCTCGCGCATCTGCAGAGCCTGGGCGGTATCGATGACGTCCGACGAGGTCATCCCGAAGTGCATCCACCGGGCCGAGTCGCCCACCTTCTCCGCAACGGCGGTCGTGAACGCAATGACGTCGTGCTGGGTGACCTGCTCGATCTCCTCGATGCGGGCGATGTCGAACGCGCCGCGATCGCGGATGTCGCGCGCCGCCTCTGGCGGTACGATCCCGGCCGTCGCCATGGCCTCGGCTGCAGCCGATTCCACGAGCAGCCAGGTCTCGTACTTGCGCTGCTCGCTCCAGATCCGGCCCATCTCAGGGTGTGTGTATCGCTGGATCACGCGAAAGTCCTGCCGCGGAAGACACCCATGACAGCGAGGGACAAACCAGCCGGCGTCATCCGGAGCCCCATACGGGCGCCGTCCGGCCTGATCCTCCTGAATTCCCGCAGTCGTGTGTGGTGAATAGGACCCCTATTGTAAATCGAGACGCTCGGGTGGAATGCGTAAACCATTCACGTTGCCAAGGACGGTCGCAGAGAGCGTTCCGCTCTGGAAGAGGTCGGCAGCGACCCGCTGGATGTCGGCGGACGTCACCTGCTCGATCCCCTGCAGCGTTTCGTCCAGCCCTACCTGCCTGCCAAAGTAGATCTCCTGCCGGGCCACATGGGACATGCGGCTGGCCGTATTCTCCAACCCCAGCATCAGGCTGCCCTTCAGGTGATCCTTGGCGCGCTGCAGCTCAGCGGCCGGCACCTGCGTCTGCTTCACGGCACGCAGTTCCTCGACAATGAGGTCCACGACCTCCCCGACGGCCTCATTGGCGCATCCCGCGTAAATCGTGAACGAGCCGGCATCCCTGTACGCGCTCAGGCCCGAGAACACGGCGTATGCCAGCCCACGCTTCTCGCGGATGTTCTGGAACAGACGCGAGCTCATCGACCCACCAAGCAGCGTGTTCAGGACGTACGCGGCATGGCGGTCCTGGTGGTCCTGGGGATAGCTCGGCGTCCCCACGCAGACATGACTCTGCTCCAGTTCCTTGTTCCGGATCAGCACCTTGGGCGCCACGCGCGGCGGGTCCTCCCTGAGCGGCTCGCCGAACGGCACGAGATGGCCGAACCGCTCCTCCACCAGCGTCCGCAGGTGGTCGTGCCGCAGGTTGCCGACCGCCGACACGATCAGGTTCCTGGGCGTGTAGGCGTCCCTGAAGTACGCGCGCAATGATTCCGCGGCGAACGACTCCACTGTCTCGCGCGTGCCGAGAATCGGCCGACCGAGCGGATGATCCTCCCAGAATCCCTGCGTGAAGATCTCATGCACGAGGTCGTCCGGCGTGTCCTCGACCATCTTGATCTCCTCGACCACGACCTTTTTCTCACGTTCCACATCGTCCGGGTCGAACGCCGGGTTCAGGACGATGTCGGAGAGGATGTCGAGCGCGAGCGGCAGGTGCTCGTCGAGGACCTTGATGTAGTAGCTGGCGTATTCCTTGGCGGTGAAGGCGTCGAGCTGGCCCCCAATCGAGTCGATGGCCTGGGCTATGTCCTCCGCGGAGCGGCTGTGCGTGCCCTTGAACAGCATGTGCTCGACGAAGTGCGCGATGCCGCCCCGCTCTGCCGTCTCGTGCCTGGACCCCCGCGTGAGCCACACGCCGATACTGACCGAGCGCACCTGGTTCATCTGCTCGGTGAGGATCCGGAGGCCGTTATCGAGTGAGTCTCGGATGACGGGTGAATTCGACACGATGTGTGCTCGCGTGATGACTGGGTTGATCGCGCGGTCCGCATCCGGCAAAGGACCGCAAAGCATTGACAGATAAGGAATTAACCTATCGAACGCCGAATATAGCACGCGCCCGGCAGTTCCGGCAAGCACGGGTGCGTCTCGCCGCTCGTACTGGACACCGGGAGTAAGATCGAAGTGTCCTCGGAAGTGATTCACGTCTCAGGAGATATGGTGTCCCGCCCCGATCTGGCCGAGCTCGACCTTGCCGAACTGGAGGAGGCCTTCACCGCCCGGGGGTGGGAGCGATTCCGCGCCCGACAGGTGTTTGCCTGGATCCACAAGCGCGGGGTCACCGACATCGAAGCGATGACCGACCTCCCGCGCGACCTCCGACACTCGCTGGCCGAAGATTTCGAGATCAGGACGCCGCAGATGGTGGCGCGGGAACGCTCGACCGATGGAACCGAGAAGTTCCTCCTGAGGCTGTCCGATGGACGCCAGATCGAGTCGGTCTTCATACCGGACACGCCGGCCATGACCTTCTGCATCTCGACCCAGGTGGGTTGCGCCATGGGCTGCGCGTTCTGCCTCACCGGCAAGATGGGGCTCGTGCGGAACCTGACCGCCGGCGAAATCGCCGGGCAGGTCCGGGTGCTCGCAGCCGCCCTCGACCTCCGAGACAAGCCCTTCAACATCGTCCTCATGGGGATGGGCGAACCGCTGCACAACTACGATGCGGTCATGAAGGCGATGCGCATCCTGTGCAGCGAGCACGGGTTCCACCTGCCACCACGGCGGGTGACCCTGTCCACGGTCGGCATCCTCCCCGCGCTCGAGAAGCTCGGTCGGGAGGAGCTGATGCCGAACCTCGCCATCTCGCTGCACGCGCCGACAGACGCCCAGCGTGGCGAACTGGTGCCGATCAACCGCAAATACGGCGTGGCCGACGTGATCGCCGCGTGCAGGCGGTTTCCAGTCCGGAAGCGCGACCGCATCACCTTCGAATATGTGATGCTCGCGGGCGTCAACGACGCGCCCGAGGATGCGAAGCGCCTGGCCCGGCTCCTGGCCGACGTGAAGGCAAAGGTGAACCTGATTCCGCTCAATGCCGCGGCCGGCATCCCCTTCGATCGGCCGTCGGATGACGCGGTCGACCGCTTCGCGCGCATCCTGGCCGAACGGGACATCACGGTGTCTGTGCGCAAGAGCCGGGGGCGCGACATCAGGGCGGCGTGTGGACAGCTGATTGTCGAGGGTCAGCAGAAGTCACCGGGACAGCGGCTCGCCACCCTGGCCTTCCACTGACGGCGTGGCTCCCATCGCCGTACGGCCATGAGCACCGTCCTCGTCACCGGAGGATCGGGATTCGTCGGCGGCCACTGCCTCCTCCAACTGCTCGCCGCCGGGCACCAGGTCCGGACAACGGTCCGGGCGCGGGACCGCGAGGCGAGCGTGCGCGACCTGCTGACGAGGGCCGGCGGCGCCAACGTTTCGGAACTGGGCTTCGCCACCGCCGATCTGGAGCAGGACGCCGGTTGGGATACTGCTCTGCGAGGCTGCGACTATGTACTCCACGTGGCGTCGCCGTTTCCCTCCAGGGTGCCCCGACACGAGGACGAGCTGATCGTCCCGGCGCGCGACGGTGCCTTGCGGGTCCTCAGGGCCGCGCGACAGGCCGGCGTCCGCAGGGTCGTCCTCACATCCTCCTTTGCCGCGGTCGGCTATGGCCATCCCCCGCAACATGTGCCGTTCGACGAGGGCAGCTGGACCAACGTGGATGCGCCGGGCGTGCTTCCGTACGTCAAGTCGAAGACGCTCGCGGAACGCGCCGCATGGGACTTCGTGCAGCACGAGGGCGGCGGCCTGGAGCTGAGCGTCGTCAATCCGGTCGGCATCTTCGGTCCGGTGCTCGGTCCCGATCTCTCCACGTCGATCCGGCTGGTGCAGCGGATGCTGGCCGGGCGCCTGCCGGGCTGCCCGAAGATGACGTTCGGCGTCGTGGACGTCCGTGACGTGGCGGCGCTGCACGTGCTCGCGATGACGCATCCCGAGGCAGCCGGTCGACGCTTTCTGGCGGTTGCAGGCGACTTCATGACGATCCGCCAGATCGCGCTGGTGCTGCACGCGCGCCTTGGCCCTGCTGCGCGCCGCGTGGCGACATTCGAGCTGCCCGACTGGCTCGTCAGGCTGGCGGCGCTGACGGACCCGGCGACGAGGCAGGTCGTGCCGGAACTGGGAGCGCCGCGAAATGCCACGAGCGAGCGCGCCAGGCGACTCCTTGGGTGGGCGCCGGGCCCGCGCGAGGATGCGCTCGAGGCCACCGCCCGCTCACTCATGAGCCTCGGGCTGGTCTGAGCGACGCCAGGGGCGACCCGCGCGCTCAGGACGTTCGTGCGCCAGCCCAGCGCTCGAGCGCGGACCGGAGCTGCGCCTGCGTATAGGGTTTCGTCAGCAGTCCATCCATGCCGGCGGCCGCACAGTTCTCGCTGTCTCCGGGCAATGCACTGGCGGTGAGTGCCACAATCGGCACACGTCGCGACGACCCGCCCTCACGTCGCCGGATCTCACGCGTGGCGTCCTCGCCGCCCATCACGGGCATCTGCAGATCCATCAGCACCAGATCGAACGCGGCCGAGGAGAGTGTCTCCACCGCCTCGAGGCCGTTCGTGGCGCAGGTGACGGTGCACCCCAGCTTGCCCAGCATCGTCTTGGCCAGCATGGTGTTGATCGGGTTGTCCTCGACCAGAAGCACCGTGAGGTCGAGGCCCACGCCTGGCTTCGGCACGGGCTCTGCCTGGCGAAGGTCGGGAACGGGTCGAGAGGTCTGATCGTCGGGCGCCTGGTCGAACGGCAGCTCGACCCAGAAGGTAGACCCTTTGCCGAGCTCGCTCTCGACGCCGCAGGCCCCACCCATCTGCCCGGTCAGCTCCCGTGTGATGGCGAGCCCGAGGCCTGTTCCGCCGTACAGTCGGGTCGTCGAGCTGTCGGACTGGACAAATGGCTGGAACAACCGTTCGCGGTCTGCGGGGGCGATGCCGATTCCGGTGTCCTCGACCTCGAGTCGCACGCGACAGGTGGCGGCTGCTCGATCCACCACCCGCACGCGCACCACCACGCGCCCCTCCGACGTGAACTTCACGGCGTTGCCGGCCAGATTCGTCAGTACCTGACGCACACGACTGACATCGCCCCACACGCGAGACGGCACATCGCCTGACATGTCGACGGTGAGCCCGATCTGCTTGCCCGCAGCTCCCTCTTTCAGCATCGCCAGGACATCGTGGACCACGTCGCGCAGCGAGAAGGAGACCCGTTCCAGTTCGACCTTGCCTGCCTCGATCTTCGAGAAGTCCAGGATGTCGTTGATCAGCCCGAGCAGGGAGTTGGCCGAACGCTGGATCGTGGTCGCGAACTGATGCTGGGTTGTGGACAGGGAGGTGCCGAGCAGCAGCTCCGTCATCCCGAGCACTCCGTTCATCGGCGTGCGTATCTCGTGGCTCACCTTCGCCAGGAACTCGGTCTTCGCCCGGCTGGCCGCTTCGGCGAGCTCGGTCGTCCGTTCGAGTTCGGCAGCCTGGCGCCGCAGCCCTTGTGTCATGTCATTGAGCGCATGCGCGAGGACGCCGAGTTCGTCGCCCCGGTCGAGGCTGAACCCGGTCTGGAGGTCGCCCGCACGTATCCGCTGCGCGGCCGCAGTCAGCGCCTCGACCGGACGGGTGAAACTGGTCACGACGAACAGGAGCACGCCAAGGAGGATCAGCGTGAAGGCGACCCGGCCGGCCCACAGCTCCACGGACAGAAGCTGGACGTCGCCAAAGGCCGCTGCGGACGCGTCCTCTGTCACCACTGCCCAGCCGGCAATCGGCAACGGTGCCGTCGCAACCAGCAGGTCACCTCCGGCATCCGTGCGCGAGCCGACCGAGGCAGGCCCCTTCACGGCGACCGGCTCGAGATACGGAAGCCGTTGTGTCAGGCGCTGGCGATCCGTCGTTGCGAGGACCGCCCCGGCTCCGTCCACGAGGTGCGTGGCGCCCGTCCCATTCGAGCGGCCCCTCTCGAGGGCCTGAAGGAGCGCGGCGTTCGTGGTGGGTACCGACCCTATCAGCACCGCCACGCGCTCGTCCTGTTGATCGCGCAGTTCCACGCCGACCAGGATCTCGTCGTCGCCTCGGCCACGCTTCAGCACGAACACGTGGTCCTCGCCCGGACGGCGGTCGAATGCGCCATGGACCTCCGGCCACGCGTCGTACGGTGTATCGATGCGGCTGATGTCCGACGGCTCGCTCCAGAGGAGCAGGCCGTCCCTGTTGACCAGCACCACGCCGCCCGTGAAGACATCCGACTCGAAGAACAAATAGTGCAGCGTGGTCCAGGCCGGGATCTGCCGCTGTTCGCGAGAGCGCTCCTGGAGTTGCATGCCATAGGCAAGGGCGGGCAGCGCCGCCACTGTCCGCAAGCGGTCGAGGCCTCGACCGAGCAGGCTTTCCAGGTCGGCAGACGCATTCTCGGCCGCGCGCCGCCGGGCATCGAGAACCCGGTTGCGCTCGGCACTGAAGTACGACTGGCCGAGCGACATCGAGGAGGCGACGACCGCCAGCATCATCAGCGCCGCGACGATGTAGGCCTTCCGCTTGAGGCTGAGCGTCATCGTCCCAGTTCGAACAGCATGGTTGCCGGCCTTCCTTCGGTCACGTCGACCTGCTGGCGACCCGGCTTCACGCGCTCGTGCCACGTCACGACTTGGTAGCGACCGGGAGGCACGTCGGGAATGCTGAAGCGACCTTCGCGATCGGTGACGGCGAAGTACGGGGTCTCGATGACCACCACGTACGCGGACATTTCCGCGTGCACGTTACACAGCAGGGTGACCACGCCCGGAACATCGAACACGCGGCCGCGGCTGACGCCGAGCGGATAGGAACCGAGATCGAAAGCCGCACCCTTCGTAGGCGAGAAGACGTTGTGACGGACTTCGTCGCTGTTCGGGAAGTTCACGCGTGTGCCGACAAGGACGGGCAGGACGTGGGGTTGGAAAGCCAGGTTCTTCTGGTCCACCACCACCGGGTTCTGCGGAGGACTGAAGGTACGGCCCGGAATCTTCTCCACGTACACCACGACATCGCGGTTGTCGCGCGCCCGCGCGATCGCCACACGGCCCTCGATACCCTGGGCCGCTGCCTCGGTGCACAGCCCGACCGCGAGGGTCAGGGCGATACCGATCCAGAGGCACTGGTGGGACGCCGGACGGATGGCTGATGCGATCACGACCTGCCCTAGAACAGGAACTCGAGACGGACGACGCCGTCGTTCGGGTTGATGCGTGCGCCCGTGACTGAGCGGGCGCCGTTGTAGAAGCGCCCCTCGGTCAGCACGCGCACGTTCGCCCGCACGAGCAGGCTGAGCGACGAGACCAGGGCCACCACGTCCTGGCGATCGGAGTAGGTCGTCTTCTCGAGGCGCACCGCGGGCATCACCCAGGGCAGCAGCATGAAGTCGGCTTCGAGCATGGCCGCCCGGGCGGTGACCGTGCGGGGCGAGGTCCCGCGCAGATCGTCGGTGCCGCGTGCGAGAGCGCCGAACAGATTGAGCTTGCCGAACCACAGGTCGGCCTTGACGCCGGTCCGGGTGAATCGGTCCTCGGTCACGCCGGCGACCGTGGGCTGGCTGCGGCCGGTGTACGAGAACAGGCCGAGAGTCACCGACCGTTCGGTGGCCAACGCACCGCCTTCCGCCGAGGCCGACCGTGGTCCGACCACGCCGAGGCCGGAGAACTTGTAGGAGACGGCCCCGTAATAGTCCTTGAAGTTGTTGTTCTCGGCCCGGCCGGCTGTGCCTTGCGTGAATCCGACGGCGTATTCCAGGCCCCCGCGATCGTTCGGCCCGGTGACCGCGCCCCAGGCCTCGACGCCGGCGTCGTGATCGCGCAGGCCAAAGCCGCCTGGAACGGATCGGAAGTCGGCCACGTTGAACGCGAGTCCGGTCGTCCGCCTGAAGGTCTGGGAGAACGGTTCAGCCCGTGTTTCGATGCGACCGACCTTGAGCACGAGCAGGTTCTGACCCGGGGTGTCCGGCGTGAGGCGGAACTGCGCGTATGCGCGGTCGACGGCAACGGTACCCGCGGCGCCTGACACGAACACATTCCCGAAGAACGAGATGCCCGCGCCTTCCGAGCCGGCCACATAGAAGTTCACCCCGCTCGGAAAATTGAGGTTCAGGTTGATGGCATTGGCAGGCTGGATGGTGGCGTCGCTGATCACCCGGAACGCGACCGGGGGAAAGCCGGGAATGGAGCCAGGCCACACGGCCCGCGGCCACAGCCGCTTCCAGGCAGGCGCGCCGAGCGGCGTGTCCGGCGTATGGACGAGCTGATCCTCACCGTTCGGGATCCGGTAACCGTTGTTGCGGAACGCGATGCCGAACGCGTTCAGCTTGGGCTCCATCACGTGGCAGGTGGTACACGCGGTCTGATAGCGCCGGGCGAACACCGGCACCGCGAGCGCGGGCGCGCTTGCCGCCACCAGGAATGCGAGCACCAGCACTGCGCCAAGGATCTTCTTCGTCACTGAGCGGTCATCCCCCCAGCGAGTTATCGGCATGTGCCAGCGCTGAGTGAAGCGAAGCGCAGGCTGCACGTGCGCGAATCTGCACCTGGGCACGGGGGCTGTCGGCGTCCGTCCGACGCCGCAGCACGGGAGGCAGGCGACGCCGCGCCGGCGCGCGGCTCGTGCTCGAGTTCAGGCGATCACGTCACCGACGATCGACGGCGCCGTCGTGGCGATCCGGACATCGACCCAGCGATTGCGTGGCAACCCTGGAGGGATGCGTACCTTGAGGTAGTTTCCCGTGACCGCCACGGAGCCGTCATCGATCGTCAAGGCACGATGGACCGTGCCGCGCTGCGTCTCGATGAAGCGGGACGTGAGCATCCGGCCGATGTCGCGGAGGCGCGCGCCGCGAGCCTTCACCGCGGAACCACCGGGGCGGTCGCCCATCCGCGAGGCCTCGGTGCCGGGGCGGTCCGAGTAGGGGAAGACATGCAGGTGCGTCAGCGGCGACTGCTGCAGGTACGAGGCGAGCGTGTCGGCGTCCTCGTCTGTCTCGCCAGGAAAGCCGGCAATCACGTCCGACCCGATCGAGGCATGGGGCATGAGCGAGCGGACCCTCGAGACGAGCCCAGCGTAGTAGGAGATGTCATAGGGCCGCCTCATGGTCTGCAGCATCCGGGTGCTCGCGTGCTGGAGCGGCAGGTGGAAGTGCGGGGCGAAGCACTCCGAACCGGCGACGAGCTCCACGATGGCCTCCGTGCAATCCATCGGCTCCAGTGAACTGATGCGGAAGAGCACGCGATCCTGTCGTCGTGCGGCGAGCTCGCGCAGGGCGAGCAACAGATCGTGCAGCGACGACTGGGGGGCGAGGTCGCGACCGTAGGACCCGAGGTGGACGCCCGTCAGGACCACCTCCCTGAAGCCGGCGTCGATCGCGCGCCGCACGGCGGCGAGGACCGCGGACAGGGGCAGGCTCCTTGGCAGGCCACGCGTGGCGGGGATGATGCAGTACGAGCACGACTCCCCGCATCCGGTCTGCACACGCAACGTGAACGCGGTGCGACCGGCCGCGCCAGGTTCGAGCGGGCGTCCGCAGGGCCCGTCAGCCAGATGACCCACGCCGCTCGGGGGGGGACCGAGCGATGCCGGGGTCCGCAGCACGTCGACGAGCCTCGCCTTGTCGTCGTTACGGACCACCGCCAGCACATTCGGCAGCGCCTGCACCTCTGAGGTCTCTCGCGTGGCGTAGCAGCCGGTGACGACAACCCGAACCGAGGGATTGAGTCGCGACAGACGCCGAATCGTCTGGCGCGCCCCCTGATCGGCGGACGCGGTCACCGAGCAGGTGTTGACGATGACGACATCGGCACACTCGGCTGGCACCGGCTCCGCGCCGGCCGCGAGCAGCTGCGCCTCGAAACCGAGCGAGTCGGCCTGGTTCACCCGACAACCGAAGGTGACGATCGAGTACTTCACGTCCCCTCGCTAGGCCTGAGCGCGAAGCGCCTTCCTGCCGATGTCGGTTCGATACTGCATCCCGTCGAACCGGATGGCCCGCACACCCGTGTACGCACGCTCGATCGCGTCGGCGAAGTCCCGTCCCGCCGCGACCACCGTGAGCACCCGGCCACCGGCCGTGACGAGGCGCCCCTCCCGCAAGGCGGTTCCCGCGTGGATGACCTGGACGCCCTGCGTCTCCGCGTCCCGCACCCCGTCGATCGGGCATCCTGATTCCGAGGTCTCCGGATACCCGCGGGACGCGAGCACGACGCCGACAAGTGCCTCGTCCGAAAACCGGCAGCGTGAAGCCGTCATCGACCCCGCTGCGGCGGAGGCCAGAAGCGGCGTGAGCGGCTCGGCAATGCGCGGGAGCAGGACCTGGGCCTCGGGGTCGCCAAGCCGGACATTGAATTCGATGACCCGCGGCCCCTGCTCGGTCAACATCAGGCCGACGTACAGGAACCCCTTGAATGGGTACCCTTCGGCCGCCATGCCGGCGAGCACGGGGTCCACCACCTCGCGCATGACCTGGTCGTGCAACGGAGCCGTGATCAAGGGGCTCGGCGCAAAGGCACCCATCCCTCCCGTATTCGGCCCCTGGTCATCGTCGAAGACCCGCTTGTGATCCTGGGCGGTTCCGATCGCGAGCGCGCGGGCTCCGTCGCAGAGGACAAAGAACGACACCTCTGGTCCGGTGAGGCACTCCTCGATGACGAGCCGTTCGCCGGCCGTGCCGAAGCGACCGCCGGTCATGGCTGCGGCCACGGCCTCCTCCGCTTCAGCGCGGTCACGGGCGATCACCACCCCTTTTCCGGCCGCCAGGCCATCGGCCTTGAGCACGACAGGAAAACCGAAGCGACCGGACCGCACGACCGCGAGGGCGTCCTCCGCGGAGTCGGCCGTATGGAACCGCGCCGTCGGCACGCAGTGCCGTGCCATGAAGTCCTTCGCAAAGGCCTTGCTGGTCTCGAGGCGGGCGGCCGCAGCCGTGGGCCCCAGCAGGCGCAGGCCGGCCGCTTCGAAGGCGTCGGCGACGCCGAACGACAGCGGCAGTTCAGGCCCGACGACCGTGAGGTCGACGCCTTCCCTGCGGGCCAGGGCGACGATCGCGGCCGGACTGGTGAGGTCGATCGGATGGACCGGGACGATTTGGGCAATTCCCGGATTTCCGGGTGCCGCAATGAC
>WBZO01003399.1_pt1 | contig 18665 bp, 18 predicted proteins | sample 5204261 | NCBI WGS metagenome assembly WBZO01 (sample SAMN12412400, study PRJNA552823) | activated sludge metagenome | isolation source: activated sludge from anammox sidestream of wastewater treatment plant... | place: USA: North Carolina | collected 2017-09
AATCATGGCGAGTTAGATTGTAGTATTGCTTGTGTGATTGCGGATCGTGATTGTTATGGGCTTACGCGCGCAAAAGAAGCTGGCATTCCTGCCTATCTCGTAGATAGAAAAACCTATCGTGAAGAATTATCAGAAGAAATTGATAGATTGATTCCACCTGATACCAGCCTGATTGTTCTTGCTGGATTTTTATCTATTTTGAATGATGTTTTTATCAACAAATGGGCGAATAAAATAATCAATATTCATCCTTCATTATTGCCGAAATTTGGTGGACATGGCATGTGGGGAAATCGCGTTCATGAATCGGTATTAGCTGGTGGTGAGACTGAATCCGGCTGTACTGTCCATATGGTAACTAGTGAGATTGATTGTGGGCAGATAATAATTCAGCAAAAAGTCCCAATTCTGAAAGATGATACTGTAGAAAGCTTACGTTTACGCGTACAAGAGGCTGAACATCCAGCAATGCTTGCTGCAATCAGAAAAATATTGGAGAAATAACAATGCAATTAGGTACGGCATTAACTAAAAGTGCTTTTAAGGTTATGTTTCTTGGTGGTGGAGAGCTTGGCAAAGAGGTTGTGATTGCTTTGCAACGACTTGGCGTTGAGGTAATTGTTGTTGATCGTTATGCCAATGCCCCAGCTATGCAGGTAGCACACCGCTCACATGTAATTGCCATGACTGATCCAGTTGCACTACGCAGACTGATCATAAGCGAAAAACCTAACTTGGTCGTGCCAGAAATAGAAGCAATTGCAACAGAAGTATTACTTGAGGTTGAATCATCCAGTTTAGCTACAGTTATACCTACGGCAAGAGCAGTTAATCTTACCATGAATCGGGCAGGAATCAGAACGCTTGCAAGTGAAGAATTACAGTTGCCTACTTCAAACTATCGTTTTGCCAAATCGCTTGATGAATTGAAAGTAGCAACTACGGAAATTGGTTTTCCTTGTTTTATCAAGCCAGTTATGTCTTCCTCCGGTAAAGGGCAATCAATGATTAGTTCAGCCAGCGAGGTTGAAGCTGCGTGGGAATATGCTAATCAGGCTGGGCGAGTTAATAAATGCGAAGTGATTGTTGAAGCAAAAATTGATTTTGATTTTGAAATTACACTTCTTACAGTACGCGCGAAAAACGCAGCTGGCAAAGTAGAAACCCATTTTTGTAATCCGATTGGGCATCGTCAGGTAGCTGGTGACTATGTTGAAAGTTGGCAGCCACAGCCTATGTCGGAGAATGCCTTAGCTAAAGCGCAGCAAATTGCGAAAACTATTACTGATAATCTCGGTGGTCTTGGTATATTTGGAGTTGAACTTTTTGTTAGTGGTGATGAGGTTTGGTTTTCAGAAGTGAGCCCACGTCCACATGATACAGGCATGGTAACGATGATTACTCAATATCAGAACGAATTTGAGCTTCATGCGCGTGCGATTCTTGGTTTACCGGTTAATCCTAAGCAGAAGGAAATTGGGGCTAGCCACGTTATTTATGCGGGTGTGGATAAAGATGCATTATCTTACGCTAATCTTGAACAGGCATTAGCAGTGCCAGATAGCGATTTACGCTTATTTGCTAAGCCAGAAGGTTTTATTAAGCGCCGTATGGGTGTTGCCCTAAGTTTTGCTGAGTCCATTGAAATTGCCAGATCTCGAGCGAAGGAAGTTGCTAACGCAGTAAAAGTAATTGCTGAGTAAGCAATGAAAATATATACCAAAACTGGTGATAGTGGTGAAACTAGTCTTTATAATGGTACTAGAGTCAGTAAAGCGGATATCCTCATTGATGTGCTTGGTGATAGTGATGAATTAAGTAGCTACCTTGGGCTAGTCCATGATTTAGTTGAGGATAAGGGTAGCAAAAGTCAGATTGTCGAGATTATTAATACCTTATTCAGGCTTAATGCGTCGATTGCTAAGGCAAAAGGTTATGAAACCCTTAATCTGACAGAAAATATAAATCAGCTTGAGTCTTTTATCGATAAGATGGATCTTGAGTTACCATCATTAAGTAGCTTTATCTATCTATTTGGACATCTGGTAATTTCCCAAATTCATATTGCCCGAAGTATTTGTAGGCGGCTTGAGCGTAAGCTTGTTACTGCTTTTCAGTTTGAGAGTATTGAGCCTAGTCAGCAAATATATTTGAATCGCTTGTCTGATTATCTATTTGTTTTAGCCAGATTTACTGCTAAGGATCTTAATGTTAAAGAAACCCCTATAGTTTTTAAGGAAAATTGATGTTAAAAAGAGCGTTAATAAGTGTTTATGATAAAAATGGAATTGCTGATTTTGCAAGGTTTTTGCTATCTCAAGATGTAGAACTAATTTCGACTGGTGGCACCTATAAATATCTTCAGCAAGAAGGCTTAAAAGTAACTGATATAAGTGAAATTACTAATTTCCCAGAAATGCTTGATGGTCGGGTAAAAACTTTACATCCAAATGTGCATGGTGGTATTTTGGCAATTCGCGATAATCCAGTACACATGGAAACTATCGCCAAACACAATATTGAAACCATAGATATGGTGATTGTGAATCTATATCCATTTTTTGATGAAGTGGTAAAAGATATTAGCTTTGAAGAAAAAGTTGAGTTTATCGATATTGGTGGACCAACGATGCTGCGTTCGGCTGCTAAAGCATTTAAAGATGTCATTGTAATTACTGAACCGAGTGATTACGCTAATATAAAAGAGGAATTGTCAGGAACTAAAGAAGTAAGCTTTGCTACTCGCAAAAAGCTAGCTGGTAAAGTATTTAATCTTACCTCTGCTTATGACGGGGCAATTAGTAAATTTCTTCTTGGTGATGAAGAGTTTCCAACTTATCTTAATATGTCATATAAAAAATTTGATGATTTACGTTATGGTGAGAACCCGCACCAGAAGGCTGCATACTATGTGGCAACTACCGAAGCTGGTGTTTTAAAAGGTTTTGAGCAGTTACATGGTAAAGAGCTATCTTTCAATAATATCCGCGATATGGACCTTGCATGGAAAGTTGTTAGTGAATTTGCTGAAGTTGCAGCTTGTGGTGTAAAACACTCTACTCCATGCGGTGTTGCCACAGGTATTTCGGTTAGTGATGCTTATGCCAAAATGCATGCTAGCGATCCAGTTTCAATTTTTGGTGGGATAGTTGCAATTAATAAAGAAGTTGACCTGACAACCGCCAAAGATATGAATAATACCTTTCTTGAGATTGTGATGGCGCCTTCGTTTACTCCCGATGCTTTAGCAGAGCTACAAACTAAGAAAAATTTGCGGGTAATCAAGATTAAAACAGAGAAGCCGCAAGGTAAATTTGAATATGTAACCGTTGATGGCGGGATTCTTATCCAAGATAGTGATAGTAAATTTGCCGAAGGTTTAAATGTTGTTACCAATACCAAACCACAAGAAGCAGATATTGCTGATTTGACTATGGCAATGAAAGTTGTTAAGCATGTAAAATCAAATGCAATTGTTGTTGCCAAAAATGGGGTTGCTAAAGGAATTGGAGCCGGGCAAACCAATCGTATTTGGGCAACGGCGCAGGCGATTGAGCGCGCTAAAGACGGTGGTGTCTTAGCATCCGATGCATTTTTCCCTTTCCGTGATTGTGTTGATGAATGTGCCAAAGCTGGGATTAAAGCGATTATCCAGCCCGGCGGTTCAATGCGCGATCAAGAGTCTATTGATGCCTGTAATGAGCATGGTATTAGCATGATATTTACCGGCATTCGTCATTTCAAACATTAATCATATTGGCTAAGTCAGATTATAGTATCTGGCTTAGCTAGCAAATCCATTTATCAATTTCGGTATCATTAATATTAAAGAGCCCTGTTTTAATTAGCTCTCTAGGAATAAAGTGATGATTCATCGCAATAGCTCGGTCTAAAAGCTGATTTTTGGCATTAGTCTTGAGTTTTGACTTTATATTAGCAAGATGCTCATTTACTCTACCTGAAGTCATTTTAAAGCCAATTTCACTAAGTACCTGACTAATTCTTTGATTCCAAAAATTCCTGATGTAGAAATAGATTACAAAAAGTTGTTTTTTAGTAAAAATTATTTGTTCAGGGACTGAACTATAAGGTAATTTTACTACGTTAAATACTTTCTCCATTATTAATGGAATTGATGGCATGATATATGGTGATATGCGGATCGAATAACCAATAATTTCTTTGAGTTCATTAAAAATTGCATCTCTATAAACGATGAATATTTTTACACCTTTATTAACCTGAATAACTTGAAGATACTTACTATTATTGATTTCAGTAGGTACTGAGATGATTTCTTGTAAGAGCTTACTCTCATGGGAATCTAGTCCCAGACTCATACAGGATTCTGTTTGTGCAATTAATGCTTTCTTATCATCGAAAAAATAAACAGAGGTATCTGAATGAAAGTAAAATTGACTGATCTTATCTATATGATTGCTAATATCTTGAGTTATTAACTTAGCTTCTTGTAGATAAAGAATTCGATTTCTTTCAGGTGTGGTTGGCTTTATGTATTCTGGTGTTGCTACTGGTGTAGAATAATCTTGAACTACCCTTAGTTTAAATAGAAAATCATCAATTAAATAGCTTCCTTCCTGCAATAACCCTAATGGAACTTCTGAATAATATCCTTTTTCTAAAGCCTTATCTATCAGTTCTACTCTGGTACTTACGTTAAATATCTGTTTAAGATTTATAATGTGTTCATTAACTCTTGCTACTGAAATTATGTGTCCAAATGCACTCATCCACGAAGATATTTCGGCATACGAATGATTTCGGATCAAAAAAAACAGTATAAGGTGCTGCTTTTCTGTAAGTTTATACTCTGACGTAAGTGGTCGTGCGTAGTAATTAGTATTAAATGTTATAAAAGTAAGATCTGGTATACGTGGGAAGCCATAAGGTAGCATACAAGTGTAAACTGCTTGTACGACAGAGTCTATAATTATTGGGAATTTATGAACAATATATAATTTTGATGATGTAGTTTGGTTAATTACTTGCAAAAAAATGTGATGAAGCTTATTATTTAAAACTTGCTGTTCTTGTTCAATGAGAGTTTTTTGGAATCTATAAAAGAAAGGACTTGAATTTTTGTCTGTCTTTTGTGTAGAGAAAAATAAGGTTTCTTCAATTTCTGCAATATTAAATACTTCTTTAAATTTAGGGCTTAGCGCTAATGGTTGATGATGTCGGTTAGTAACATAAGCTATTATGTCTTGTGTTTTGGTAGTGAATTTGAAGCTTTCCAAATAATCATTAATAGCGTTATATGACATTAATTTACCTACAAAATCTATTTAGCTGGTTGAAAATTTATTGTAACATACCAATAGTCTTTATAAAAGGCTTTTCTCAATGTCTAATAAATAATTTAATGAATTTACAACATTAACCCCCCTAAAAACTATAGGGGTTGTAGTTACTGGTATTGTTTCATGGTTTGTATTTATCATATTGTATAGCTTTAATAAATTAATTTATTGATGGTTGTTTTAGCTAAAATGCTTAAAGCAGAATAGGATATACTTAAATATAATAGAGGAGTAATTAATACAATAGGATTAAGATGCAGGGTGATACTAATTTAAGAATAAATGATTATCTAGCTGCTTTCAAGTTAATTAGTGATAATCTATATTCAGTTGCATATGTATGTGATAGTAACTATACTATTCTTGCCGTTAGCCAGAAATTTCTAGATGAATTTTTAATTAAATCAGAAAAAGAAGTTTTGGGAAAACCTTTTTATAAATGTAAAGTTCCAAGTCTCGAATGGTATTCAAAAAATCACGCCGTTCTTGAAAAGCAGTTTCAAGAAGCTAGCCGTGAGAATAAAGTTTACATTACCCTTGATATATTGGATTATGAACAAATATCCAAGATGTATATTGTTCATAAATCACCACGTATTCTTTGCGGTGGCATTACGGTTTTCCATGTTTATTTACGTCCTTTTGGGTTACCTCGGTTAGAGGATATTATTTATTATACCCACGAACTAGATCTATATTCCAGACCTTTAAATACAGTTAAATATAAATTAACACCCAAGCAGCGTATGGTGCTATTCCTCTTTCTACGTAATTATTCATACAGTGAGATTTCTGGCTGGATGAGTGCTTTTGGACTTCAAATGTCATCTGCTCGGGTTACGGAGCATTTAACTACTTTAAAGAATATATTTGGTGCTAAAAATAGCAATGACCTACGAACACTAGCCATACAATATGGTTATCATTCAGAAATGCCAGCTGGATTCTTACCTAATGGGGCATATTGTATTGAGAACCATCTTACCGAAATAAAAGGACAAAATGATTACCCATTATTGTTATCTGATGTAAATATTGGTTACAAGCATTCGCCTGAAGAATTAACCTCATTTAATTCTGAAGTGGTTACTCTTGATAAGCAGGGCTTAAATGAAGGTTTAGAACCAAAGATATTTCAAATTTTTTATACTAAAAGTAGTGAAATGGCTGGCTTATTTAATAAAGATGGCAAAGTTTTATTGGTTACTATAAAAATGGTTAATGAACTATCTAGAAATTTTACTAACTTGCAAGAAATAATTATACAGAATCATCCAAGGTTAAGTGGCAGTGAACCAAATATTTTTCTGGATGTACAAATAAGTGGGAAAATTTATCTACTACAAATGCAACTTCTAGGTTCTTATGTGCATATACAGATTCGTAAATATGTTATGCCAACAGTACATAGACTAATGATTGAGGTTTTTAATATATTTCCAATGCCTAAAATTAGCTTGCCAGAGCATATGCGAGTTACCAATCGACAACATCAGGTATTGTTTTTTTATGCCCGTAATTACTCTTATAGCAAAGTAGCTACAATTTTAACTGAACTTGGTTATCCTATTTCACCACATACAATTAATGAGCACCTTGAAACATTAAAAACTATGTTTAACGTAACAAATAAGAGCCAACTAATCGATATTGCGCTTGTTATCGGCTATGCACTTATACCTCATTCAATACTTAAGCATCAAGTGTGTAAATTAGTAAATACAGATATTCATAAGTGGATATGTTAATAATTTTAATTAAGTGGGTGTTTCTTTTGTCAACAAATAAGCCCCCTAAAAACTATGGGGGCTTATTGGGTGGTTTCCATGGGATTATTTTACATAATACACTGTTGTGTATTTATAAACTTGTTAGAATTTGAGTCTTATGTGTATTCGTGGAGTAAGTTACTTCTTTTCTTTGTGCAATTAGATTCATTTTATAATCGGTGGTAACATAGTTGAAATAATGATTAAAGAAGGAAAAATGATGAATAAAAAATTACTTCAATTAGCGCTACTAAGTAGCTTAGGCTTAACTGTAGCAGCGTGTAATAGTGGTAGTAGTAGCCCAAGTCCAGCACCTACCCCAACTCCGACACCATCTCCGACTCCTGGTCCATCTGCACAGACAATTCCGGCTAGTTACCAATGTTTGCCATCTAATTTGCCAGCATCAAGTTCAGTTGCAGATTCTTTAAAAATTGCTTATGCTGGTAATTGCTCAGTTGCCTCAGCTCCACAATCTACGGATTTACAAAAGATGGCAGTAGCCTTGGAGACATATAAATCAAAGAACACGAAATATCCAGAATCTGGGTTTTATAATAATTGCACTGGTACACCAATTCAGTATAACCCAACAACCGGGGTAACTTTTATTGTTACAGCAGCACATTGTGTTATTGGTACCACAACACCAAAAGCAGCTGGAGCACCAACTACTGCTGCAAATATTGGTACCTATGTAGTAGACGACTTTGGGCATAATGATGCTTGGATATATCAGGGAACTAATGCTGGCCCTTTGCAACCTACCAATTTAACAGCCCAAATTTTAGCCGTTTATGTTCCTAGTCAGTATTGCCAGCAAGCAGCATATACCAAAAATGATGGTGGCACATATGATTGTAATACATCCGTAAGGTCTTGGAATGGTGATTTTGCTATATTAAAAGTCCAAGCTCAGACCGGTAAAACCGTAGATATTGCCCCAAATTTAAAATTGGCACCATCAAATTTTAGCATGATAGAAAGCAGTACTAGATTGCTTGCATTAGGTTATGGGGGCACAAACCCTAATAATGGTACACCTGCTAACCCAGAAAATACTAATCTAAATTACATAAACTATCAATACTTTGCAACAAATAAGGAAGCTGAAACTACCATTACGAACGGATGGTTTCAAAATAATAAAGTGTATTCATTAATTTGCCCAGGTGATTCTGGTGGTGGAGATTTTGCTTGGGATGGTACCAATTGGAATTTGGTTGGAGTACATTCTTGGGGTCCTATAGGGTGTGGTATAGTGGGAATGGACTGGTCAGCTGATGTGCGTCAATTTAACTCGTGGATTAACACAGTTCTAACTCAAGATACACAATCAACTGGTTGTGCTAATCTGGGCAGTAATTATGCCTGTGCATCAGGAACTGGTAAATAGTTTAGTTGTGAATAATCAAAATAGCTCGTATTTAAATATGAGCTATTTTTAACTGAAATTTAAATTTAGGATCTTGAAAATGAAATATTTATTACAATTGATTTTAGCTATGACCTTTTTATTGGAGGCTTGTTCTTCAACTCCTCTTAAACCTGCTGCTAGCAAAATTGTAGTTTCTGAAATACCTCCAATTGGAGCTAATTGTAAATTACTTGGTCAAATAACTGGTCATGAAGGTAACTTTATTAGTGGTGAGTGGACATCTAATGAAGAACTTGAAAAAGGGGCATTAAATGATCTTAAAAATAAAGCCGCGGATATGGGTGCCAATTATCTAGAAATTTTAACTACCCGTCAAGGTGGTACCGGTGCGTTTGGGGCTGTTGTTGGTTTTAATGATGAAACTACTATTACGAATTCTGCCAATGCGTATAAATGCCCAGAATCAGCACTTAGTTCCTTACAAAAATAAACTATACATTTCCAAGTTATTTTTTGTAAGGAAGTATCAAATTTGATAAAATTCTTTGGTCATGATTATTTATAAAGAAAAGTTTAAAATATGAATATAAAAAAAATATTAGTAAAAATCCTACCAATAGCAACTTTAGTTGCGTGTAGTAGCGGTAGTGGATCTTCTGGAGGGAATAATAATGAAAGTGAATTTAATTATCCCGCAAGTCAGTACACAAATGCAAGTAATACTTATTTTGGAACTACCGTTGCAGACCCATATCAATGGATGGAAAGCACCAATAGCCCTGAGACTCTGGCATGGGTAAATCAGCAAAATGTTTTTACAGATAATTATATTCATAATTTACCTGAATACAACGCTGTTGCGGCTGGTTTGGCATCTCTGTCTAAAAGCGCTAAATCTTTTGAAGAAAGACTAACCCATCAAAATTTTGTAAAAGTTGGCGATACATACTACTATACAAATGTTCGGAGGATTAATAATATCACTCCGGAATTTAATTCCGAAAAGAATAATACCATTTCAGTTGATAATATAATTTATGTAACAGATGATAAAAATCATAATGGTAAAGTTTTTCTTGATTTAAACAAGACCAATATCTTAAAGGGTGCAGTATCAGTGCAACAGTTCGGTATTATTGACGGTGCCGAGAGCTATACGGTTATTAAGACCCAAGATGTAAATCTTGATTTAGGTACTATTACTGTGATTAATAATAAAACACTGCAACCGGTACAAAGAATACCAAATATTTATGGAGCATTTACAATTTATGAAAGCGGTTTCTTTTATGTTCAGCCAGCGCAGGTAACTGATATTTATACCTCAAGTTATAACTCCCAGAATCTCTATTACTATCAAATTAATAAACGTCCAGTAACAATTTTTGAAGCTGGTTCGGCAATAGGATCAATTGATTTAGATTCCTCTTTATATAATAATCTACTTTATTTTTATGCCGGTTATGCAAACGGTAATAATCAGGTATATAGCTTTGATCCATCTAGTCTCAATAATTCTCCTCAAATATTTCTGGCTGGTGAGATCCCTGCATCATTTAGAATTATTGACTCTACGTCAGATGAGAAGCTTCTTGTTGAAACCAATCAGGGTGCTGCGCAGAAACGTTGGGTTATAGTTAATCCTAGTGAGCCAAATTCTTCCAATTGGATTAATGTTGTACCACCCAACCCAGAAAGCGCCATTGCTAATTATATAACCAGCTGTGGAAATTACTATTATGTTGAAATATTGGTCAATGGGGTAAGTAAATTTTATCGTTATGATCAAACAACCCCAGCTTCAAACCCTATAGAAATTGATGGGTTTTCTGGTCTGGGTGCGCTAGATAGTGACGGAGTGGGTAAACCTGTTTGCGGTGACGATAAGAAGACTTTGACCTATGTATATTCCAATCTGGTTACCCCAGATCAGAAATATACTTATAATCCGGATACTCAGCAGCAAGGGACAGTGCAAGATGAGGAAAATATTCCCGGCTTTAACCCTGATGACTATGAAATGAAAGAGATATTTGTTCCTTCAACAGGTGGCGCACAAGTTTCCATCTTTATTGGTTACAAGAAAGGTTTACAATTAAACGGGAATAACCCTGCACTTATTTATGTTTACGGCGGGTTTAATGTATCAACTCTACCAACCTTTAATAGAAGCGCGGTGTTACTAATGAAGAACGGTGGTATCTATGTCGTAGCACAGGTACGTGGCGGTGGTGAATATGGTACTGCTTGGTACAATGCTGGTAGAATGCTAAATAAACAAAATACCTATAACGATGTAGCAGCAGTAGCTAATTATCTGATTGATAATGGTTATACCAATCCGGAAAAACTAGCATTGTCTGGAGCTTCCAATGGTGGTCTTACAACTGCAGCAACTGCGTTACAAAACCCAGAGTTATTTAAAGTAGTATTTCCTGCGGTAGGTGTTCTTGATCTATTACGCTATCAACTATTTACTGTAGGCTTTGGCTGGTATCCGGATTATGGCTATAGTACAAATCTTGAGCAATTTAATAACTTAATGACCTTTTCTCCATTACAAAATGTGCAGCATATTGCCTATCCTACTATGCTGATCCAAACAGGTAGCGAAGATGGACGAGTACCACCATTGCATAGTTACAAATTTGCTGCCACTATGCAAAATGTGGCTATAGGGGGTAACCCTTACTTGCTGCGCTCATACTTTGGGGCAGGACATAATCTTTTGAGTCAATACTATGTAGATATGTGGACATTATTTTTTAATGAGACAAAAACTACCGTTCAACCTTGATCTTTGAAGTATTTGATATGACTGTTAGTCCGGCTTTTTTAGCCGGACGATTTATAAAAATAGCTTGTCGTTATTTACTATGGTGCCATGTTTCATGTAAATGGCGCCATAATACACTACCCGCATCGTCACTAACAAAAATAGCGGTTGACAAACGATGCAGTTTTTTATCTGCCATGTGCTGTATTTCTGCATACTGTAAAACACATATGTTGTCAGCTTCGTGAATTATAATTGGCTGGGTAACTTCAATTCTTACTCCAACTCTTGCCCCATACATTTGAGATAAAAATGTTTCAAGATCTTTAAAAGCTAGCTGATTACCATTTGGGTTTATCATTGAGAAACTATTTGAGAATTTAGCCAGAAGCCTATTGAGAAGCTCTGGTGTTGCATTTTTGCTGCCATTACACCATTCTTCTATAAGAGTGTGACAGTTATAAACTTCGGCTATAGCTGCCTTAGTAATTGCTTTCATTCTTTATCGGACTCTCTAGTCGATTATTCCTAACTGGCTTAGTTCTTTCCGCTTAAAATATTTAATCATAGAATTATAGAATTTCACGATATTTTTCATTTTCCCACTCCAGTTAAACATTTTCCAAACAATATACTATCATATAAAAAATTAATCTTGCTTCCCATATCTGCAAAAGTTATTCCCAAATTTAATTAAAAACCCAAACTTTAGCTGCTAAGTGCTTTTTCTAATAAGGTTTTATGCTAGAATATACGGATAATTCAATTTATTTGGTTCTTTACCTATGTATGACGACATTCTGTTTTTTTTAAAAGTAGCAGAATATACCAAGATTTCGGTAGCTGCTGAAAACTTGGGAACTTCGCCATCTACCATATCCCGGAAAATTAGTGCATTAGAAGAGGCGCTTCGACTACGTTTAATCAAACGTGATTCGCGAAATCTTGAACTAACTGATGAAGGGCGTAATTTAACATTGGTTTTCAAAAATGTTGAGGCTGAAACCAATGATATGATTGCGCAATGCCTGATCAAGAATAAAAGATACAATAATATCATCAATGTTGTTTTACCTGTTGGGATGGTGAGTTTTAAATTTAGTCATAAGCTTGCAACGCTTGGTAATAAGCTCACTGGAATGGAACTTAATTTAACTTACTATGCAGGCAATGTTGATATAGAGCGCTATAATTATGATATGGCGATTGTTAGTCTTGGTAATAAGAAAGAATATCAGTCAGCAGTTCTTGTTTATAGCAGTAAAGTTATTCTGGTTTGCAGTAGGCGTTATATAGAAGCTAATGGCTTATGTTCATCAATAGAGGATTTTGCCAATCATATGGTGATAGGGAATGTCCGGATTCTTGAAGATAATCTTATCCCTCTTTTATATAGTGAAAATGACGGTTCAACTACCAAATTACCTGTTGAATATAAATTATATCTGAATAGTTTTATTGAGGCAAAGAACCTAGTGTTGGCAGATATGGCAATTAGCGGACTTATGGAAAATGATATCAAAGACGAACTGGCAAGCGGAGAATTGGTAAGGCTTTTGCCTGACTACCATCTTGGTTATATGAATTATTATCTTGTTTCAAAGTTTGATTCTGAAGATGTGCGCAATAAGGCGGTGTTGGAATTGATAAAGAATACATTTGAGAGTTAATTACCATGATTGATGATATCTTATTATTTATAAAAGTTGTCGATGCTGGTAGTATTCTTGCCGCTGAAAAAATATTAAATATTCCAAAATCAACAATTTCAAGAAAAATGCAAGCGCTTGAAGAAGAGTTTGGTGATGCCTTATTTAATCGTAGCACGCATAAAATAGGTTTAACCATGCTTGGACATAATATCTATGCTCAGTTTAAGGATTATGAAGCTAGACTTTCAGAAATGCTTGCTTCTGTTTCAAGTAATAATAAACAGGTACGTGGCAGGTTGAATGTCTTGTTGCCCTTTGCTTTGACTACAGATGTTGTCTTGCCTAAAATTGGTGCTTTCCTTAGTAATTATCCGGAATTGCAACTGAATATTATGCATAGTTTTCAAGTGTTTAATATGCAGAAAGAGTTTTATGATATCGCGATAATTAATTATCAGCCAAAACAACAAAATCAGCGATTTAAATCTCTGGCATCGGATAAGGTAATTGTGGTTTGTACTCCTGAATATGCAGATAAGTATGGTGTATGGACCAATATTGAAGATCATGATCAGCATATAATTGTTGGTAAAATTGCTCCTGACGGTGTTGTAGTACAGGATATTTCCATATATAATGAAAAAACGGCAGAAACCTATTTAGTTAAATTAAAGCCCAAAATATTTTTTGCCAATTTTAATGAATGCAAAAGCTTTGTGCTGGAAAATAACGGTATAGCTGGGATACCGTATAGTATGATTCAAAAAGAGCTTGAAAGAGGCAGGGTTATGCGGTTAATCCCAGACTGGCATGCCGGTGTAATTAATTATTACCTCATGCGAAATATTGCTGATAATGATCCTAGGTACGTTGTATTTTTAAAGTTTATTCATGAATGTCTGCAAGAGAATAATCTTGAGCGGATACCGCATAATCCAAACCAGTTCTTTCACTCATAGATAAGCAGATCTAATTTTTTTGAAGGTTTAATCTTTTGGGGTGAGCGAAGCAAAATTTATAATATGTAATAATAGTTTAATTTATTTGATTCGGGAATTACTATATGGACATTACAGAGTTACTGACCTTTGGTGTTAGCAATAAAGCATCAGACTTACATTTGAGTAGTGGGTTGCCACCAATGCTTCGGGTTAATGGAGAGATTCGCAAGGTTAATTTACCTCCACTTGAAGCCAATGAGGTTAAAAATATGGTTTATGATATTATGAATGATAATATCAGAAAGATATTTGAACAGAATATGGAGGTTGATTTTGCTTTTGAGATTCCTAATATTTCGCGGTTTCGGGCAAATATATTTATGCAAACACGTGGGATTGGCGCAGTATTTAGGACTATTCCTTCTAAAATACTCTCTCTTGAAAAGCTGAATGCGCCTAAAATATTCAGGGAAATAGCTTCATATAATAAAGGGCTGGTGCTGGTGACTGGACCTACTGGATCGGGTAAATCTACTACGCTTGCAGCGATGATTGATTACATCAATGAAACTGATTATCAGCATATCCTTACTGTTGAAGATCCTGTCGAGTTTGTTCATACCAGTAAGCGTAGCCTAGTTAATCAGCGTGAATTAAATACCCATACTCATAGCTTTGCCAATGCGTTAAAATCTGCCCTACGTGAAGATCCGGACAGTGTCTTAGTCGGGGAAATGCGCGATCTTGAAACTATCCGCTTGGCTTTAACGGCTGCCGAGACCGGGCATTTGGTTTTTGGAACACTCCATACGTCATCAGCTGCAAAAACTATTGATCGGGTAGTGGATGTATTCCCAGCGGGTGAAAAGGAGATGGTTCGCGTGATGTTGTCAGAAAGTTTGAAAGCCGTGATTTCCCAATTGCTAATCAAGAAAAAAGATGATTCAGGGCGCGTGGCTGCCCATGAAATCATGATTGTTAATTCGGCAATCAAAAATCTGATTCGTGAAAATAAGGTTTCGCAAATTAATGCAGCAATCCAGACTGGTCAGCAATATGGAATGCAAACGATGGATCAGGCATTAATCCGGCTAGTAAAAAATGGTGATGTATCAACCGATGCAGCTGTCGCATATGCAGTGCAAAAAGATTTATTTGTTGATTTATAAGGTGTTAAAGGTTTATTATGGCTGTTGAAGTTGGAATGATTAAGGAAGCGGAAAGCGCGAAGATTTTTATGCTTTACTTATTAAAGCAAGCGATAACGGTTGGGGCTGACGATACATTTATAATTTCTAGTTTTCCACCTGCGTTTAAGGTCGATGGTAAATTAACCCCCCAATTTGCTGACCGCTTAAATCCTGAGCAGGCTAAATTGCTTGTTTATGCAATAATGAATGATAAGCAAAAACGCCAATATGAAGCAGAAAAAGAATGTAACTTTGCAATTGCTCACCCTGATGGTGGTCGCTTTCGAGTAAATGCCTATCTAGAGCAGGGTAAACCAGCTATGGTTTTACGTAAAATTAATACTAAAGTTCCAACTTTGACCGATCTGAAATTGCCGCAAGTATTGGCGGATATCGCAATGGAGCGTAAAGGGCTGGTTTTAGTTGTTGGTCAAACTGGCTCAGGAAAATCAACTACGTTAGCCGCGATGATTGACTATCGCAATAAAAATTCACATGGACATATATTGTCAATTGAAGACCCGGTTGAGTTTGTTCATTTTCACCAGAACTGTATCGTTTCCCAGCGTGAAGTTGGAGTTGATACCGAATCATGGCATAATGCGATTAAGTCAGCTTTGCGTCAAGCGCCAAATGTGGTATTGATAGGTGAAATCCGTGATCATGAGGCAATGGAGTATGCATTACAGTTTGCCGAAACTGGTCATCTGTGTGTAGCAACCATCCATGCAACAAATACCATTCAGGCTATTGAGCGGATAGTTAATCTTTTTCCGGCGGAGAAACACCATCAGGTATATATGAATTTATCCTTAAATTTGAAAGCAATTATTGGGCAGCGTTTGGTTCCTTTACAAACCGGTAAGGGTAGGGCGGCAGCGATAGAAATAATGTTGAATACCTCAACGATTGCTGATTATATCTTTAAACGCCAGCTTGATCCAATTCGTGAAACTATGGTTAAATCCAGAGATTTGGGTATGCAAACCTTTGATCAGGCATTATTTGATCTTTATGAAGCAGAGCAAATTAGTTATGAAGAATCCCTAAAAAATGCAGATAGCCTAAATGATGTAAAAATGCGGATTCGTCTTGAAAGCGTACGCGCGAAAAAAGATGGAGCTACTGATAGTAGCATGAATGAGACCATGAATCTAAAGATTCTTTAAGATGGCAAAACCGATAAATCCTGAGGTGGTGAAAGAGGTTTTGATCACCATTTGTAATGCATATTTATTAAGTGCTGAAGTTACTCAAGGTATTATTGATTCATTTTATAATGATAAGCTAAGCGCTTTTAGGGTGAATACTTTGAAAGCTTCCATAGCCGATGTACTTGCTGGATTAAACTCAAATAATATTGAAGTTAATCCTGTCAATTGGTCAGACGTTTCATATACTCTTAATGATAAGTCTTTATTATCCAGAAGCAGATTTACCAATGATGGTTTAGTATATATCCAGAATTTATCATCGCAGCTAACTGCTTTATTACTCGATGCAAAACCGGGGGAGTTTATTCTTGATTTGGCGGCAGCACCTGGTGGTAAAACTAGTTTTATTGCAGCATCAATGAATAATGCCGGGCGTATTTCAGCAGTTGAACCAGTAAAAGATCGTTATTTCCGAATGATAGCCAACCTGAGAAATCTTGGTGTAACTATTTGTAAATGTTATCAAAAAGATGGTCGGGTGGTGGGTAAACTGTGTGGAGAATGGTTTGATAAAGTGCTTCTTGATGCACCATGTTCATCAATGGCGCAGATTGATTTTCGGAATGAGGAGAGCTATAGTCATTGGAATATGAAAAAGGTTAAAGAGTGTAGCCGCAAGCAAAAGCAGCTGATTCTATCTGCTTTTGAAAGCTTGAAGCCGGGTGGTATAATGATTTACTCAACCTGTTCATGGATGGTTGAAGAGAATGAAGATGTCGTAAATTACCTGCTTCAGGAGTGTAAAGAGCAGGTGGAGTTGATGGAGTTGGACTTACCAATAGATAATTATTTACTAGGATTAAACAAATACAATGATGTCAATTATCACGAGGCAATAGTTAAAACTAGAAGGATTATCCCAAACCAGCTGTATGAAGCGTTTTATATTGCAAAAATAAGAAAAGTTTAAATTAAAACTACTTTAAGGTAGATAAAGAGTATTTTTGAAAATGATAAAGTCTAAATTTGAAAGGCAGAATTATATATGACAACAGTAGCAGAGGCATTAATTAATCGTAAATCAGTCCGAGCTTTTTTAGATAAGCCAGTCTCAGAAGAAGATATTCGTAGCATTTTAACTTATGCACGACAAGCCCCATCGGGTACCAATACTCAGCCTTGGCAAGTTGCTGTAGTTTCAGGAGCAAGTAAAGCTAAACTTGACAATATTCTTGTGTCGGCATTTAAAAATGGCGAACCTAAAGTCCTTGATTATAATTATTATCCATTAAAAATGCCAGCAGAATTTCAAAGAAGAAGGCTTGCTTGCGGTATGCAGATGTTCCAGACATTGGGCATAACCCGTGAAAATAAAGAGCGCCGCCTGGAACAATGGGCGTTAAATTACTCCGCCTTTGATGCACCAGTTGCAATGTACTTTTTTACTAATAAATTAGTAGAAAAAGGTTCATTTATGGATTGTGGTATGTTTTTACAGTCTATCATGTTAATGGCAACTGAATTAGGCTTAGCCACTTGTGCTCAAGCGGCATTGGCGGAATATCCGCATTTGGTTAAAGAGTTTCTTGGCTATCCTGTAGATTCAATTTTACTTTGTGGTATGGCATTAGGCTATGAAGATAAAGATGCTCCGATAAATAGCTATCGTACAGTTAGAGAAGATGTCGATGTATTTACAAAATTTTATAGTTAAGCATGATGAAAAAGCTTTCGGCGATTATAGTTTTTTTTAGTTTTTCTTTAAGTTATGCCGATGTTACTACTCCATATACAACAAACCCGCAACTAACTTCGTCTAATTCTTCAGGAACTGTAGCCACCAAGCCGCTTTTTAAAAGTGGCTGGTATGTACATAAAAAAGATGTTACGTTTATCAAGCTGATTCAGGTTGGGCAAAATATGGGGCTTAGCATTCTTTTCAGCAATACTGGCTTATTTTGCCCGATTAATAAATACTTGCCATTTAACCAGGTAACAGGGCAGCAAAATACCTATGCTTATACGGTAGGTAATGGTTGTATAGCAACGATCAAAATGAATACTGCCAATAATACTTTCGTAATGACAGTAAATAGTCGGTCAAAATGTTTTGAAGAATATACCTATCAGGAATTTTGTAATGGTAATTTGGATGTGCATATGATTGATGAACGTGCTTCAACTTACTTTGTCAATAAGGTGTTTACTTATGCCAAAGACCAAAGTGATAGTGATTATGACTGGAATGACGACTGATTTCTTATCTTCTTATCACATATTTAACGAAAATACCCATTATAAATTCGTGAAGTTAATCTCAATAACTAAATTATTAACCTGAGTCCTCGCTTTTTTACGCTTGAATAAGTAACTCAAGCTGAGTAAACTGATCTTTAACAATTTGGTAATTAAAAAATAACGCAGTTGTATAGGAAAGTATCTTGCGATTGATTCTACCTAACAAACCATGAAAGCTTCTCGCTT